>Ga0265298_10005124_pt1 | contig 16547 bp, 14 predicted proteins | sample AusTroGonzalo_MG_3_FD_193486 | JGI IMG/M metagenome (GOLD analysis project Ga0265298, IMG submission 193486) | Bovine rumen microbial communities from tropical cattle in Woodstock, Queensland, Australia - Gonzalo_01 | ecosystem: Host-associated > Mammals > Digestive system > Stomach > Rumen ... | reverse complement strand
GCTCGCGACTCTTGGCTTCCTGGTATTTCTCCATATCTACAGGACGTGCGATGCGATAGACGCGACGAATGTCGTCGAGTGACTTGAGATTAGCCTTCTTCATCTGCATCAATGCCAGACGGCCAGTCAGGGATACCACACCGATATCATGGCCTGGGTTGGCCTCGACAGCCACGATGTCACCCTTTTTGAGTGGCAAGTTGTTGACATTGTGATAGTAGCCCTTGCGGGTGTGCTTGAACTGTACCTCTACAAGGTCGGTGGTGTCGGTATTTCCTGGCACGTCGGCCAACCAGTCGTAGGTATTCAACTGACGGTCCTGACGGCCTACGGCGTGTTTGCACAGTCCGCGGTCGCAACCAGTCATTATCATGAGTTCTTTCTCCATATATTTCGTTTTTATCTTCTTATTTCTGAATGAGTAGTACAATCATTTGCAGCGCCATGTCAAAGAACACGATTTTGGCATTGGCATTCTGGCCGATGTCACGGATAGCACGGTCAATGAGTTCCGTGATAGGCAAGATGTTGGCTTCGTTGATGAAGCGGGCGAAGTTGCGCGCAAAATCCTCTTCACGCTGTGACATATAGCAGAGGTCCTGCTGCTGGAAGTTGTACATGAAATTCTCACGGATGAGCCGTAGGAAGTAGGTAAGGAACCGCTTCTGGCGTTCACGTCCCATTGATGCCAACTGCTCGCTCCACTGTTTGAGCTCTTTGATTTTGCGTTGGTAGGCCAGTCGCATGAGTGCCTGGAAGAGGTCCAGGAACAGCTCATTCTCCGTATCAGCCGTGAGCAGTTCGATAGCTTGGCGCCAGCTGCCATTGGCCATGCGACTGATGCGCTGTGCCATGTCGTCGCTCAACCCCCGCTTGTCTTTCAGTGCCTGACAGATGCTGTCGGTGTCAATGCGTTTCACGTCGATGCGCTGCACACGGCTACGGATGGTCTCCAACAATTTCTCCGGCTCTTCACAAACCATGATAAAGATGGTCTGCGAGGGTGGCTCCTCCAACAGTTTGAGTATCTTGTTGGCGCACTCGATGTTCATGCGCTCTGGCAGCCAGATGATGCTGACCTTATATCCTCCCTGGCTCGATTTCAACGACAGCTTGCGGATGAGTGCATCGCTCTCACCGGCAGTGATGATGGCTTGTTGGTTCTCGCCACCCATCTGCTCCAACCAGTCAGTCATGGTGAAGTAGTAACCACCCATCACCATGTCGTGCCACTCCTTGGCAAAGTCGTCGCTGACAGGCTTGTGGTCGCTGCCCATCGAAGGCAGCTTGATAGTAGGATAGGTAAAGTGCAGGTCGGGGTGCTCCAGCTTGTCAACCATGGCTGAAGGTTTCTGACCATTTGCTGTTAGCAGTACTTTGGCGAAGCCGATGGCTAACGCTTTCTTGCCACAACCCTGCGGACCACATAACATCAAGGCGTGGGGCAATCGCTCCTCGCTGAACAGCTGCATCAGTCGCTGTTGTATGTCCTGTTGTCCTATGACCTGCTCAAACATTATAGCAATCGTTTTGCAATTTCTGCCACTGAGTCGACAGCCGATACCGTGTAGAAGTGGATATTATGGATGCCGGCATCATATAGCTCCTGACATTGGGCAGTGGTCCACTCAATGCCCAGCTGGCGGGCCTGCTCATCGGTCTTACACTTGACAATCTCCTTGGCCAGAGCCTCGGGGATGTCGCAGTGGAAGGTCTTGGGAACGACGGTCAGCTGACTGAGCTTGGCCATGGGCTTGATGCCAGGTACAATGGGGATGGTGATACCCATCTCACGGGCTTTCTTGACAAAGTTGAAGTATTTCTGGTTGTCGAAGAACAGTTGGGTGACAGCATACTGTGCGCCCAAATCCTGCTTCTGTTTCAGATATTCCATGTCGCGCTCCAGATTGGGTGCCTCCTCGTGCTTCTCTGGGTAGCAGGCCACACCGAAGTCGAACTTCGGACCGGGATGCTTGATGGGGGTGCCATCAGCAAAGAAGCCCTCATTGAAACGTACCACCTGCTGGATAAGGTCTGTAGTATGGGCATGGCCACCGGGAGTAGGTGTAAACTGGCTATCCTCCTTGGCCTTGTCACCACGTAATAGCATCAGGTTGCGAATACCCAGGAACTGCAAGTCGAGGAGCTCATATTCTATCTGTTCGATGGTCTGTCCACTACAGATGACATGCGGCTCTACGGGGATGTCATAGCGGTGCTGGATGGCTGCGGCTATGGCGATAGTGCCAGGGCGACGGCGAATGCGCTGTCGCTCATATTGTCCGTTACTCAGCTCTTTATAGACATACTCCGAATGGTGGGTGGTGATGTTGATAAAGGCAGGGTTGAATACGGCCAACTTGTCGATGGTCTGAAACAATGCCTCCGTGCCGTTGCCTTTCAAGGGCGGCAGTACTTCAAAGGAGAAACGCTTCTCGTTGGTATTGAGTTTGATGTAGTCTGCTACTGTCATTTTATTTCTGAACCACTTATAAGCTACAAAATTAGTTAAAAAGTTGCAAACGTACAAGGAATTTCAGATAAAAATGCTACTTTTGTAATCTATTAACGAATCTATTAACGAAACAACCAATTAAAAACTATGAAACGAATCCTTGTTGCAGAAGACAATGACAGCAATTATCTGCTGATGACCTTCATTCTTAAGGGACATTATGACTTCTTCCGTGCTAAAAATGGACAAGAGGCTGTAGACAAAGTTACTAGCGAAAAACCTGACCTGATACTGATGGACCTGAAGATGCCTAAGATGGATGGGTTAGCTGCCACCAGGCAGATTAAGGAGATGTTGCCCAACCTTCCGATTGTTGCATTGACAGCCAATGCATTCGATAGTGACCGCCAACAGGCTATGGAGGCAGGATGCGATGCCTTCCTTTCTAAACCCGTCAGTGCTGTCGACTGTCTGAAGACTATCGAGAAACTGGTTAATAAGTAGTTTTGTGCATTTCTCTTTTTGGTGACGACTGCTTCCCTATAGAGGTTTATAGGGTGGTGTCCTGTTCCCATAAACGATAGGGGTTTCTGCGTAACTGGCTGTTGTAATAACGACGGTCACCTGTCACCTCTTTCCCGATGAAATGGGGGATTATTGGTTGCTCGTTGGCTGACGAGAGCTCTACCTCGGCCATGACGAGTCCTTCGTTGTCACCAAAGAATTCATCGACTTCAAAGGTATGTTCACCGCTCTTGACGAGCCAGCGCACTTTGTCTATCTGTCCTGGTTCACAGAGCGTCATCAACTTCTCTGCATCAGCAAGGGGTATCTCCTGTTCAAACTCGTAGCGCGACAGACCGCCATCCAGCGAAGGTCCTTTGATGGTGATATATGCGTGTTCGTCTCTGATACGGATGCGTACCGTACGTCCACGCTCACTACAGATATAACCCTGTCGGATGTGGCTTTTAGAAAAAGCCTCGTGCTTGTACGAGTCGTCAAGCACGAGGAACTTACGTTCAATCTCCAGCGCCATATTACGCCATCATTGAAAAGGTCCAGATGAGGTAGACAATGGCGAGGACGATGAGTCCGCCGAAAATCCAACCAACTACTTTCTTTCCCTTTTCTTCTTGCTTCTTGGCGTAAGCTTCGCGCTTTGCATTTACTTTCTTGTTCATAGTATTTAATGTTTTTAGTGATTAATTTTCGTCAGTAACGGGGAACTCCATAAGGTAAGCCTTGATGAAGTCGTCGAGTTTGCCATTCATCACACCATCGACATCGCTGGTCTGGTAGTTGGTGCGGTGGTCCTTGACACGGCGGTCATCGAAGACATACGAGCGAATCTGTGAGCCCCACTCAATCTTTTTCTTGCCAGCCTCAATCTTGGCCTGGGCCTCCAGGCGCTTCTGCATGGCACGGTCGTAGAGTTGTGAACGCAGTAGGGCCATGGCACGCTCCTTGTTCTTGGGCTGGTCGCGGGTCTCGGTATTCTCGATGAGGATTTCTTCCTCCTCGCCCGTGTCAGGGTCAGTGTACCAGTAGCGCAGACGGACGCCTGACTCCACCTTGTTGACGTTCTGACCACCGGCGCCAGAGCTGCGGAAGGTGTCCCACGACAGCTTGGCAGGGTCTACATACACCTCGATGGTGTCGTCAACGAGCGGTGTCACGAAGACTGAAGCGAAGCTGGTCATGCGCTTTCCCTGGGCATTGTAGGGTGACACACGGACCAGGCGGTGTACACCATTCTCACTCTTGAGATAGCCATAGGCATATTCGCCACCCTCTATCTGCATGGTGACACTCTTGATACCTGCTTCATCACCGTCCTGTAGGTTGGCAATAGATACCTTGTAGCCATGTGCCTCAGCCCAGCGCTGGTACATACGCATCAGCATCTGTGCCCAGTCTTGTGCCTCGGTACCACCGGCACCAGAGTTGATTTTCAGCACACACTCCATGGGGTCTTCCTGTTGGCGAAGCATGTTTCTCAGCTCCAAAGCCTCGATAGCATCAATGGCTTTCTGGTAGTTGGCATCTACCTCCTGTTCGGTGACCATTTCCTCCTTATAGAAGTCAAAGGCCAGCTGTAACTCGTCGGCAGCGGTGCGAACCTCTTGGTAGCCGTCAATCCATTTCTTGATGGCCTTTACTTTTTTCATCTGCTCCTCAGCACGCTTCTGGTCTTCCCAGAAGTCGGGAGCCTGGGTGCGAAGGTCTTCCTCTTCGTACTCCATCTTCTTCTCGTCTATCTTCAGGTACTTATACAGTGCATCCGCACGGTCAAGCACGTCCTTTAACTGGTCTTGTGTTATCATATTTTATTCTGCGTACATCGCGTCAATCTCTGCTTTGTAGTTCTCGTTGAGGACGCGGCGTTTAATTTTCAGCGTGTTGGTCAACTCGCCCTTCTCCATTGACAGGTGGTGAGGCAGCAGGGTAAAGCGCTTCACCTGTTCGTAGTGAGCCAGCTGCTGCTGGAGGGTGTCGATACGCTCGTGCATCATCTTGATGATGCGCTCGTCAGCACAAAGTTGTTCGCGGCTGTCGAAGGCGATGTCATGTTCGCGGGCATACTCCTCTAACAGTGAGTAGACCGGCACGATGAGTGCTGACACAAACTTACGCTGGTCTGCAATAATGCATATCTGGTCTATGTATTTGTCTACCAACAGCTTTGATTCAATCATCTGCGGAGCGATATACTTACCGTTGCTGGTCTTGAAGAGGTCCTTGATGCGCTCTGTCAGGAACAGCTCGCCATCTTTCAGGTAGCCGGCATCGCCTGTGCGGAAGTAACCGTCCTCGGTGAATGCCTGTTTGGTAAGGTCCTCACGGTTATAGTAGCCGATGGTAATCGTCGGACCCTTGAGCAGGATTTCACCCTCTTCACTGACCTTGATGTCAATACCTTCGATGGGCTGTCCTACTGAACCAACGGTGTATGGCTCGCCTAAGTGGTCACACGATACCGTTGCCAGCGACTCGGTGAGGCCGTAGCCTACCACCATGTTGATGCCGATGGAATGGACGAATTCTTCAACGTATTCAGAGACGGCGGCACCTGCTGTGGGGAAGAAATGGGCATTCTCTAATCCCAGTTCCTTGCGCACCAGTGAGAAGACCGTGCGGTTCAGCATCTCGTATTCCAGATGCAGGGTCACGGGTGGCTTCTTGCCCTTGCTGAGGTATTCGATATTGTGGCGACGACCTACCGACAAGGCATGCATGAACAGGCGACGCTGCATGCCGCTGGCATGCTCTATCTTGTCCATGACACCCATATAGACCTTCTCCCAGAAACGGGGGACGGCCGACATACAGGTGGGGTGGGTGTCGCGCATGGACTGTTGCACCTCCTGTGGATGGGTGTTGACAATCATCCTGGCTCCTGCATACAGGCAAAGGATAGCCCAGCCACGCTCGAAGATGTGGGTGTAGGGCAGGAAGTTCATGATGCGGTCGTTCTCGTTGACGGGCACACATTTGCCATTGGCTATCATGGCAGCATGGAACTGTCCATGCGTCAGGATGACACCCTTTGAGTCGCCCGTTGTACCGCTGGTATACAGGATGTTGGCGATGTCGTCGTCATTGGCCTGGCTTTGCAACTTCTCCACTTCCGTCTGACGTGGCAGGTTCTCGCCAAGTTTCAGGAAATCAGAGAAATAGATGGCGCTGGGGTCGGAAATCTTTACCATCGGGTCAAACACGATGATGCGCTCCAGCGTGGGGCATAGTGAGAAGATGCGGCGTGCCTTGTCATACTGGTCTTGTTCGCCCACAAACAGATAGCGTATCTTGGCATCGTTGACCATGAACTGTATCTGCTGTTCAGAACTGGTGGCATAGAATGGAATGGTGACAGCACGGATGCCCCAGGCACCGAAGTCGCATTCTATGTATTGTACGGAATTCTGTGAGAAGATACCGATATTCTCCTGTACCTTCACACCCATATTGAGTAGGGCGTTGCTCACCTGCATAACGGTCGCCGACACCTGATTCCAACTGAGCGATTTCCACTCCTTACCGCCGAAATCCTGATAAATCAGCATCTCGCGATCGCCATACTTCTTTGCCTGCTCATGCACCAGCAGAGACATGTGACATTTTGCTTGCATAACTCTCCTATTTATTAATTAGGTGCAAAGGTACGAAATAATTATGAATTATGAATTACGAATTACGAATTATTTCGTATCTTTGCAGCAATTATGGACTATCAACAATTTACCAATGAGGCCGTAGAGCTGCTGAAACAGCTCATCAGTACACCTTCAATCAGCCGTGACGAGACGGCTGCTGCTGATATTTTGGCCGATTTCATCGGGAAATGCGGACTGCCGTGTCAGCGTATCGGCAACAATCTGCTTGTCTGCGAACAACTGGATGCAGAGAAACCTACAATACTGCTTTGTGCACATATCGATACGGTGAAACCTGTCAGCACATGGGTACGCGACCCATTTACACCCACTATTGAGGGTGACCGACTCTATGGATTAGGTAGCAACGACTGTGGTGGCGGCTTGGTAAGTCTGTTGCAGGCATACCGTTGCCTGCGAGAGAAATCCTTGCAGCATAATCTTGTCTATCTGGCCTCTTGCGAGGAAGAGGTGGGTGGTGCCAACGGTTTTTCCCTGGCCTTGCCCCAACTGCCGAAGATTGATGTGGCTATTGTCGGTGAACCGACAGGCATGCAGCCAGCTATTGCTGAACGTGGACTGATGGTCATTGATGGTGTGGCACATGGAAAGAGTGGTCATGCCGCCCGTAATGAGGGTGTCAACGCTATCTATGAGGCATTGGACGACCTGGTATGGTTACGTGACTACCGTTTTTCTAAGGAAAGCACGCTATTGGGTGCTACCAAGATGACGGTGACGGTGCTGAACAGTGGTACGCAGCATAATGTGGTACCTGACGAGTGCCGCTTCGTCATCGATGTGCGTCCCAACGAGCATTACCAGAACGAATACCTCTTCGCCTTCCTGCAGAAACACATGAAGAAGTGTGAACTGACAGCGCGCTCGTTCCGTCTGCGCTCCTCGCATATCGACGAACAGCATCCGCTGATACAACGTTGTAAGGAGATGGGTATGCAACCTTTTGGCTCGCCTACGCTCAGTGACCAGGCATTGATGCCATTTCCTTCTTTCAAGTTAGGACCTGGCGATAGTGCACGCAGTCATAGTGCCGATGAATTCATCGGTATCAGTGAAATAGCGAATGCCATTGAAACGTATGTTCGGCTAATAGCAAACTGCTAACAGCCAACAGCTATCACCGTCCTAACCAACTCTCAGGGTTAAGCTTGGCAGTCTCCTTACGCAACTGGAACTGCAAGATGTTGTCGGTACCTACACGCCCTAAGGCCTGTCGGGTGCTGACGCGCTGTCCACGGTGTACATTGACGCTGGTCAGGTTACAATATACGGAGATATAGCTGCCGTGACGCACCATGACGACCATAGTACCACCGAAGCTGAAGACACCGCTGACCTCACCATCGAAGATGCTGCGGGCCTGGGCGCCATTCTCACCTTTTATATTAATACCCTTGTTGTCAAGCGTCACATTGTGCAGCCCCTCGACATTATACTGTCCGAAATGACTGACGATACGGTAAGCACCCGTGATAGGCATGGGCAGACGGCCACGGTTGCTCTCGAAGTTACCACTGATGCGGATATCCTCTGAAGGTACCGTCATGGGCATGCTCTCGGCTTTACGCTGGGCAGCGACACGTTTCTCCTCAGCTTCACGCACACGGCGTTCCGCTTCCTCGCGGCTCTTCTTGTCCTTGGCAGCCATAGCTTCGGCACGGGCTTTCTCCTCACGGGCCTTGGCCTCAGCGAGTTCGCGCTCACGGGCAGCAGCCTCTGCACGGCGGCGGGCCTCTGCTTCAGCACGGGCTTTCTGGCGTGCTACCTCCTCGGCAATCAGTCGGTCAATCTGGGCATTCAGTGCAGCATCTTTCTTCTTCTGCTGGGCAATAATGCTTTGGATGGTCTTCTGCTCCTTCTGCAAGGTCTTTACCACGTTCTGCTGTTCGGTCTGCTTGCCTTCCAGGGCAATGCGTTCACGCTCACCCTTGGCCAGCAGCTGTGCTTTCTGGTCCTTGGCGACGCTGATTTCCAGGAATTTCTTGTTGACCTCTTCCTGCTGGGCCTTGACCTCGTCGCCTTGCACATGCTGGTAGGCGGCGTATTCTCGCATGAAACGCAGGCGGCGGTACATCTGTGCAAAATTGTCGGCGCTGAAGATAAACATCATCTGACTCTGTGCAGAACGGTTGCGGTGCATATAGCGCATTGACTTGACATACCTCTCCTTACAGTCTGCCAGCATCTTCTGTAGCTCGTCGAGTTGCAGACTCAGCGTTTCGATTTCTCCATCGAGATTATTGATGTCATGACGGATGGTGTCGATGGTACGGAGCTTGCCGGCAATCTCTGTATTTAGAATCATCAGGTTTTGCAGGCGCTTCTTGACGTCCTGCTGAGTGTTGGCCAAACGGCGCTCCTGCTCCTTGATTTGCTGCTGTATCTGTTTGCGCTCCTTTTCCAAGGCTTGCACTGTGGTAGGCTGCTTGGTGGATTTGCTGGTCTTGCTAGACTTTTTGGTTCTGCTGGTCTTACTCGTGGTCGCAGTTTTCTTAGCCGCAGGCTTGCGACGCTGTTGTGCCTGCGGAGTCAGGGCAAAGCCCAGAAAGAGTAAAAGTATAATGCCTAATCGCTTCATCCCTTCTGTTTAGAGTGACATAAAGCGACGCAGGATTTCGTCGACAGGCATCTGGCGATATTTTCCTGAGAGTACGGTGCGGGGCTCCCAGTCTTCGTCATTGCCCACATTGTTAAGTATCATTTCCAGTTTCACCTCCTTGTCGGGAGTGCTGAAGCTGACCTTGTGGTCCATGGGGAACATCTTGCGGTTGCTGGCCTTGAAGTTACTATAGTCCCAGTTGAGCTGGTAGTTGCCACGGAGGTAATTGTTATAGAGCACATTGGCCATCTTGATACGAGCATTCTCGCGCTCAGTCAGCCAGCGATATGACAGGACGTCATTCTCAAAAGAGATGATGACATCATTGTCAACACCGGCATCGGTGGTAAACTTCTTCAGGTTTCTCTCCGTCAGGCGTGACTTGCCAGGCTGGAAGAGCTCATTCCAGAAGAGTGCCTGCAGCATGTAGAAGTCAACACCGCTATGGCGGAAGAAGTCCAGCTGGGCATAGGGCACCTTCAGGTATTGCTTGTTGATGCGGTCAACGATGAGCACATAGTCCTGTGTGAACTCAAGACGGCCAGCCTCTACGAAACCGAAAGCCATCAGCTGCAGGCGGATGACGTCGTCACGTTTCATCTTCAGGTTACCAGTCAGCGTCATCTGACGGTTGCCCATCTCTACGGTGAATTTTAATTTGGAAGTGATGAAACGGGTTGACTGCGCATTTTCTGTTACTTTCTGCAGATAGGCGTCTTTCTCTAAGGAGTCAGTCACAGCATCAGCTTTTGCTGCTTCTGATGTTCCCCCCGATACTACTCCCGATGCTGCTCCTGATGCTGCTCCCGATGTTTCGGCTTGCAACTGGCCCGACTTGCGTCCAAGCCCTCGACTACTGCCGCAGGATACTACCAGTATCGCAGCAATAACCATTGCGGTCATCTTCCAATAACGTAGTGCTTTCATTCTTTGACGTATTTTTTGAGTTTAATTTTTCTGATTAATATCTGCTGGCGGTCGTCCTTGATTTCTGAATCGTCGGACGCGCGCTCCAGTGCTTGTTGCCAGAACTCGACGGCCTGCTCCTTCTCACCAGCATGGTAGTAGATGTCTCCGGCATGCTCCAGCAAGACTGCTGATGCGTCGCTGTCGTTCTCCAGCGTCAGGTCGATATACTTGCGGGCCTCGTCATAGCGCTTCTGCATGAAGAGTATCCATGCATAGGTGTCCAGATAGGTGGCGTTCTTGGGCTCTGCCTTGATGGTACGGTACGACATGCGTTCAGCCTCTTCCAGGCGGATGCCTTTCTCGCTGAGATAGTAAGCGTAGTTGTTCAGACAGCCGATGTTGTCGTCTTTCCATACCAGACAGGAGTCGTAGGCGGCAAAGGCTTCCTGTTCCATGCCCTTCTGGTGCATGATGTCACCCAGCACGGCGTAGAAGTCGCTGACAATGCCTGGGTCGCTATCGTTGTTGATGACACCGATGCCGTTCTGGAAGGCGTTAAGGGCATCGTCGAGCTGTCCCTTCTGGTAGTAGGCAATGCCCTGATAGTAATAGAAGGCCATTTCATCGGGATTATACTGGCGGGCAGCCTTGCATAAGTCGATGACGCGATCACGGTCTTCAGCCTGCCAGGCATAGCTTACCAGCTGCATGCGGGCGGCAGCATGGTCGGGCGACATCTCCAAGACCTTCTCCAATACCAGGCGGATGCTGTCATTCGGCATCTTCTTCATATTCATATACGATGCACAGAAGATAGCCATGTCGCTGTCACTCTCGGGCATGTCGAGCAGACGGTGGAACAGCCGTAGCACGCGGGTAGAGTCGCCACCAGCCTGTTCACTCTCGCCGATGACCTGTCGCATCAGTGCCACACGGTCGTCTGTCGACGCGTTTTTGTTGAAGAGTACACGCTCTATCATGCTGTTCGCATTGACGGAGTCTTTCTGGTCGTTATAGTAGGCCAGCAGGGCCATCTGTGCGTTGCGGTTCGAGGGTTCTTCCTTCAGCACCTTGTCATAGATGGCTACAGCCCTTTTCTTTTGTCCGTTGATATACAGCGTATTGGCATATAGGCAACGATAGTTGTTGTCGTTAGGATACTGGTCGGCCAGCATCTTCATTTCAGCAATGGCCGCCTTCTTGTCACCCTTTTGTGAGTAGAGGTTGCTCTTGGCATACGACAGACGCTCACTTTTACCCTCAATGGTTTCCAGACGTCCCAGCGTACGGATGGCGTTATCGTAGTCGCCCTGCTGTTCATAGAGTTGTATCAGCAGTCCCAGTATATCCTCGCGGTCGCGACTCTTTTCGTAGAGTTTCTCCAGGGCTACAATGGCTTCGGCGTATTTCCGCTGGGTCAGATAGGCGTTGGCCAGCGTCTCCAGATAGGTCACATTGTCGGGCTCCAGGTCTACGGCACGTTGGCAGTATTTCAGTGAAATGTCTTTCTGTTTCAGTGCTGCATAGTACTGTGCCAGATAGTAGTAGGCCTCAGAGCGTGTGGAGTCGATGTCGATACAATGGCGAAACAGGTCGAAGGCAGCATCGTTATTACCCTTCTCCCGCTGGCAGATAGCATCGAGGAAAAAGGCATCATAACGCCTTGCAGTATCGTCTTGCGCCACAGCACTGATGGCCATGACACACAGCATACCTGTTATGTAGCACCACTTCTTCATTTCACTCCTGTATGGCCGTAACCACCTTCACCACGTTCTGTCTCGTCAAGTTCCTCGACAACGACAAAGTCACCCTGCTCATGGCGGGCAATCACCATCTGGGCGATACGCTCGCCGTCGTTGATGACGAAATCCTCCTGTGACAGGTTGATAAGTACCACGCCAATCTCACCACGATAGTCGGCATCGATGGTTCCTGGCGTGTTCAGCACGGTCAGTCCATGCTTCAGGGCCAGTCCACTACGTGGACGAACCTGAGCCTCATAGCCCTCTGGCAGGGCGATGTGCAGACCTGTAGGTATCAGGCGACGCTCCATAGGATGCAGCGTGATGGGCGCATCAAGATTGGCGCGCAAATCCATTCCGGCACTCTGTGGCGTAGCGTATGCAGGCAACTGCTGATGCCCGCGGTTGACGACTTTAATTTTAATCATTTCGAAACGTTTCGTATTAAATAATGTGCAAAAGTAGTCATTTCTCTCCAAACAGACAAATAATTTCTCATTTTTCATCTTTAATCTTTAATTTATTGTTACCTTTGCACTCATTATGGAGTGGAAACAACTTATATCAAACAAGCGACTCGGTCAGGAACAGCGTCACACAGAGCGCCATGATGACCGTTCAGAATTCAAGCGTGACTACGACCGTCTCATCTTCTCGGCACCGTTTCGTCGCCTGCAGAACAAGACGCAGGTGTTCCCTTTGCCGGGAAGCGTCTTCGTACACAACCGTCTGACCCATTCTCTCGAGGTGGCCAGCGTAGGTATGTCACTGGGTAATGACGTGGCTCAGCGCCTTATCGAGACACGCCATCCGGAATTGCGTGGTACGCTGTTTGAAGAGATAGGACAGATAGTGTCTACTGCCTGTCTGGCTCACGACTTAGGTAATCCACCTTTTGGCCATTCTGGTGAGAAAGCCATCCAGACCTTCTTTACCGAGGGACCTGGTCGTGCGTTGCGCCAGCAGGTGTCGCCAGCCTTTTGGGATGACATCACTCATTTCGAGGGTAATGCCAACGCCTTCCGTCTGCTGACCCACCAGTTCAAGGGTCGTCGCCCTGGCGGCTTCGTCATGTGCTACTCCACTATTGCCAGCATCGTGAAATATCCTTTTGCCTCGTCGGCTGCCAGCAAGAAGGGTAAGTTCGGATTCTTCCAAAGTGAGCAGGAAACCTACAAGAGAATTGCCGATGAAATGGGCATTATTTGCGTTTCCAAGCCTGGCGAGCCCCTGCGTTATGTGCGCCATCCGCTGGTCTATCTCGTGGAGGCTGCTGACGATATCTGCTATGAGATTATGGACCTGGAGGATGCCCATAAGCTGAAGATTATCACCTTTGAGCAGACTTCACGACTGATGCTTGACTTCTTCGATGAGGAGACGCAGCAACACATCCTGCAGCGCATAGAGAGTGAACAGCTTACCGACAAAAACGAGCAGATAGTCTATCTGCGCGCCTGTGTCATCGGTAAATTGGAGAATGAATGTGTCAAGACCTTCATAGAGCATGAAGACGAGATACTCAATGGTACCTTCACGGGAAGCCTCGTCGACCATATCAGTCCTTTGCAGCGTGATGCCTATCACCGTTGTGCTGAGGTCTCTGTGCAGCGTATCTATCGTAGCCGTCCTGTACTCGACGTGGAGTTGTCCGGTTATAAGATTATGGAGACGCTCATGCAGCAGATGGTTGAGGCCGTCATGCACCCCGAACGCTACTATTCACAGCAGCTCATAGGCCGTGTGTCCAGCCAGTACCATATCGACGACCCCGACTTGGAGGTTCGCCTTATGGCTGTCATCGACTATATCAGTGGCATGACCGATGTCTATGCCCTTGACGTCTACCAAAAGATTAACGGTATCTCTCTTCCTATTATTTAGGTATCTGCAGAATGAATCGGCAACCGTCGTGGTAGCTTTCATCGTATATCAGGTCACCACCCAGACTTTGTGCGTGGCGCTTAGCCAACGGCAGTCCGAGGCCAAGACCTTCGGATAGGTCGTTGACTTTGGTGAAGGGCTTGAAGATGAGCACATGCAGTTCGTTTCCAATGCCAGGGCCAGTGTCTTCTACCGTATAGCAGATAGTAGAAACCGTCTCATAGATGCGTAGGATGATATGCTGTCCGTCAGAGTATTTGGCGGCATTGAACAGCAGCTCACGGAGGGTACGCATCAGGAAGAGGTGGTTGGTATGAAGGACAGCATTGTCAGGCAGCTCACTCTCGAACTGGATGGTAACCTTCGGGAAACGCTCCCGTGCATAGTCGATACACTCTTGGGCAATGGTGTTACAGACCACCTGGTCATTCCTCTCAGTGAACAACTCGTGCGAAGTACCGTATTCAGAACTGTCAGAGAGCATCTGCACCATACGGTTCAGGTGGATGGCGTTGTGCGTCATGGTATCGGTGATATCGGTCAGCTCTTCCTGCTGGAGCTGGCGCTGGACTTCACCATCCTGTTGTGCCTGGATGCTGTCACCAAGCACATCGGCAAAACCCATGACGATGTTCAGCGGTGTACGCATCTGGTGTGACACGTTCTGGATGAACAATGCTTTCTTCTGGACAGCGTCTTCAGCAAGTATCATGGCCTGTGCCAGTTCCTTATTATGCTCCTGGGTCTCCTCGGCGGTCTTGCGAATGCTGCTCACATACTCATTGAGCGACTGTTGCATGACAGCAAAACTGTTTTGCAGACGTCCAATGACATCTTGACGGCTGGATTGGGGAATGGCCTCGTCGTAATGGCCGTCAACAATCTTTTTAGAGAGTACCAGTAGCTGGCTGAGGGGCTTGACAGTATTCTTAGTCACTATGTAGCTAATCTGCAGGATGAGCAGCAGGCCGACGATGAGCAGTCCTGTAGCCCAATAGAGCAACTGGTGGTAGCTCTTCAGTATCTCCTCTTTCGGACATACCAGGGCGAGGTTCCACTCAGTGTCTTCCAGCGTATTATAGATGACGAGGTTGCCATTCTCTTCACAGCGTTCGCCTTTCCTGATGAGTTGGAAGTAAGAGTTGGGGGTGGGTAGCTCTGTCTCGCTAATCACCTTTGCCAGCTTTTGAAAAGAGAGGCTAGCAGTGACGACTCCTTTGACGGGGCCTCCGTTGGGGCGAAGAGCCTTGGAGTAGGTGAAAACAGTGTCCCCTTCTGCAGTGATGCCGAATGCGCTGCCTTGTCTGATTTGTGCGATTCCAACGGAATCTGTATGAATCTGACAGCTGTTGACAGTGCGATTGAGGCTGGCAATGCGACGGCAGATAGACCGTAGCGAGTCGGCTCGGAAATTCTCCTCCATGAGCCAGCTGTTGGAGTTGACGGCATTCTCTACCAGACTCATATTGCTCTTGACACGCTGCGTGGTGGTATGGAGCACGTTGGTGGCATGCTTCTCGGTCTCTTGTAGGATGAGGCTCCTTGAATAGAGGAACAAGATGCCCAACGCCAACACGAAGATGGGGGCGGCCGTCAGCGTGATGCCGATGCTGAGCTTGGCGGAGAGTTGTCGACGAATCCTATTCATGGGCATCCTCCTTTCCTGTTTCCTGATCCGCAGAGTCTATCATGTGTCTAAGCAGTTCTACAATCGTTTTTCCCTGCTGATGGATGACTTTGACCTCTTGGCTGGCCTCTTCGGGACTAATCGTTTGATAGTTGTCACAAAGCGTGGCGACGTGGTTCTTGAGACTTTCGGCAGGTTCCAGCATCTGGTAGGTCATCTGGTGCAGGAAGGCCGTCTTCATGCGGTCTGCCTCCTGGGCTTTCCTGTTGGCCTGCTGTAATTCTTCACTGCGCTCCTTGAGTTGTGCATTCATCTGCTCTAACTCTGCCATTCGGGTTGCCAGCGATTGCTGTAGCTGCTGGAAGTCTTTCTGCAGCAGTCCTATCTCGTCGTAGCGTTCTGTGTCAGGGATGGTTCGGCTGTAGTCGCCTTGACTGATTTTTTGTGCTGCCTTGGTAAGCATGTTCAGTGGGAACAGCTTACGATGCGTGAACAGGCTGCTGAGTATGATGGAGAGTAGCAGACCGACGAAGGCGATGCCTATGACGAGGTAGAGCAGACGGTTGTAGTCGCCAAAGATGTCATCTTTCGGATAAACCACACCTACGCTCCAGCCGAGGTGGTCCGTGGTGCGGCCAACGACCTCATGGCGTGTGAAGGGCTTGTAGACCACATACCACTCGTTACCATCCATGATGAAGGGTGCCTGTCCACTCTCACCGCCGACCATCGACTTGACGACCTTACGCATGGAGGGGTCGCTGTCTTTGGCGAATTGGTTGAAAACGTTCTGCTTCCTCAGCTTCTCAACATCGGGGTGGACGATATACGAACCGTTACGTCCTAACAGTGTGCTGTAACCGTTGGGCGACGGCTTGGCGGCCAGCACAATCTGTGAGAGTAGCTCGATAGCGACGTCTACCGCCAGCACACCCACGCTCTTGCCGTTACGGTCCAAGATGGGCAGGCAGAAGGTGGTCAATGCCTCGTCTTCCGTGTCGTTGTTCTTTAATGGGTCTGTCCAACAGGCATGTCCCAGGGTCATGGGTTCGGTATACCACACCTGTTCAGTATATGGACGGTCGGTAAACGTGTCTTGTTGCACTAACTCTGATGCTGCATTGGTGGTTGTGCTGTGTCCTTTGCGGTG
>Ga0265298_10005122_pt1 | contig 16552 bp, 14 predicted proteins | sample AusTroGonzalo_MG_3_FD_193486 | JGI IMG/M metagenome (GOLD analysis project Ga0265298, IMG submission 193486) | Bovine rumen microbial communities from tropical cattle in Woodstock, Queensland, Australia - Gonzalo_01 | ecosystem: Host-associated > Mammals > Digestive system > Stomach > Rumen ... | reverse complement strand
CCGACGAACCACTGGATGGATCCCGTCGAGATGAAGAAGATGATGACGAAGGCCTACACCGGCTGCATGAAGGGCCGCACGATGTACGTCATCCCGTTCGCGATGGGCCCGATCGGCAACCCGATCACCCAGTACGGAATCGAGATCACCGACTCGCCCTACGTCGTCGTCAACATGAACATCATGACCCGCACGGGCGACCAGGTTCTCAAGTACCTCGGCACCGACGGCGAGTTCATCCCCTGCATCCACTCCGTCGGCGCTCCCCTCAAGAAGGGCGAGAAGGACGTCGCGTGGCCCTGCGCGAAGAAGATCGAGGACAAGTACATCACCCAGTTCCCCGAAGACCGCGAGATCTGGTCGTTCGGTTCGGGCTACGGCGGCAACGCGCTCCTCGGCAAGAAGTGCTTCGCGCTCCGCATCGCCGACAAGGTCGTAGAGCGAGGTCTGTATGGCGACAGGGCGAAACTGGAGAAACGCCGCACACGCCGCAGCAAGGATTGCTTTTGCCATTTGTGAAATTATACCAAATTACGGCGGCCCGTTTTTGGTATAATACGCAAACCAAAGATGAAGAGAGACTGGTATGTCCTGCACGTGAAGCCGCGCACCGAGAAGAAGGTGGCGCAGTATCTGCTCAGCTACGGATACTTCTGCCATCTGCCGCTCTATACGAAGATCGCCAAGGTCCAGCGGCGCAAGGTAAAGAGGCGGCTGCCGCTGTTTCCGGGATACGTGTTCACGAGGCTTCTGCCGGACGAGCGCGTAAAGATGCTGCAGACGAACCTGATAGTAAAGACGATCTTCGCGAAATATCCCCGCAAGATGATCCACCAGCTGAGGCAGATCGCCCACGCCGCCAGAGGCGACACGACGATGATGCCGATCGACCTATGCAAGGTGGGCGACTACGTAAGGGTGATTTCTGGCCCGATGCGCGGAACCGAGGGCTACATACAGAGAAAGGGACGAGAGGCGTCCCTTTGCCTGAATGTCGAGATATTGGGCGTGGCGGTCGAAGTAGCGGTGTCGCCGTACGACGTGGAGAAGATCGACGCGCCGAACGCCTGACGGCTAGATCTTCCAGCCGCCGATGCCCAGCGCGCGGCATACCTCGCTCACGAGAAGCACCACCATGAGCGCCGGAGCGAGATACTTAACGATGAACGCGTAGACGGCCTTTGTGCGCATGGTTTGGCCATCCGCCTCGCACTCCTCCACCACGGACTTCGGTCCCAGGATCCAGCCGACGAAGACGCATGTAGCGGCGGCCACCACAGGCATGAGCGCAGAATTCGTGAAGAAGTCGAAGAAGTCCAGGAACTGCATGCCAAAGAGCTTCACGTCCGCCCAGGGTCCGTAGCCCAGCGCGGAGAAGGTCGCCAGGAACATTATGAGCGCCGCAGTAAAGAATGTCGCCGTCTTGCGGCCCATCTGCATGACGTCGCAGACGGACGCCACGCAAGCCTCCATGAGCGATATGGCCGAGGTCGCCGCAGCGAACACCACCAGCAGGAAGAATCCCGCGCCAACCCAAGGACCGGCGACGCCGAGAGTCGCGAATACCTTCGGAAGCGTTATGAACATCAGCCCGGGGCCCGCGTTCATGGCCTCCTTTATGTCCATACCCGTCTTTACAGCGAACATGTAGACGACCGGTATTATCATGAGCCCGGCAATGAGCGCGATCAGCGTATCGAATATCTCTATGCGGCGGACGCACTTCTCTATCGAATCGCTCTTGCTGGTGTAGCTGCCGTAGGTTACCATTATGCCCATCGCGAGTGAGAGGGAATAGAACATCTGGCCCATCGCGCCAAGGACCGTCTTGCCGAGCAGGGCTGGCGAGAAGCTGCCGTCTGGTGCGGTGAAGCAGTCGAGGTTCGGCACGAGATAGTACTTGAGGCCCTCGCCGGAGCCCGGCAGGAACACGACGTACACGGAAAGCGCAATCGCCATCAGAAACAGAATCGGCATCATGACCAGGTTGGACTTCTCGATTCCGTTCTTGACGCCAAGCGTGATCACGGCGGCGCAACCTACAACAAAGATCATGCCATAGCCGAAAGGCGCGAAAGGCGCAGAAATGAACGACGAGAAGACTTCGCCGGAATTGGCCGCCGCTTCGCCCATGATGTTCACGCCCGTGAACGCCATCTGGGCGTATGCCTTGAGGTAGTAGAGGACCCACCCGCCTATTACGCAGTAGTAGGGCGTTATGAGCAGAGGTATGACAGTCCCCATGACGCCAATGAAGCCCCAGCCCTTGCGGAGCCTGGAGTAGGCCGTAAGCTGCGACTGGCCGGTCTTGCGTCCGATGGCGATCTCGGTCACCATCAGCGTGAAGCCCAGAGTAGCGACAAGCACGATGTAGATGGCGATGAACATTCCGCCGCCATACTGCGCCGCAAGATAAGGAAACCTCCAGAGGTTGCCCAAACCTATCGCAGACGCCGCTGCCGCCAACACGAAAGCCACTGTTCCTGACCAGCTGGCCCTTTTCTCGATTGCACTGCTCATTTTGCTTAAAAATTGGGGCGTAGTATACTATATCCCCCCCCTGCCCGTCAAGCAGTCAGGATAGCCAGGCAGACGCGTGCGATGGCGCAGAGGAATATCGTATGCATGACGCTGATGAATCTGCGGATTGTAGCGAATGCCGCAAAGGCAGCCAAGGCGACCGAAACGGCGTCCAGCGACATTCCTGCGAAAGACCAGACGGCTGTCAGCATGAGCGAGATAGTGACGGGACGGACTCCAGCCAGCAGTCCCTTCACAACCCTGCTCTCGCTGAACCGCTCCATGGACGCCAAAGCCAGGGACAGCAACAACGAGCCGGGCAGGACAAGCGCAACGGTCGCAAGAACGGCCCCAAGCACTCCGCCAAGCCTGAAACCGAAGAACGTCGCGGCATTGATACCGATCGGGCCAGGCGTCATCTGCGTAAGGGCCATTAGGTTCGCGAACTCCTCGGACGGCAACTGCAGGAGAGGCGCGGCCGCGCCCACAAAATCGCGCATGTACATCGGAACAAGAACATAGCCGCCGCCGAAGGCGAGCGCACCGTATTTAAGGAATATGGGTACGATGGCTGCCACCGAGCAGAAGCGGCGCGAACCGGTCCCTCGCGAAGGTGTGAACTCCAGCACGACGCCTGCGGCGAGGGCCGCAACGAGAACAAGCGCGGGATTCATCCCGGCGAGCAGAAGCGCAAGCGCCACAGCCACGGCAATGTAGCCATATGCACCGCAGACGCTCTTTCGCCAGCTGCGCACCACCATTCCGGCGATTACGCCAGTAAGACTGGCGCGAAGGCCAGCGAACACGGCAGCCAGCCATCGGTTCTCAATCGGAATCGCTGCGTAACCCATGGAAACAAGCAGGAATATCACCAGGCTTGGCAGCATCACCGCCACGAGCGCGACGGCGGACCCCGCGAGTCCCGCGACCTTGCGTCCGACATACACGGCGCAATGCGCAGCCATTATGCCAGGGAAAGTCTGAAAGAGCGAAAGAGCGTCGATGAGTTCGCCTTCCTTCGTCCACTTCAACTTTCGCGAGAACGTATCGTCGGCGACTGCGATTATCGCATAGCCACCGCCCACCACGAAGAGGACGATGCGAAACATCTCGAAGAACAGGCGGACAAGCTTCACGTCAGAACCCCGCCAGCCGTATCGCCAGATTTGCGCAAGCGACGGCATCGAAAAGTCCGTCATGCCAGGTGCGCCCCTCTATCTGCGGCACAAGCCCGAACATCTCGCAGAGGTCGCCAAGCTTGTAGCTCGGCAGACCCGGATACCTCGCCTTCGCGACCTTCAGGGTGTCGGTCCACGGGCCCCACTTCGTAAGCGGGGCGATGCGCGTAAGTATCGTCCGCTCGCAGGCAATGTTATGGGCGACGAGGCGACGACCCGCCAAATGCGGATAGAAGTCGTCCCACTGGTTCATCAGCGGCTCGAAATCGGGAGTGAGCGGCGTTCCGAAGAACCACTCGCGCGTCTCGACCACCTCAAGATCACGGACGAGCGCAAAGCCGAGTTGCCACGGCTCGTTGCGCCCGCCGTCCTCGTATCCGGTAGTTTCGAAGTCGATCGCCGCGAATTCCATCAGCGCACGGAGGCGGCAGCCTTCGCGGCCAGGTCGGCGAACGCGACCTTGTCGCGCGGATGCACGTCGTTCATCTCGCCGAGTCCTGCGGCGAAGGTATCGACGAATATCGCGCCGGTCTCCTTGGCGACCTTCTTCTGCGACTCGCGGTAGGGCTCCCACGGACGGTTCATCTTCGGCAAACCGACCATGACAAACGGGACCTTCTTGCCGCCGCGTAGTTCGGAAACGACCGCGCGAAGGGTCTCCTCCTGATATGCAGAGTCGGTCGCGGTGTCAGGCGCGACGCAGGTCGTCGCGTTGGACTCGCCCTGATACCAGAGAATGCCGGTGAGCGGCAGCTTGGGCAGCTTGGAAATGCCGTTGTCGTACATCTTCGAGACGGGCCACCAGTAGGCCTCGCTCTTGTTGGCGCGACGGCGAGGATACTCGCGGGCCACCCACGCGCACGGGAAGTCCTTGTTCTGGTCGAGGCGGTGGCGGTTCGTCGCAATCGCGGCGAGGCTCGGATAGAGCGGCTTGCCGTCACCCTTGACCGCGCACATCGTCTGCTCCGAGAGGAACGACTCGGTCGGCGCGCCGCCAGCCGCGACATAGAGCATGGCGACGGGCTTGCCGGTCGCCTCGGCGCGACGGATGGCGAAGCTGACGCCGAACGCGCTCTTGCGGGGCGCGGTCTGCGCAGTGAGCCTGGTCCACGAGCCGTCGTTGAAGTCCCAGAAATAGATTTCGAGCTTGGCGAGGCGATCCAGCTCGCCTTTCAGACGCTCCTTCTCGACGGGCGACGAGCTGAACTCGTTCCAGCCCTTCTGCATGTTCGACTGTCCGGCGCAGAGCCAGACCTCGCACGGCTTGCCGGAAGTGAAGACCTCCGGAATCTCCGCCGCCTCCGGCTCAGGCTCGGTAAGGGCCTTGAAGGTCGCCTCGGCGATTATGCGGGCGCCGCCAGCGTCAGGATGAATCTTGTCCTTGGCGAATATGATATCCATGCTCTCGCGAAGCGGCTCCTGCATGTCGATGCCGCGCGCGCGGGTCATGCGGGCGACCTCCTCAAGATCGCGCTGCATGAGGAAAGGCTCGGGGCTGCGGTAGAAGCGCTGGCCCTCGGTGAGCGGCGAAAGCTTTGTCCAGATGTAGAACTTCGGCTTCGGCGACTGCTGAACATAATCGGCCAGCAAGGTCATATAGTCGTGGACGAACTGCCCGCGCTTCCTGCCGCCGGTATACTCCTTTATGTACTCGCCGTTGTCGTTGATTCCGAGATTGCAGATCACAATGTCGGGCTTCCACTCGAGCGCCGCCTTGTGCTCGGGCATGTAGCGGTAGCCCCGCTTCTCGTTGCCGCGCATGGAGTCGAGATATATTCCGCGGCCCGAGTTGCCGAAGTTGCGCACCTCGTACTGGCCGGGGAAGCGCTCATCGAGCAGCTTCTGGAGCTGGGCAGGATAACACTCCACATCACGGTTGGGCAGCCCCAGGCCAAATGTTATGGAGTCGCCTATGCAGGCAACCTTCGTCTTTTCTGCCGCGAGAACGGCAATCGCGAATAATGAGGCGACGACTGACAGAAAAATGCGTTTCACTCGAATTCTCCTTTGCTGTCCATATATTGTATCACATTATGCGCCTTCGGTAAAGTGAGCGAGCGACGAGACAAATTCGTCGGCGTTCGCTTCAAGCCTCTCGACGAAATCTTCAACCCGAACGCCTATCACGCCGGCAAGCCGAGCAGCTATCTCAGATATACGAGGACTCGTCTCCAGATCTGCCGACAATCTGTCGCTTTCCACGAGAATGCGGTCCATGGGGATCCTCTTGACCAGTTCCCGGTAGTTTACCGCATGGTCGTTCAGTATCGCAGGCCCGACAGATACGAATCCATTCATCGCCACAATATCGGGCAGCAGCCCTTCAGAACGCGAGAATCCGTGGAACAGAAACGCAGGAATCCTCCCCGCATACGGGCAGCAGGCCTTTACGACCTCGCCCCAGCACTTCGCGCCGTGCAATACGACAGGGCGACCGAATTCGGCGGCGACCTTCAGCTGAGCCTCAAACACCTCTCGCATCCTTGGCGATATGTTGCGGTCGCGCAGACGGTCAAGTCCGATCTCGCCGACTCCCGCCGAGGGGTCTGCGGCAAGCTGTGCCCTCAGGCGCTCCCCGTCGAAACCGTCCAGATACCACGGGTGAGTTCCGTAGAACAGCACAGCGTCGTCAGGCACCGGTAAAGCGAACGGCGAACAGAGGAAGCACCTCGATTCGCCGTCGGCCACGTGACAGTGAGCGTCCGTCACGCCTTACATGTCCTTGGTGAGCTCCCAGGTCTTGACGAGCATGCGCGGAATGTGGAACGGGCCCTTGAAGATGTTGCCCTTCGCAGGCTGGGCCACGGTTCCGTCGCGGTGCAGATAGCCGTACCACTCGGGATACTTCTTGTCCTTGAGGTGCGCCCAGGCCCACTCGCTGATGAGCTTGTGCCACTTCTCGTACTTCTTATCGCCGGTGAGCTTGTACGCGTAGGCGGTCGCGATGATCGTCTCGCACTGCGGCCACCAGAACTTCATGTCTTGTTCGTAGCACTGCGGCGGCAGGTTGCGGCAGTCCTTGAACGAGATGATTCCGCCGTACTTCTTGTCCCAGCCCCAGGCCCACGACCAGTCGAGGATCTGAAGGGCAGTCTTGAGGAGCGCCTTGTCGTCGCGGGCGACCGCGACATCCATGAGGAACCAGCTCGTCTCGATGCAGTGGCCAGGGTTGATCACGCGGCCGCCGAGAGTGTCGATGAACTCGCCGTTGGGTCCGACGGTCTCAAGGAGCGCCTTGAACTCGGGATGGATGAAGTACTTCGTGAGCAGCCCGATGGACTCCGTAATCTGCTGGTCGAGCACGGGATCGTCGGATATCTGCTTGAGGACGTTCGCGACGTTGATCAGTATCATCGTCAGGGAGTGTCCCTGGGCGACAACTGTCGGCTCGCACTTCGAAGGCATCCACTTCTTCGGGTTCGCCGTAAACTTGCGGATGCGCTTGAAGAGCTCGACGGACTTCTTCGCCCACGCCTTGTCGCCGCTAGCGAGCGAGTATTCGGCGTAGGCTATCGCGGCGAAGCACTCCGAGAAGACGTAGCGGCGCTTACGGAGACCGACGCCGTCCTCCGTCACCTCGAAGTAGGCGCGGCCGTCCTTGGCGAAGCAGTGCTTCTCAAGGAACTCGCAGCAGCTCTTCGATGCCTCCAACCACGCGGGATCCTTCCGCACGTGGTTGTAGGCGTAGGCGGCCATCCAGCCGAAGCGTCCCTGGAACCAGACGCTCTTGGTCGTATCCATCAGCGAGCCGTCGCGGTTGAGGCACGTGTAGACTCCGCCGTGCTTGCGGTCGTAGCCGTGCTTCATCCAGAACGGCATGATGTTCCGCTCAAGTTCCGTCTTGTACGTTTTGTTCCACTTCTGCCAGTAGGCCGTCTTCATTTTGCCACCCTCCGGGTTTGACTTACTTGTAGCCGATCTTCTTGAGGCGCGCGACGCAGTCCTTCTTGGCCTCGTCGGAGAGCGAGACGTTGGGAAGCCTGACGCCGCCCATGTCGAGACCCCAAACCGCCATCATGGCCTTGCCGCCGGCGACGCCGCCGTACTGAACGAGGATGTCGACGATGTCGCAGACCTTCTTCATGCCGGCCTTGACCTTGGCGAGATCGCCCTTCTTGACGGCGTCCCAGATCTTGTAGTAGACGCCGGCTGAGTAGTTGTAGGTCGAGCCGATCGCGGACTGCGCACCGAGCGCGACAGCGCCGGCGAACCACTCGTCGATGCCCCACGTGATGTCGTACTTGCCGCCCAGGCACTTGATGCAGCGCTGGTACATGTAGAGGTCGGGATAGTTGAACTTGATGCCGGCGAGGTTCTTGATCTTGCCGTCAGCCGCGAGCAGGAACTTCTCCATGTCGAAGTTCACGCCGCTCATGCCGGTATGATAGTAGTAGAACGGAAGCTTCGTCGAGGTCTTGAGGGCCTCCTGCAGGTAGGCGACGAGAGCGTCGATCGAGCCGGGCTTGAAGAAGTTCGGGGGAACGATCGAGGTCGCGTCCATGCCGCACTTGACGGCGTAGGCTCCGAGCTCCTGGACGTCGGGCAGTGCGAGAGCGCCAATGTGGGCGATCAGATAGAGCTTGCCCTTGGCGGCCTTGACCCACGCATCGAACACGGCTTCGCGCTCGGCGATGGAGCAGCAGATGCCTTCGCCGGTCGTTCCGGAGATGTAGACGCCCGTGACCTTCTGCTTGATCAGCGTTTCGGCCTGCTTCTTGACGAGGGCGATGTTCACGCTTCCGTCAGGATTGAACGGCGTATGGGCCGCCGCGATGAGTCCCTGGAGTTTCTTCATTGGAGTTTTCCTTGTTTGGTTTTTGGTGGTTCAAAATCCGTTGGCCGCCTCATTCGTACTCGACCCACTTCTCGCGCTCGCGGCACTTGGCGAGGAATTCCTTGGTCGTCTGCCATACGACCGGCGCGAGCAGGATGAGAGCGACGAGGTTCGGGAAGGCCATCAGGCCGTTGAATACGTCCGCAAGGCCCCACACGACGGAGACCGTGAGGTACGGGCCTATGGCGACGATCACGATGTAGAGGAATCGGTAGGCCATGATGACGCCCTTCTTGTTGCCCACAAGATATTCGAGGCAGCGCTCGGCGTAGTAGTCCCAGCCGAGAATCGTCGTGAACGCGAAGAATCCGAGCGAGACCATGATGAAGAGCTTCGCGATGAAGTCGGAGTTCGGCATGAACGCAAGGCCCTTGGCGAACGCCTCTATCGTGATGTTCGCGCCTTCGAGCCCGAGCTCGGGGCGCCACGTCTCGGCGAGGACGATGGTGATGCCCGTCATGAGGCAGATTATGATGGTGAAGAACGTACCCATCATGCAGACGAGACCCTGGCGCGCAGGCTCGTTCGTCCGCGCAGCGGCCGCCGCGATTGGCGCGGAGCCGAGACCGGCCTCGGTCGCGAAGATGCTTCGGGCGATACCCATCTGCATCGCGACGAAGATCGACCCCACCGCGCCGCCCGTCGCGGCCATCGGATTGAACGCGGAACGCACGATGGTCTGGATCGCCCACAGTATCTGCGAGATGTTTCCGAGTATGATGAAGAGGCTCATCACCAGATAAAGAACCGCCATGAACGGCACGACGAACGTGGAGACGGTGGCGATGCGCTTGAGTCCGCCGATCAGCACGGCGGCCGTCGCGACCGTCACGATCGCGCCGGCTATCACGATGCACGTCGGATATGTCGTGCCGAAAAGGTGCAGGCCCGTCGCCGCGTCCGCGGCGTTGAACGCCGGATCGAAAAACCTCTGCACCGCCGAGGTGATGCCGTGTATCTGGGTGATGGTGCCGATGCCGAAGAGCGCGGCCAGGGTGCCGAATATCGCGAACATCACCGCGAGCGGCTTCCACTTGGGGCCAAGGCCCTTCTCTATGTAGTAGAACGGGCCGCCAAGAACCTTGCCGTCCTTGGAGACCGTACGGTACTTGACCGCCAGAAGTCCCTCGGCGTACTTGGTGCCCATTCCGAAGAACGCGGCGACCATCATCCAGAACAGCGCTCCCGGGCCGCCCATGCCGATGGCTGTGGCGACGCCGACGATGCTGCCCGTGCCGATGGTGGCGGAGAGCGCAGTGCAAAGTGCGCCGAACGCGGAGACCTCGCCTGTCGCCTCGGCACCCTTCTCGGTGCGCACCATGTAGAAGAACGCGCGCTTGAGGTGGAACAGGTGCTCCATCCTGAGGAACGACGTGATCAGCATGCCGGCCAGGAAGACCGTCAGTATGAGCGGCAGCCCCCAGACGTAGCCGTCCACGACATCAACCCACCCCGACAGCTTCGCCAGCCATCCCGACGAGGCCTCAACATTTGCCGCCGCAAGCATCGCGTTCATATCCACACCCCCTGGGTTCGACTTACTTCTTAAGCGTCTTCAGCGTAAGGCCCGTAAGGTCGCGGCCCTTCTCGCGGAAGATCATCGAGCAGACGTAGGCCACGAGCACGCAGACAACAAGCCCGATGCCGCCCAGCAGGAACGGATGGAACTTGAGGCCGAACACGTCGCAGTGCAGTATCTCGCAGCTGAAGCAGACGAAGTAGTTCGCCGCCAGGCCGCAGACCGCGGCGATGCCCTTGATGCGCGGCATGAAAACGCCCATGAAGAAGAGTCCCGTGAGGCCGGCCGTCAGCATGGCGATGTACTTGTTGAAGTTGTCGAAGAGCGCGCTGGACTCCATGCGGGCCAGCGTAAGCGCCGCCATGATGCCGATTATGCCGACGATGTAGGTGCAGACCTGGCCGCAGCGGATCTGCGTCTTGCCGGGGATGTCAGGCTTGAAGCGCTTGATGAAGTCCGTCACCACGGCTGTCGAAGCGGACGACAGGTTGGCGGAGAGCGTCGATATCGTCGCGGCGAACACGGCGGCGATAACGAGACCGGCGAGCCACGGCGGCATCTCGGTCGCCATGAAGATCGGCAGCACCGAATCGCCCTTGGGCATTGTGACGTCCATCGCCTCCGGATGGGTGTGGTAGAACGCGAAGAGCGCCATGCCGATTCCGTAGAACACGACCTGCGCGAACACGCTCATGCAGCCGTTGAACCAGAGCGAGCGCTTGGTGGCGTTCTCGTCAGGAGTCGCGATGTAGCGCTGGATGACGCACTGGTCGCTCGTGTAGCTGGAGAGGTTCGATATCAGACCCTGGACGGCGACCACCCAGAACACGGGCTGGGTGAGGATGAAGCGGAAGTCCCACATCTTGTTCTTGCCGTAGCTGTCGGCGACGGACCAGAACGTCGAGAAGTGCTCGCCGGCTCCGCCCGTCTTGAGGATGAGTATCACGAGCACGGAGACCGCGCCGCCCATGAGGACGATGCCCTGCACGAAGTCACTCCAGATGACGGCCTCAAGACCGCCGAGCGAGCAGTAGATCATCGTGAGGATGCCGCAGATGAGGATGCACGCGTCGATCGAGACGCCGGTCACGGCGTTGAGCGCGATCGCAGGCAGCAGAGTCACGACCGCGACGCGACAGACCATGAACACCACGAACGCGGCGGAACCGAAGAGGCGCACGCCCAGATTGAAGCGCTTTTCGAGATATTCGTAGGCCGACGTGATGCCGAGGCGGCAGAAGAACGGCAGATAGTAGTATATGGCGACGGGAGCCATGCCGATGATGAAGAACGCCATCACGAAGTAGCGCCAGTCCTGCAGGTAGGCCTGGGTCGGAATCGCGATGAACGTGATCGAGGAAAGCATCGTGGCGAAGATCGACATGCCGGCGACGTACCACGGAATCTTGTTGCCGCCGCGGAAATAGTCGTTCTCGTCCTTCTTCTTGAAGATGAAGAAGCAGGCCATACCGACCATCAGGAGCGCGTAGACGCCGACGACCGCCCAGGCCGTCGCGCCGAACTTGCCCATCTTCTTGAAGCTGGCGACGGTGACGGCGTTCGTCCTGAGGGCTGGGGCCTTCTCGCCGCCCGCGATAACGAGGGTGTACTGCTCGGGCGTCTTGCCGGGCTTGAGTCCGGCGGCGGCGCCGCAGCGCGGAACGTCATCTCCGGCGAGCTCGCCGTATTCGCACCATGCGTCGGTCACGCAGTTGTAGGCGAGAATCTTGCGCTGCCATCCGAGCGAAACGGGATCGGTCTCGGTCGAGCCGTTGATCGCGCGGGCGATCCAGCCGCCCTCGCCGAAGCCGCCGACGAGAAGGATGTGCTGGTGGCCACTGGGCAGGAACGCCGCGCCGATCGTCGTGGTGTCGGCGGGCAGGGGCGACAGGGTCTTCCACTCGCCGGTCGAGATCACATAGGCATAACCGTCGTGGAGAGGTGTATTGTCGGCGAGCGAGTAGCCGCCGTACACGACGAGGCGCTTCTCCTTCTGGTCGCCGTTCTGCACGGCGGCGACCATCTGCGAGCGCTCCACGCCGGGAAGCTCCGCAATTAGCTCCCAAGCCTCGCCGCCCTTGAGCGGTAGGGCGAACACGTCCCTGCCGGAGACGACGTAGATGTTGTTTCCGTCGCAGGCCGCCGCGCCCATGTGAACGCTCTTCGGCAGGTCGGGCAGCTGCTCGACGGACTCGCCGTTCAGGATGTAGGCGTCGGCGTAGTCGTTGGCGCCGTCGGAGCCGCCGGCGCAGAAGACGCCGCGCGGAGTCTCGCAGGTCGCGCCTTCGCCGACGGCGTGGGGCAGCGCCCCTAAGCCCGACCAGGTGCCGTCCGCCGCACGAACGCAAACCGCGTCAAAGTATGTCTTGACGCGGCTGCCGTCCTCGGCCTGTACGAAATCTGTTCCTCCTGCGACGATGAACCGCCCGTCGGGAAGGAACCCGGCGAAAGGCCTCGCGACGCTGACCGGCATCGTCTCGGCGGGTTTCCACTCGACGCTGACCGGAGTGGCGAATGACCATGTAGCGGCGCAGAGCGCAACAGCTAGCAGACTAGTCTTCATTGTCGTAGACCTTTCAAATGTTTTCGTGTCGATTCAGCGGGCGAGGAACTCGCGCGGCTCAACTGTGCAGAAGCGTATCGTCGCGTAACCGGCGCCCTCGAAGAGCACGCCGAGGCGACCGTCCTTCAGAATGGTGATGTCGGAGTATGCCGCGCCCGCAGGCTCGATGCACACGCCTTCGTTCCAGGTGCAGCCGGCATCCCAGCTGGTGCGGAGGTAAAGGTTGCTGCGTCCGCGCGCCTTGCAGTTCGAGAAGAGAAGCACGCTCTCGGGCAGACCGGCCTTCGGCTCCTTGCCGGGCCTCGCGCACCTGAGCGGGTAGCACATCAGCTGGCCGTTGCACGCAGGATCGACAAGGTTGGAGTCGAAGACGGACTCCCATGTGGCGCCCTTGTCCCTGGAGCGGTGGATCTCGCGGCCGCCGGCGCGTCCGCGCGAGTTGATCATCCACGTTCCGTCGTCGAGTTCGGCGAACTTGCACTCGTCGCCCTGCTTGACGGGGTTTCCGAAATGCTTCCACGTCTTGCCGTGGTCGCTGGAGCCGAACAGCGCGACCTCGGTCGGACCGCCGACGCGCACGAGCGTATGCATCAAGGTGCCGTCCTTCATCTGCACGCCCGAGCCGGATGTAATGAAGATGAACCCGCCCTGTCCGCGCTGGCCGCCGAAGTTCCAGCCCTCGAACGCGATGTCCTTCGAGATGTCGCGGGGCGCGGACCATGTGGCGCCGTTGTCCTTGGACTCCTGGACGAAGAACTGGTATATGCCCTTCTTGTTGACGCACTCCCAGACATTATAGAAGAGGAATATGGTCTTCGTCTCCTCGTCGACGATGAAACTGGGATCGGAGGCCGCCCACTGCTCTTCGGCGTTCCACGGCCATGTCCACGTGTTCACGGGATCGCTCCACGTCTCACCGTTGTCGCTGGAGCGACGGCAGCTTATGTTTATAGCCTGGCAAGTATCGAGGTCGCCGCCGTGCCTTGTACGCCCGTCGCAAACCGCGACAAGATCGCCGTTGGGCGCGGTACATAGGGCGGGGATGCGGTAGATCGCGACGCCGCAATCACCGTTCTTCCACAGAGTCGTCTGCTCGCTGACGGCGAACAGGTTCATAGCGGCCGCCGCGAGCGCGACGGACAGCAGTTTCTTATGCATAGTGACACCTCCACGTTTCAAGATGTGTGTATTATCGCAAAGTTACGTGCGTTTGTAAAGCGCGAAATTATTCCGCGCCCACTTCGCCGAGAGTCTTCGTGCCGGAGAGCAGCGCAACTACCTGCGATTGCACCTCGGCAAGGTTCTCAAGACGGATGCGCGGATCGAGAATGACGAAGGTGTCGCCGTTCTTGCGGTCCTCGTAGACGCGAAGTATCGTGCCGTCGGGCTGGGGCTTCGCGTCGCGCTCGACGAGTATCTTCGAGCGCTCCAGCATGACCGCCAGCACGTACACGACGTTCTTCATCGCCGGATCGTCAAGCGTGATGAGCTTTCGCATGAGCTCTCCGGCGTCCTCCTTCTTAAGAGGCTCCTTCTTCTCTTCCCTGACCGGCGCGAGATATACGCCGTCCCACTGGGAGAAAGGCTCCCAGTCAAGAGATGCGGACTTCCAGCACTCGGGATGGCAGTCGTGGCGCTCGTATCCGCCGCCGGTCTCCTTGAGCGCGCTGACGACAGGCGACTTGTCGACCAAGGGCTTCTGGCATATCGAGCAGACGTGCCCGCGCGAGCGTATGTTCCAGTCCTGCGCCATCACTCGCCCTGGACGGGACGGCCGTTGACCATGGTGGCTCCGAGGCCGCGCTTTTCGGCGCAGGCCGCGTAAAGCTCCTGAGCCTCGGGCAGATGCTCGGTTAGGTTCGCGACGCGGGTCGCGTCGCAAGGATGGGTGGAGAGCAGCTCATCGAGCTTCGACGAGTTGCCGGTGTCGAAGCGCTTCCAGAAATCGACCGCCGCCTTGGGATCGTATCCGGCCTTGGCCATCAGGTTGAGTCCGATCACGTCGGCCTCGTTCTCGTGCAGGCGGCTGTACGGCAGCATGACGCCGTATTCCGAACCGATGCCGTATATCGTCTGGGCGGTGTCGTTGCCCCAAGTCGATACGCCGAGGGTGCCGATCGCCTGCAAATAGCCCCAGCTGGTGCGCTCGCCGCCGTGACGGGCGATCGCATGGCCGACCTCGTGGGACACGACGCATGCAAGTTCCGCCTCGTTCGCGAACTGGCGCATCATGCCGGTATAGACGGCCACCTTGCCGCCGGGCAGGCAGAAGGCATTCACCGTGTCGCTTTCGAGCACGTTGAACTCCCACTCGAAGTCGTTGACGCCTGACGCGTTCTTTATGGCGGTTCCGACGCGCTGCAGAAGCTCCTGCATCGAGGAGTCGCCCGCGGGGCGGGTCTGAAGCTTGTATTCAGAGTAGGCGGAGGCGCCCAGCTCGTTCTCGCTGGAGGCGGACGAAAGCATGAGCTGCGTGCGTCCGCTCATAGGAACGGTTCTGCATCCGGCCACAAGCGCGACCGCGGCGAAAATAAGAGAGGCTGTCTTGTTCATGGGGATATTATACCATAAAATTGCGCTCGAAGCCGAGCGCACTAAGATTTAGTTTCCAGATTTGCAACCCCATCATATATCGCATTGACAATGCACACGGAATATGATATATTGCACTCGTTTTTTGAGAAAGGAACGGGAAGACGCAATGACAACATCACTTACAATTCGTATGGACGACAACCTCAAATCTGAGGCAGAGGAGTTTTTTGAAGATATTGGAATGACGATGACTACCGCCATTACCTGCTTCTTCAAGAAGTGTCTTGATGTCGGAGAGATCCCTTTCAAGCTTGGGCGACAGAATAAGCACGCTCGCCTCTTGGCTGCGCTAAAGGAAGCAAAGGAAGTCGCAAACGACCCTGATGCCGAAACATGCACCGACATCAATAAGCTATATTGAGGACAACATCCTAGTCCTCACGCTTGCCGATACGGGAACGCATTCCGATCTCTTTTAGCGAAGCAACTGCGCGCGAATCTCTCCGCCACTTTTGATTTTGGGGCTGACACTTTTCAAAATGGCAGTGCCACTTTTGAAAATGACGGTGCCACTTTTCGAAATGGCGGTGACGGGTTTAACAATCGCCACCAGCCCGCTCTCAATAATAATTACTGTCCAGATTTGCAGGCACTATCCCCCTTCCGACCAGATCGTGCGGCGCATAGTCGAGCTCTCTGTCTAATCCACATATCGCGATGTGTGGATTAGACAGAGATTGTGAGGGGAAGTGTAAGATTAATGGAGATACGTTGTCACAAAGCCCGATCATTAACGCCAAGGAAAAGTGGCGGTGCCACTTTTTATTTTGGGGCTGACACTTTTCAAAATGGCGGTGCCACTTTTGAAAATGGCGGTGACGGGTTTAAAGATCGGCAGTGCTAGAGAAAAAAGCGGGCGGGAGTTGCCTGTTTTCAACTCCCGCCCTTGCGACGGCGAATGTGTGCGCAATCGCCGCCGCCAGATTGTTTGGCCTTAGTAGACCGAGAATATGGTACCCCACGCCGGCTTGCCCCAGATTTCGATGACGCCCGAGTCAAGCGCACTCGCATCCATCGTAGGCATTGCCACCTTAAATGTCCAGTTTAGAGTCTGGTCTTGAAGTGTACTATTATCATCATCATACCGACCATGCACAGCAAAGTTACCGATACCCAAAGCGTTATTATTCCCAGAGACATTGAAGCCGTTGAAATCAAACAGCATCTGGGCACCTATCAGCTGACGGTGTGTGGGTGTGGTCGGCGAAGCAATATCAAATTTACGCGCCACACTCAACACGCCCCAAGCACCCGAACGATCGATGGAGTCGTTCCAGTCAAACAAATTCTTGGAAGTATCCCATACCACACCAGCCGGGGCATTTTCATCCAAAATAGCAGCT
>Ga0265298_10005120_pt1 | contig 16556 bp, 13 predicted proteins | sample AusTroGonzalo_MG_3_FD_193486 | JGI IMG/M metagenome (GOLD analysis project Ga0265298, IMG submission 193486) | Bovine rumen microbial communities from tropical cattle in Woodstock, Queensland, Australia - Gonzalo_01 | ecosystem: Host-associated > Mammals > Digestive system > Stomach > Rumen ... | reverse complement strand
GATTGACGGCGAATGGGTGAAGGCCAAGGGCACGACGCTCGGCGCCGACAACGGTCTGGGCGTGGCAGCTATCCTGTCCATCCTAGAGGACAAGACACTCGTACACGGCCCCATCAACGCCCTCATCACAGCCGACGAGGAAACGGGTATGTTCGGTGCCAACGACCTGCCGGAGGGTGAACTGGAGGGCGACATTCTCCTGAACCTCGACAGCGAGCACTGGGGCAAGTTCGTCATCGGCTCAGCCGGAGGCATCGACGTCACCGCCACCCTCGACTATCAGGAGGCAGACACCGATCCTGAAGATGCTGCCGTCAAGGTGACGCTGAAGGGACTGCGTGGCGGCCACTCCGGTCTGGAGATTCACGAGGGCCGCGGCAATGCCAACAAACTCATGGTCCGCTTCGTCCGCGAGGCCATCGAGGAGCTTGATGCCCGTCTGACCAGCTGGCAGGGCGGAAACATGCGCAATGCCATTCCCTTCCAAGCTGTCGTCGAGCTGACGCTGCCCAAGGAGAACGTACCTGCACTGAAAGAGCTCGTGGCCGACTGGCTAGCGGATTTCCAAGACGAGTACAAGCAGATTGAGAGCGGCATAGAGTTCTTCGTCGAAGAGATTGCAACGCCCCAGAAGCAGGTGCCCGTGGAGATTCAAGACAACCTCATCGATGCTATTTACGCCTGTCACGACGGTGTCATCCGCATGATACCCTCCTACCCCACTGTTGTAGAGACCTCCTCGAACCTCGCCATCATCAACATAGGCGACGGCCACGCCTCGCTGCAGATCCTGGCCCGTTCCAGTCGCGAAGACATGAAGGACTATATCGTCAAGACGCTGGAGAGCTGTTTCAACATGGCCGGTATGAAGGTGGAGACCTCCGGTTCCTACGGTGGCTGGGACCCCAACCCCGACTCCGAGATCTTGCACCTGTTGCTGAAGGAGTACAAAGAGCTGTTCGGCAAAGACGGCATTATCCAGGTTGATCATGCCGGACTGGAGTGCTCCGTCATCCTCGGCAAGTACCCCTGGCTGGACGTTGTCAGCCTCGGTCCCACAATGAAGTCACCGCACACCACGACGGAGCGTGCCCTCATCGAGACCGTCGCCCCGTTCTGGGAACTGCTGAAGAAGACGCTGGCCGACGTGCCTGTGAAATAACCAACAAAAAATCCGCAGATTCAAACAATTCTGCGGATTTTATATTTTCTTTGACATTCGTCGAAGATACTCCCGTTCGAAAGAAAAAATAAAAATTTTGTTTTTTTATTTTGTTCTTTGCTCACTTAATCGTATCTTTGCACCCGATAACCAAAATATTCACAAGAAAATGGACGACTACCCGGCGGATAATTACAATTCGTAAAGGCTGGAGGAACGGCAGGCAAGACCGCTAATCCTCTTGCCGCTAAGACCGTTTTGACAAAAAGGATTAGCAACAATGAAGACTTACTGGAACTACACAGATGGACTGACCCAACTCCAGGAGTGGCAGCCCAATTGCTGGATACAGGTGACTTGTCCTACCGAAGAGGACCAGCAGATGCTGGAGGAGAAGTTCAGTATCCCCGACTATTTCATGAGTGACATCAGCGATACCGACGAGCGTGCACGCTATGAGTACGACGACGGATGGATGCTGATTATCCTGCGTATTCCCTACGTTAAGGAGGTTCGCTCGCGGACGCCCTACACGACGGTGCCCCTCGGCATCATCCACAAGCGTGACGTGACTATCACCGTCTGCTACTACGAGACGAACATGATGATTGACTTCGTATCGTTCCAGCAGAAGCGCGGCGAGGGATTTACTGACTTCGTCGATATGACGTTCCGACTGTTCCTCTCCAGTGCCGTGTGGTACCTGAAGCGACTCAAGCAGATTAACATGCTCATTGAGAAAGCCAAGCGTAATCTGGACCAGGAGGTGAACAACGAAAGCCTTATCGGACTGAGCCGACTGCAGGACTCGCTGACCTATTTCGTCACCTCTATCCGAGGCAATGAGACGCTGCTGTCGAAGCTGAAGTTCAAGTTGCAGATTGACGAACTGGATGCCGACCTTATCGAGGACGTCAACATCGAGATGACACAGGCCCGCGAAACAGCCAACATCTACTCGAACATCCTGGAATCGACCATGGACACCTACCAGTCAATCATCAATAACAACATGAATACCATCATGCGTACGCTGACCTCGGTGACCATCATCCTCATGTTGCCCACGCTGGTGGCCTCGTTCTTCGGTATGAACCTCGTCAACGGCATGGAGTCGAACCCCGTAGGCTTCATCATCGCCATAGTTATCTCCATACTCATTTCTGTGGCTTCATGGTTCTTTTTCCGTCACAAACGACTTATTTAAGGTAAATAAAAAGCAAAAAAATCATAAAATCATCCGAAAATTAGGTTTTTCGGATGTTTTTTTTGTAAATTTGTGCCTTAATTGTATGATCTAACCTAAAGTTAAACTAAAACGTTTAAACAATGGACTCTCAAGAAAAGGCCCTCGAGACGGGCATCCAGGAACAACAAAACCAAGTAGTAGAAACCCCGGCAGAAGAAACCGCACAGGTGACTCCCGCCGAAGAAACCGTTGAGCAGCAGTCTGTTACGGACGAACAGCCGACAGCGGAGGAACAACCCGTGGTTGACGAACAGCCTGAGCGTAAAGTATATAACTCCAAGAAGGAGATACTGGAGCGCATCAAGGAGATAGCCCACGGCGACGAGCCGCTGCAGAAAGAAGAAATAGACTACCTCAAGACGGTGTTCTACAAGTTGCACATTGCCGAGCGCGATGCCCAGTTCAAGGCATTCACCGAAGGCGGTGGAGACCCGTCAGCCTATCAGATAACCCCCGACCCCGAAGAGGAGGCCTTCAAGGCCGAAATGGGCATCATCAAGGAACGCCGTGCCCAACTTTTCAAGGAACAGGAGGCCGAGAAGACCGAGAACCTGAAGAAGAAGCTCGACATCATCGAGAAGATCAAGGCCATGGTCACCTCGCCCGAGGAAGCCAACAAGTCATACCAGGAGTTCAAAGCCCTGCAGAACGAGTGGAAGGATATCAAGAATGTGCCGGCTGAGAAGGCCAACGAGCTGTGGCGTAACTACCAGCTCTACGTGGAGCAGTTCTACGACCTGCTGAAGCTGAACAGCGAGGCCCGCGAATACGACTTCAAGAAGAACCTGGAGGCCAAGACGCGCCTCTGCGAGGCTGCCGAGCGTCTGGCCGACGAACCCGACGTCATCAGCGCCTTCCACCAGTTACAGAAGCTGCACCAGGAATACCGTGAGACAGGTCCCGTCAGCAAGGAGCTGCGCGAGGACATCTGGACACGCTTCAAGGCTGCATCGACCGTCATCAACAAGCGCCATCAGCAGCACTTCGAGACGCTGCGCGCCAAGGAAGAGGACAACCTCGCCCGCAAGACGGCTCTCTGCGAGAAGGTAGAGGCCATCGCCACTGCCGAGAGCAAGGGCTCCAGCGACTGGGAGAAGCGCACGAAGGAAATCATTGACATACAGGCAGAGTGGAAGACCATCGGTTTCGCTCCGCAGAAGATGAACGTCAAGATTTTCGAGCGCTTCCGCGCAGCTTGCGACGACTTCTTCGGCAAGAAGGCCGAATACTTCAAGAACCTGAAGGACACCTTCAAGGACAACGCAGAGAAGAAGCGCGCCCTCATCGAGAAGGCCAAGGCCCTGCAGGACAGCACCGAGTGGAAGTCAACCTCTGACAAGCTCATCGCCTTGCAGAAGGAATGGAAGACCATCGGCATGGTACCCAAGAAACTGGGCGACCAGTTGTGGGAGGAGTTCCTCGGAGCCTGCAACAAGTTCTTCGAAGCCCGCAACGCCGCAGGTGCAGGTCAGCGCAGCGAGGAGCACCAGAACCTTGCCAAGAAGCGTGACATCATCGAACAGCTCAAGGCCGTAGCCGAGGAGAAGGGTGAGAACTTGCAGGAGAAGGTGCAGAAGCTCGTCGAGGAGTACCAGGCAGTGGGCCACGTACCCTTCAAGGAGAAAGACAAGCTCTACGAGGAGTACCACGCTGTGCTTGACAAGCTGTACAAGGAACTGAACATCAGCGTGGCCAAGCGCCGCCTGTCCAAGTTCAAGGACAACCTCAAGCAGGTGGCTGAACGCGGCGAGAATGCCCTCGACAACGAGCGTGCACGCCTGATGCGCCAGTTCGAGACCCTCAAGCAGGAGGTTCAGACCTACGAGAACAACCTCGGATTCCTCAATGCTTCCTCGAAGAAGGGTAACTCGCTCATCGACGAGATGAACCGCAAGGTGCAGAAGCTGAAGGACGACATGAACCTCGTCCGCGAGAAGATCAAGGCCATCGACGCCGAGAACCGAGAGAAAGAAGCATAAAAGACTCTTATAACCCAGAAAGAGGCTTCCAGTCGGGAGCCTCTTTTTTGTAAGACATCACCATCATGCGCAAGTTACTATTATCCATCGTCGCCATGCTGTCGCTCGTCCTATCGACGGCATGCGGTCAGGGCAACAAAGGCAGGCTGACCGCAAAAATACTACAGAAAGCAACGCGTATCCAGTATTACACGGACAACGGCACCGTTGCCCCCGACTACCACTACGGCGTGACGGTCGTGGCAAGTAAGGACTCAGTCAGCCTTACCGTGGTCAAGGGCTACCAGAACCATGTCATCTATAGCCAGACGGTTCCCTTAACCCCAGAACAGTATCGGCAATTCCTTGAACAGTTGGCCGCACAGTCCGTCCACAACGCCAAGACTGACGCCGCACCAACGTCAGGCGGTTCTGCCGAGAGCATCAAGGTGACCGACGACGGTGGCAATGTCCTGTTTCAAGGAAACATCAGCAAGTCCCTGACATACGATGGGGACCTCGGCATGACCTTCCATGACCTGCTCCCCAACGAGATGGCACAGGTATTCAGGCATCCTCATGACCTGGAATAAAATTCGATAACAACAAAAAAAGGTTTCCGATTGGAAACCTTTTTCTTTGTTGGGGTACCCGGACTCGAACCAGGAAAGGCAGGACCAGAATCTGCAGTGTTACCATTACACCATACCCCAATTCCATTGTGCAAAACCGACTCCCTGTCGATTTGCGGATGCAAAGGTAGTACATTTTTCCGAACCAACAAAAAAAATCAGAAGAAAATTATAAAAAAGCGCAAATTTTTCTCATTTATATCAGTTTTACGAGAAAAATGTGCTACCTTTGACACCGTTTTTTATACATAATCATTAATGGAACAAACAAAACAGTTAGTAGAAACCATCACCAAGGGAATCCAAGAGAAAAAAGGGAGCAGCATCGTCATTGCAGACCTCACAAGCATCGAAGGCACGATATGCCAATATTTCGTCATCTGCCAGGGCAACTCACCGGCACAGGTAGAGGCCATTACGGAATCAATAGGAGACTTTGCCCGTAACAACTTGGGCGAGAAACCGTCGGCTGTGGCCGGATTGGGAAATGCGCAATGGGTGGCTATGGACTACGGCGACGTGCTGGTGCACATCTTCCTGCCCGACGTGCGTGAGTTCTACGACCTGGAACACTTGTGGGCCGACGTCCCCCTGACAAGAATTCCCGACCTCGACTAATAAGAAAGGCAAAAATAAAAAGTAAAACAACAAGAAATGGACCCCAATAACAACAGCAACAATAACCAGCCGAAGATGAATATGCCCAAATTCAACATGAATTGGATATACTTCATCGTCATCGCCATACTCATCGGCCTCTACGTAACGGGAGGCACCGACAGCGCGGAGACCAAGAAACAGGTATCCTACTCGAAGTTCAGGGACATGGTGACGGCCGGCTACGCCAGCAAGATCGTGGTGAACAAGAACCAGAACGAGCTGCACATGTACGTGAAGCCCGAAAAGGTGCGCGAGGTGTTCAAGCAGGGCGTACAGCAGACGGGCAAGGACCCGTTTGTCACCGTGGAAATCGGTTCGGTTGACCAGGTGGAGCAGTTCGTCAGCCAAATGCGCACCGACAAGAAGTTCACGGGCGAGTTCAGCTATGAAAACCGTAACAGCAACGAGATATTCAACTTCCTGCTATACAACATCCTGCCCATCCTCGTCATTGTGGCCGTATGGATATTCATCATGCGTCGCATGGGCGGCGGAGGAAGCATGGGCGGTGGCATTTTCAACGTCGGCAAGAGCAAGGCGAAGATGTACGAAAATGGCGGCAACCTGCAAATCACCTTCAAGGATGTGGCCGGACAGGCGGGTGCCAAGCAGGAGATGCAGGAGATTGTGGATTTCCTGAAGAACCCGCAGAAATATACCGAACTGGGCGGAAAGATTCCCAAGGGTGCGCTGCTCGTAGGTCCTCCGGGAACGGGTAAGACGCTGATGGCGAAGGCCGTAGCCGGCGAGGCTGGCGTGCCGTTTTTCTCGATGTCGGGTTCCGACTTCGTGGAGATGTTCGTCGGCGTGGGTGCCAGCCGTGTGCGTGACCTGTTCCAGCAGGCTAAGCAGAAGGCACCGTGCATCATCTTCATCGATGAGATCGATGCCGTGGGACGTGCCCGTTCCAAGAACCCTTCCATGGGCGGCAATGATGAGCGTGAGAACACGCTGAACGCCCTGCTGACGGAGATGGACGGCTTCGGAACCAATAGCGGCATCATCACACTGGCAGCTACCAACCGTGCCGACATGCTCGACTCGGCCCTGCTGCGTGCCGGACGCTTCGACCGTCAGATTCATGTCGATTTGCCCGACCTGAACGAGCGTAAGGAGGTGTTCAACGTACACCTGAAGCCACTGAAGCTCGACGAAAACGTTGACATAGACTTCCTGGCACGTCAGACACCGGGATTCTCAGGTGCTGACATTGCCAACGTCTGCAACGAAGCAGCGCTGATTGCTGCCCGTCACAACAGCGAGAAGGTAGGAAAGCAGGACTTCCTGGATGCCGTTGACCGTATCATCGGTGGTCTGGAGAAGAAGACCAAGGTGATGACCGAAGCAGAGAAGAGGTCCATTGCCATCCATGAGGCCGGACACGCCACCATATCCTGGTTTACGGAGTTTGCCAACCCGCTGGTCAAAGTGAGCATTGTACCGAGAGGAAGGGCACTGGGTGCTGCCTGGTACATGCCCGAGGAACGTGTCCTGCAGACCAAGGAGGCCATGCTCGACGAGATGTGTTCACTCTTGGGCGGACGTGCTGCCGAGGAGCTCTTCATCGGCCACATATCGACGGGTGCCATGAACGATCTGGAGCGTACCACCAAGCAGGCCTACGGCATGATAGCATACGCCGGCATGAGCGACAAGCTGCCCAACGTCTGCTACTACAACAACGCGGAATACCAGTTCCAGCGTCCCTATTCGGAAACCACCGCAAAGATCATGGACGATGAGGTGTTGAAGATGATCAACGAGCAATACGACCGTGCCAAGCAGATACTGACTGACCACAAGGACGGTCATGCCCAGCTGGCTCAGTTGCTCATTGAGCGTGAGGTCATCTTCGCCGAGGATGTGGAGAACATCTTTGGTCCCCGTCCCTGGACGAGCCGTGCCGAGGAACTTCTGGAAGCCCAGCAGCGTGCTGAGGCAGAGGCTATGGCCGAGCGTCGTGCGAAGGAGCTGGAGGCAGAAGCAGCCGCCAAGGACTCCGAAAAAACTGAAAACTCCGAGAACCCTGAGAAATAAAAGAGAAGAGCCTATGAAGAACTTTCTCGTCCGCGCCATTACAGGCATATTGTTTGTGGCCATCGTCGTGACATGTTTCCTTGACCCACGGGCCATGGTACTGCTGTTCGCCCTCGTCACGGGACTGACCGTCTGGGAATACACCGGACTCGTGAACCAGCGTGAGCACGTCACCATCAACCGCTTCATCTCCACGGTTGCCGGCGTCTATTTCTTTTTCGCCATGGCTTACTTCTGCAGTGACATCTATGGCGGCAACGCCAAATCGGTGGTGTTCATACCCTATCTGGTTACCATTGTCTATCTGCTCGTGGCCGAGCTCTACGGCAAACAGCCGGACCCCATCAACAACTGGGCCTACACCATGCTCGGACAGATGTACATCGCCCTACCCTTCTCGCTGCTCAACGTCCTGGCCTTCACGGCCACGCCCGACGGAAGGGTGATGTTCAACACCATCCTGCCATTGTCAGTCTTCGTCTTCCTGTGGATGAATGATACGGGAGCCTATTGTGTCGGTTCGCTCATCGGCAAGCACAAGCTGTTCCCGCGTATCAGCCCGGGCAAGTCGTGGGAAGGCAGCATCGGCGGTGCCGTGGTGGTACTGCTCGTGGCATGGGCCATCCACTACTTCCTGCTCGATCCCGACCATACGGGACAGGCCATCCTGCCGCTCATCGAGTGGTTGGGACTGGGTCTTGTCGTGGTGGTATTCGGTACTTGGGGCGACTTGGTGGAAAGTCTCTTCAAGCGCACACTTGGCATCAAGGACAGCGGCAACATTCTGCCAGGACACGGTGGAATGCTCGACCGTTTCGACTCCTCACTGCTCGCCATTCCCGCTGCCGTCGTCTATCTCTATACGCTGACGCTGCTATAAGCTCTTTCCCTCATTTAGATCTTAGGCCTTAGACCGCTCACCATCAAGCGTGCGGCCTCGTCTGGCGCACACTGGTTTCCTAAGCGCCGACGCACCTCCTGGTAGCCCTGTAGCATGACCTCGCGACCTTCGCCGCCAGGCAGGATACGTGCCAACTCGGTACGGATATTCTCCAGCGTAAAGGAGTCAGCCACCAGCTCGCGCACCACCTCGCGGTCAGCAATCAGGTTGACCAGGGAAATATACTTCACCTTGAGCACCATCTTGCGTAGCCTGCCAATGAGCCAAGGCAACGGCGTCTCGTAGCACACCACCTGAGGCACCCCGAACATGCAGGTCTCAAGTGTCGCCGTGCCACTGGTGACAAGGGCTGCCGTCGCCTCGCTGAGCAGCTGATAGGTCTGCTGATACACCACCCGCACATGTGTCCCTTCGACAAACGGCTGATAGAATTCCCTGGGAATGCCCGGAGCTCCTGCCAGCACCACATCGTAGCGGTCGGCATAGGGCTGGGTAGCGGCAATCATGGCAGGCAGGTTGTCCTTGATTTCCTGGCGCCGTGAGCCTGCAAGCAACGCAATCTTCTCTTCACTCCTCTCTCCTCTTTCCTCTCTCCTCTTTTTTTCCAAATACTCATCCACCTCTTCCCTCGTCGGGTTACCTACATAATGAATGGGATAGTGGTGTTTCTTCTCGTAGAAGTCCACCTCGAAGGGCAGGATGCTGAACAGCTCATCAACGTCACGCTTGATGCGCTTGATGCGATACTCCTTCCATGCCCAGATTTTTGGGGAGATGTAGTAGAATATTCTCTCCTCTTTCCTCTTTCCTCTCTCCTCTCTCCTCTTTTTATTCACGTACTTTGCAATGTCGAGGTTGAAACCCGGGTAATCCACGAGGATGACAGCGTCCGGCTGCCATTGGCTGATGTCCTGCTTGCACATCTTCATGTTACGCAGGATGGTGGGCAGGTGCAGCAGCACAGGAATGAAGCCCATATAGGCCAGCTCGCGGTAGTGCTTCACCAGCGTGGCGCCCTCGGCAGCCATCAGGTCACCGCCGAAGCAGCGGAATTCCGCTTCGGGGTCTTCACGCTTCAGCGACTGCATCAGTCGCGAGGCATGCAGGTCGCCGCTGGCCTCACCAGCTATCAGGTAATACTTCATCTTACGAGTTACGGGTTAGGAGTTAGGAGTTGAGAGATTGCATCCATAGCCTCGTAGGCCGTGACGTCAATGCGTGTCGGCGTGATGGCGACATAGCCGTGCTGCAGGGCCCAGTTGTCGGTATCGTCGGCTTCCGGCTCATCGTTGGTATAGCTGCCCACCATCCACCAGTAGTCATAGCCACGCGGATGGCTGCACTTCCGAAGCTCATTGCCCCATGTGCCGAATGCCATACGGCAGATGCGGACTCCCTTGTAGGTTTGAGGTTTGTCAATCACAGGGAAATTCACATTCAGACAGACACCCTTGGGCAGTCCCTCGCAGAGCACACATTCCGTAATCTGGCGCACATACGGAGCCAGGGGGCTGAAGTCGGCATCTGCCCGATGGTCGCACAGGGAGAAAGCCACCGAAGGAATGTACTTCATGCATCCCTCCATGACCACACCCATGGTTCCCGAGTAATGGGTATTTACCGAGCCGTTATCACCGTGGTTAATGCCGCCAAGTATCAGGTCCGGCTTGCGCGGGCACAGCTCGTGCAGCGCCATCTTCACGCAATCCACAGGCGTACCGCTGCAGGACCACACCTCAACACTTCCTGTCTCTCCTCTTTCCTCTCTCCTCTTTGTGAGCGTAAGCGGTTCAGTAGCAGAGAAGGCGCAGGCCATGCCGCTACGGGCGCCTTCAGGGGCACACACAATAATGTCGGCCAAGGGCCTGACCATTTCAATCAGAGAGTTGATGCCTTTGGCCTCGTAGCCGTCATCGTTTGAAATCAGTATCAGTGGTCTCATAATCTTTTCTATTTGGCACAAAGGTACGAAAAATTTGGTTAAGCAAGAACAAAAGGAATACATTTCTTTTGCCGAGCGTGAAAATTTTATCCAATAAGTGAGAAGAATACCAAAAGAATTATGAGTTAGACCCCACCTTGTCGCTGACTGCTTAAGCAGCATGGAGCGGATGATCTTTCATGCCATCACAGATAATATTTGTTAGATGACATGTTAGGTCTATGTTACCTCTTTAAGCAACACCTAACATGTCTCAAATCCTTTCTACATCGGCATTTCAGGCCAGTCATGTTAAGTGTTGGCCTTTTTTGCGAAACTTCCTTATTTTGGTAAAAAACATAAGTATGTACTTAGTCATATACAAACCATAGGTTTAAGTAAGGGAAACCTATAGTTTGAGTAAGGGAAACCCATAGTTTGAGTAAGGAAAAGTGCCACTTCTCACCAAGATATCCGGCATCTATCTCCCAAAGAAACGGCACCTATCTCCCACTTTTCTGTTCAAAAGCTTGGAAACATCAATAATAATTACCTTTGCATCAATAACTAAGAACAAAATGAATAACAAAGAACCTGATTACTTTTATATATACTGACTAGCTCAAATAGAATATGGGGACAACAAAAATAATTAGTGTGAACAGCACTGAGATCTCTGTGCTGCTGCAAGATAAAGAAAATGACTATATCTGCCTGACCGATATGGCCAGATATTAAAGATAAGCAACGCACTGACTACATTATTCAGAACTGGATGCGTTCACGTAGCACTATTGAATACCTTGGTGTATGGGAGCAGCTGCACAATCCAGATTTTAATCCCATCGAATTCGATGGGTTTAGAAATCAGGCAGGTTTAAATTCGTTTTCATTGACACCAAAAGAATAGGCAGATAAGACTAACGCAATAGGTATCTATTCCAAGGCAGGCCGTTACGGAGGGACATATGCCCATAAGGACATTGCCTTAATTTATTTTGCATTTCGCTCGGTTTGCACAACCTTTGACCTAACGGTCGAAGGCACTCCCGTTGACTTCGTCTTCCTCTGTCATGACTCGGCCATTCAACTAAACTTGATGGCTCTCGTTACTCCATCGGTTCGACAATAAAACTAAAAAAAACTTTTTTTATTTTGTATTGTTCTCACTTATTCGTACCTTTGCAGTCTAAATGTTTTTAGGAAAGGAACAAAATGGGAAAAATCATAGCATTAGCAAACCAAAAAGGCGGCGTGGGAAAGACCACAACGACCATCAATCTGGCAGCTTCACTGGCTACGCTGGAGAAGACGGTTCTGGTGGTAGATGCCGACCCACAGGCCAATGCATCAAGCGGTTTGGGCGTTAACATTCAGGAGGTTGACTGCTCGCTCTACGAATGCATCATCGACAAGGCCGACGTCCGCGATGCCATATACACGACAGATATTGAAGGACTCGACATCATTCCGAGCCATATAGACCTGGTGGGAGCCGAAATAGAGATGCTGAACCTGGAGAACCGCGAAAAGATTGTCAGACAGGTTCTTGCGCCCATCCGCGACGAATACGACTACATACTCATTGACTGTTCGCCCTCGCTGGGCCTCATCACGGTGAATGCACTGACAGCAGCTGACTCCGTCATCATCCCCGTGCAATGCGAATACTTTGCCCTCGAAGGTATCTCGAAACTGCTCAACACCATCCGTATCATCAAGCAGAAGCTGAATCCGAAACTGGAAATCGAGGGTTTCCTGCTGACGATGTACGACTCACGTCTGCGTCTGGCCAACCAGATATACGACGAGGTGAAGCGCCACTTCCAGGAACTGGTCTTCAAGACCGTCATCCAGCGTAATGTCAAGCTCTCGGAAAGCCCGTCGCACGGTCTTCCCGTCATCCTGTACGATGCGGACTCCACAGGTTCCAAGAACCACCTGGCCCTGGCAAAGGAAATGATTAACAAGAACAAATAGACAAATGGCTGTAAAGAAGAAATATAACAAGACCGTGCTGGGACGCGGCCTGGACGACATTGGCAGCGGACGCGGCCTGGATGCTCTGATTGACACCAGTAGCGAGGTACAGACGCAAGGCTCGTCAAACCTCAACGAGGTGGAAATCAGTCTGATAGAGCCCAACCCCAACCAGCCGCGCCGCGAGTTCGACCAGGAAGCATTGCAGGAACTGGCCACGAGCATCAAGGAAGTGGGCATCATCCAGCCCATCACCCTGCGACAGATGGAGGGCGGGAAATACCAGATTATTTCCGGTGAACGCCGCTGGCGTGCCTCGCAACAGGCAGGACTGACCAAGATTCCAGCCTACATCGTGACGGTGGAGGACGAGAGAGCCATGGAAATGGCACTTGTGGAGAACATCCAGCGTGAGGACTTGAACGCCATTGAGATAGCACTGGCCTATCAGCACCTGGCAGAGGCCACGGGAATGACACAGGCGAGAATCTCGGAGCGTGTCGGCAAGAGCCGTACAGTCGTCACCAACTACATGCGACTGCTGAAGCTTCCTGCTCAGGTCCAGATGGCACTGAAGAACAAGGAGATTGACATGGGACATGCCCGTGCGCTTCTCTCCATCGACAGCCCGTCGGAACAGATCAAGCTCTTCAAGGAGGTACAGAAGCAGGGCTACTCCGTACGCAAGGTGGAGGAGATGGCCCAGCTGCTGAAGAGCGGTGAGGACGTCAAGGTGTCAAAGGGAAAAATCAGCTCCAAGAGCAAACTGCCCGAGGAGTTCGGCGTGCTGCGCGACAGGCTGTCAGAATTCTTCCACACCCGAGTACAGATGACCTGTTCGCCCAAGGGCAAGGGTAAAATCAGCATTTCCTTCGACAACGAGGAGCAGCTGGAACGCATCATGAATGCACTGGACGGGTGCCCTTCGGCCTAAAGCGGGCTACGCCCTAAATGAGAAACGACAAATGAGAAAAAAAAGTGCGATGAAAGATAAATGGTCAATGCTTAATGGTCAATGGTTAAAGGTGCTTGCCTTATCATTTATCATTTGTCATTTATCATTCAGCCACGCAGCGGCGCAAGACATTGCACCATTGGACAGCATCCAGATACTGGAGGCAAAGGTGGATTCCATGCTGGCGGAAGTCGACACCGTCGCCCTGCCTGACGAGCTGGCGCCCATTGCCGCCAACGACACCGTCCGCCTGAAGGTGCCACGCGACTGGGCAACGTGGAAGCCAGAGCCGCAGAAGGCCCTCTGGCTGGCACTGGTACTGCCCGGCGCAGGCCAGATATACAACCGGAAATACTGGAAGCTCCCCATCATCTATGGCGGTTTCGTGGGATGTATCTATGCCATGACATGGAACGACATGATGTACAAGGACTATTCGCAGGCCTATCTGGACATCTGCGATACGGATCCAAGCACGGAGAGCTACAACAAGTTCCTGCACCTGGGTGCCAAGATTGACTCGACTAACGAGGCGCAATACAGGGAAATATTCAAGAACCGAAAGAACAAGTACCGCCGCTGGCGTGACCTGAGTTTCTTCGTTCTTGTCGGCGTCTATGCCCTTTCCGTCGTCGACGCATACGTTGATGCGGAACTCTCGCAGTTCGACATTTCGAAAGACCTCAGCCTGAGAGTGTCGCCTACGGTTATCAACAACCACTCGTCGGCCAACCCGTTCAGCTCGTCGTCGCTCGGAGTCAACTGCAGTATCAATTTTTGAATAACAAAAAGAAGAATATGATGAATATGAAGAATAAAAAGAACATGGTATGGGATGCGGTAAAATGGTTTCTGCCTTTTTGCCTTCTTACCTTCTTACCTTTGAGTATCAGTGCACAGGACGTCATTGACGATGAGGACGAGGAAGAAGAAATCGAGGTCGATGAAGACGACATCATCGTAACCGACGTAGATGGAGAGGAGGAAATCATTGAGTTCCCCGAGGCAATGACCTACGACCTTGACAGCCTGCTGAACCTCTATATGTCGAAGACCTATCTGGACGAGGACAACAGCTGCCAGATGAAGGACGAGAACCCGACCTTCACCGACGAGGAATACATTGACCGCCTGAGCCGTCTGCCCTACATCATGGAGATGTCGTACAACGAAGTGGTCAAAAGCTGCATCGAGCGCTACAGCGGACGCCTGCGCAGGTCTGTCAGCTACATGCTGGGAGCCAGCAACTTCTACATGCCCATCTTCGAGGAGGCACTGGAAGCCTACGACGTTCCCCTGGAGCTGAAATACCTGCCGATTATTGAGTCTGCCCTGAACCCACGCGCAGTATCACGCGTCGGAGCAACGGGACTGTGGCAGTTCATGCTCAGCACCGGCAAGCAGTACGGACTGAAAATCAACTCTTTGGTTGACGAGCGCCGCGACCCCATCAAGGCATCGTATGCCGCCGCCAACCTGCTGAGCGACCTTTACAAGGTGTATGGCGACTGGAACCTGGTGATTGCAGCCTATAACTGCGGTCCTGGCAATATCAACAAGGCCATTACCCGTTCGGGCGGCAAGCGCGACTACTGGGAGATATATCCCTATCTGCCGGCCGAGACACGCGGCTACGTACCGGCCTTCATCGCCGCCAACTACATCATGAACTACTATTGTGACCACAACATCTGTCCGATGCGCTCACGACTTCCTGAACGCACCGACACCGTCATGGTCAACAAGAACGTACACCTGCAGCAGATTGCTGCCGTTTGCGGCATCGACATCGAGGAGCTGCGTACGCTGAATCCCTCGTATCGTCGTGACATCGTGCCAGGTGCCAACGAGCCGTCAGCCATCCGCATGAGCCAGGCAGACGTCAGCAAATTCCTGGAGATGGAGGATTCCGTCTATCGCTACATGGCCGATGAGCTGCTGACCCGTCGTGCCGTGGTCGAGATCAACGACGACGTGCCGACCTTCACCCACCACAAGAAGAAGGGACGTGGACGCAAAGTCAGCACCAAGCGCGGAAAGCGCGGAAAGGTAGCTGCCACCAAACGCGGAAAACGCGGCAAGGTGGCCACCAGCAAGCGCAGCAAGGGCAAAGCCACGGCCAAGCGCGGCGGTTCGAAGAAGAAGGGTGCAGGCAAGCGCAAGAGGAAGTAACATTTATACATATTTATATATAGGTTAATACAGTGGAGGACCTGACGATGGATGACGAGCAGAAGAAACAGGAATTAGCCGACGAGCAATTGATTAACGATGCTTTCCAACACTTGCTGGACAGCTATATCGCTTCGCGCCATCGAAAGAAAGTAGATATCATCACCAAGGCATTCAACTTTGCCAAGCAGGCCCACAAGGGTGTGCGCCGACTGTCGGGAGAGCCCTACATCATGCACCCCATCGCCGTGGCACAGATAGCCTGCGAGGAGGTGGGACTCGGCTCCACGAGTATCTGTTCGGCCCTTTTGCACGACGTGGTGGAGGATACCGACTATACGGTCGAGGACATTGCAAACATTTTCGGTGCCAAGATAGCACAGATTGTCGATGGACTGACTAAGATCAGCGGCGGTATCTTCGGCGAGCAGGCATCGGCACAGGCCGAGAACTTCAAGAAGCTGCTGCTTACCATGAGCGACGACATCCGCGTCATCCTCATCAAGATCTGCGACCGTCTGCACAATATGCGCACGCTGCAGAGCCAGCCAGCCAACAAGCAGTACAAGATTGCCGGCGAGACACTCTACATCTACGCTCCGCTGGCCAACCGACTCGGACTCTACAAGATCAAGGGCGAACTGGAGAACCTCAGTTTCTGCTACGAGCATCCCGAAGAGTATCAGGTCATCAAGGACAAGCTGGCATCCACCGAGGCGTCACGCCATGAGCTGTTCGACCTCTTCACGGCTCCCATCGAGGAATCCCTCGACAAGATGGGCATCAAGTACAAGATCAAGGAACGCGTCAAGAGCCCATACTCCATCTGGAACAAGATGCAGAACAAGCACATTCCGTTCGAGGAAGTGTTTGACATCCTGGCCGTCCGTATCATCTTCACGCCCAACAAACGCGAGGAGGAAGTCAAC
>Ga0265298_10005118_pt1 | contig 16556 bp, 12 predicted proteins | sample AusTroGonzalo_MG_3_FD_193486 | JGI IMG/M metagenome (GOLD analysis project Ga0265298, IMG submission 193486) | Bovine rumen microbial communities from tropical cattle in Woodstock, Queensland, Australia - Gonzalo_01 | ecosystem: Host-associated > Mammals > Digestive system > Stomach > Rumen ... | reverse complement strand
CACGTCACAACCCAGATAGCGAATGGCGGAGGGCGTCAGGTCGTCCGGGTCCACCGACATGCCGCCGGAGAAAATCAGGAAATCCGCCCCCTGATCCAGAAAACCGCGGGCGGCGCCGGTCAGCATATCCAGGTCGTCATCACAGACAGCGGCGCCGAGAATCCTGCCGGGATAAGCGGCAAGCTTTTTCCGGGCGACAGCCTCGAATTTATCCTGAATGCGGCCGTGATAGATCTCGCTGCCCGTGATGATGATCCCCGCTGTCAGCGGCCGGAAGGGCAGCAGGTCCAGCAGTTTTTTGCCTGCGCATAGGGCCTCGGCTTCCCGAATCTGCGCTTCCTGCGTGACCAGGGGGACGATGCGCATGGAGGCCAGGCGCATGCCCGGCCTGACCGGATAATGATCCGGGAGGGTTGAGATGGTCAGATCCCCGATGGCATTGATTTTCCGGAGCAGATCCGTGTCGACCCGGAACAGGCCCGGCGCATCGGCCAGCAGGAGGACTTTGCCCTCGGCGGGAGGAGTGTAGTGCGCGCCCGGAACAGGCGCCATGGCGGCCATCCGCAGGGCAGCGTCCTCCTCGTGGATTTCGCCGGCGTTTTCTTCCCAGACGAACACGGTGCGCTTGCCGATATCCAGCATGTGCGGAATGTCCTCCGGGGTGATGACGTGGCCGCGCCGGAACGCGGCCCCCTTGAATCCGTCCCGCATTTCGGTCAGATCGTGGCACAGGGTCATACCGACAGCGTCCTCTACCCGAACTTTTTTCATGGAGATCACCTCATATCATAAATCCTGAAAATACCGCGCCTGCCGGGGCAGGGGGACTGCCGGCCGGAATCAGCAGGAAGGCACGGCAGCCGATGGTGCTGGAAAGCACCACGTTGCCCTGATCCGGCGCGGCGGCGAACCGGACGGCGCCGTCCTCCAGCTGCAGCTGTCCCCGCAGGAAGCGGTCAGAGGGGCTTCCCTTGCGGAAGCCGCTGACCAGGGAAGCCGTGACAGGCAAGGGCAGGACGTCCTTCCTGCCGCAGAGCCGGCGGACCGCCGGCAGAACACAGGCGCAGAAATTAGTCACGGCGGAAGCCGGATTGCCGGAGAGACCGATCACCAGACGGCCATCGGCTGTTCCGTAAGCGCAGGCCATACCCGGCTTCATGGATACCCCGCGCAGGAGCAGCGTGACGCCGGAGCGGGTCATGGCTTCGGGGGTCACATCCCAGTCGCCGACCGATACGCCGCCGGTCAGGATGACCGCATCGCATTCCCGGAGACCCCGGATGATCAGTTTGCCGATGGCGGCAGCTTCATCCCCGGCCAGGCCCAGATAGCGAACAAGGCAGCCTTCCTGCTCCAGCAGCGCGGTCAGGCTCGCACGGTTGGCATTGTATATTTTCCCGGGCGCCAGCGGTTCTCCGACCTCCGCGACTTCACTGCCGGTGGAAATCAGGCCGATGACGGGCTTCCGGTAAACCTGAACCTGCCCGAGCCCCTGGGCGGCCAGGGTCCCCGCCAGCCCGGCATCGATGCCTGTGCCGCAGGAGGCCAGAAGGCGGCCTGCCCTGATATCTTCCCCGCGCCTGACGATATTGTCCCCGGGTGCGAGCGGCGCGGACAGGGTGACGCTTGTCTCCGTGAAGCGCGTTTTTTCAAACATGATGACGCAGTCCGCTCCGCCGGGAATGGCCGCTCCGGTCATCAGGTGCGCCGCGTGCCCCGCCGTGACGGGAAGGGCGCCAACCTTTCCGGCCGGGATTGTTTCGGTGACAGAGAGCGTGACCGGATGCTCCGGTGAAGCCTGCGCCACATCGGCGGAGCGCAGGGCATAGCCGTCATAGGCGGACCGGTCAAAGGGCGGGACATCCGACCCGGCAGCCAGATCAAAGGCCAGCACGCGCCCGGCGCAGGCGGCCAGGGGGACGGATTCGGTTTCCACGGAAGAGGCATGCTGAAGCAGCAAATCCCTGGCTTTCGTCCAGGATGCGTTTGTCAGCACGGACGGGGCCGGCCCGTGAGCCTGTCCCTGACGTGAGGCTGCCGTTTTTTCCGCTTTGCTGATCATGATGTATTTCACTGCCTTCGGTTTTTCTTCCCTGTGACAATCACATTGGATTTCGCATACAGATACTATACACTGAACCGCAGCAATCAGCAAGCGACGGAATTATGGGGAATATGCGGGTTTCGACTGATTCCGGCGGGGAACAGCGTAAAAAGGAGGTGTTTTTTCTGCTCCGGATGATGTATAATTTTTCGTGCAACGGGGAAAACGCATACAGATACTCTTTGAATCGGCTGGTGAAGAAACATGATGAACAAACTGGAAGAAGCCATTATCTACGCGACAATCATGCATCAGGGAAGGACCCGCAAGTTCACGAACATTCCGTATATCATGCACCCTCTGATGGTGGCGCAGATCCTTTCCACGATGACGGAGGACGAGGAAATCATCACTGCCGGAGTTCTTCACGATATCGTGGAGGAAACCGAGGGCACGCTGGAGGAGATCGAAAAGCGCTTCGGGAAAAGGGTGGCGGACCTGGTGGCCTCCGAGTCGGAAAACGATTATCCCGGTGAACCCCGAACCGCCACCTGGCAGCGGCGCAAGGAGGAATCCCTGCGCGTACTGAAAAACAGTGAGGACATCGGGGTTAAGATGCTGTGGCTGGCGGATAAGCTGGCGAATATCCGATCGCTGGACAGACTGCATGCCGAGATCGGAGAGGAGCTGTGGCAAAAGCTCAACCAGAAGGATGCATTGATGCATTGCTGGTATTACCGGAGCATCGGCGAACTGGTGGGGCTTTCCCTCAATCAAACCGAGGCGTTCATAGAATATATCAGACACGTCAATTCCATCTGGCCGGGAAGTTTTTCGACTTTATCCTGAAACAAAATCCGGAAACACTGCCCGAAAAGGAGAAAAAACAAATTGATATAAAGGAGGCCTGCCCGTGATTCACGTAGACGACGCATTATGGTTCCTGATGGAGAAAGATCCGGGACTGACGCCGTACGGCGGGGAGATCCGGATGCACATGGACCGGTACAACGACCGCCGCTGGCACCTGGCCGGGAACAACTCCCTGGCTGATTTTGCCAACGGTTACAATTATTTCGGCTTTCACCGGACGGAGACCGGCTGGGTCTTCCGGGAATGGCTGCCGGGGGCGGACGCCGCCTGGCTGACCGGGGACTTCAACGACTGGGCCAAATGGAAGGATTCGCTGCACCACATCGGCGGGGGCGTCTGGGAGATCACGCTGGACGGCTGGGACGCGCTGAAACACGGACAGTTTATCAAACTGCAGGTCGGGCGGCAGGGGGTCAGCTTTGAGCGGATCCCCGCCTATATCACCCGGTGCGTCATGGACATGGCCACGGAGACCCTCTGCGGGCAGATCTGGATGCCGGATGAACCGTTTGAATGGACGGACGGGGATTTCTACGGCAAACAGCGTCCGGATTCCCCGATGATCTATGAGGCCCATATCGGCATGGCGCAGGAGCACGGGCATATCGGCAGCTACCGGGAGTTTGCGGACCAGACGCTGGACTGGATCAAATACGCCGGATACAACACCGTTCAGCTGATGGCGATCCAGGAGCATCCGTACTACGCTTCCTTCGGCTATCAGGTGACGAACTTTTTCGCGCCGAGCCATCGGTACGGGACGCCGGAAGACCTGAAATACCTGATCAACAAGGCGCACAACATGGGGATCTCCGTGCTGCTGGACATCGTGCACAGCCACGCCTGCCCGAACGTGGGCGAAGGGCTGAACCAGCTGGATGGGACGGACGACCAGTATTTCCTGCCGGGAGAAAGGGGATGGCATCCCAACTGGAAGACCCGGATCTTCGACTACAGCAAGCATGACGTGCTCAATTTCCTGCTGAGCAACCTGAAATACTGGCAGGAGGTATTCCACTTCGACGGGTTCCGGTTTGACGGCGTGACTTCCATGATGTACGAGAATCACGGGAACTGCTCGTTCAACGGGTATGATTCCTATTTCTCCATGAATACGAACGTGGACGGCCGGATTTATCTGATGCTTGCCAATGAGCTGATCCACGGGATCAATCCCAAGGCGATGACCATCGCCGAGGACGTCAGCTGCTTCCCGGGCATGTGTCTGCCGCTGGAATACGCCGGCGTGGGTTTTGATTACCGCCTGGCGATGGGGATGCCGGACGTGTGGATCAAGCTGGTGAAGGACCAGATGCAGGAGGACTGGGATATGCATGCCCTGTGGCATGAGCTGACCTGGGGCCGGCCCGGAGAGATGAGCATCGGCTACGCCGAATCGCACGATCAGGCGCTGGTCGGGGACAAATCCCTGATTTTCCGGATGGCGGACGCGGAAATGTACAGCGGGATGAACAAGGATTACCATTCCCTGAGCATGGACCGGGCGATCGATATGCACAAGGTGATCCGGTTCCTGACCTGCTCCCTGGCGGGGAACGGATACCTGAACTTCATCGGCAACGAATTCGGCCATCCGGAGTGGGTGGATTTTCCGCGGGAGGGGAACGGCTGGAGCTATCACTATGCCCGGCGCCAGTGGTCCCTGGTGCAGAACTGGAACACAAAGTTCGAGTGGCTGGCAAACTTCGACCGGGGCATGACCTATCTGATGAACACCCACAAGGTGCACTGCACCGGCCCGGCAGAGAGCCTGTGGATCGACAATGAGAAAAAGCTGCTGATCTTTGCCCGGGGCGGGCTGCTGTACGCCTTTAACCTGCATCCGACCTGGAGCCAGGAGAGCGTGTTCATCAACTGCCGGGTGACCGGCCCGGGCGGGTACAGGGTTATCTTCTCCACGGACGACTGGCCCTACGGCGGGCAGACCCGGATCAACATGGATAACGTCTACTGGGCACAGGACACCGAGTTCGGCTACGGCATCAAACTCTATCTGCCCTGCCGGACCGGCGTAGCGCTGAAAAAAGTGGAATGGTAAGTCCGGAGAAGGAAATCCGGAACCTCAATATGGAGAAAACCCCGCCGAACGTTGCATACATTGAACGTCCGGCGGGGTTAAAATTCAGGGGAATGCCGTTTGATTTCCGTGGGTTCAGATCCCGGGAGAATGAGCCTTTTATTCGGCGGGAACGAAGTCCAGGTCGCTCAGGAAGTCAACGCAGGTGCTGATCTGCGCGTCTGTCAGCTTTTGGCCCGGGGCGGGCTGGAGCAGGAATTCGATCACGTAGCCCTTGTAGATGGACAGGATATCCACCAGGTCCTCTTCTCCATCGGCTACCCGGGCGACCAGCAGCCTGGTGCCGTGGGAGGTTGAGGTTTCGCTGAGCTGGACATCGTTCCCGGACGTAAAGGATTTCCTCAGCGCGTCCAGTTTTTCGGCATCCAGGTCATTCAGGCGGTCCACGTCTGCGTACTGCTCGTCAAAGTCAACCGTCAGGGTCATGCTCGGCTTCATATTATCCCGCGGGAGCAGGGCGGCAACGATCTTGGACCCAAGGGAGTCCATGACCTCCAATTTATAGCCGGCGGGGAGCCTGCACTGGAGGGTGAACGCTCCGTTGACGTCCAGCTTACCGAGGTTCGGATCCGAATCGGCCGGAGACGGCAGGGCTTCCGCAAAGGATTTGGCAACATAGCCGGTTTTGCCGTTGGCCGGGTCGGTCACTTTATACCAGGAGATGGTCTCCCCGGTCACTTCCAGCTTCGTTCCGTCCGCCATGGTTTCCACTTTGCGCGCGGTTTTGGACGGCTCCGCGCGCATGTTGATCGTGCCCGAGGCGCGGGTGGCGCGGATCCTGACCATGAAGGAGTCGACTTCCTGCTCGCTGGCCTGCTCATCTTTCAGCTTTTCCTTATCCGACTTCTGCCGGTTTTTCACGGGGGACTGATTGGGATTGCCCGTTGGGTACCAGGACAGGAAACGGCTCTGCACATAGGCTTCTCCGCCCTTGTATCTGATCCGGCACCAGCTGTTCAGGAAATCCAGCACTTCGACCTGCGCGCCGAACTTCAGGTGCCCGATGAGGCTGCCCCCGCGGGAGGGCGAGGAGCGCACGTTCAGGGTTTTCCCGTCCGCGGTATAGACATACATGATGCCGCCCTGGCCGACGGCGGGATCTTCCGCGGCCGCAGCCAGCGGAAGCAGCAGCGCCAGGATCAGCAGGATTCCCAGTATCTTTTTCATTCCGAGTTCCTCCGTTCATGGATGATGTTGCAGTTATTCAATATATAGTTTATTCGCACCAGGCAGAGAAAAACCCTGCTGCAGAGAGTCCGGATGCAAAAACCCTTTGATTTTATCGGGAATGTGAAGTATTATACTCGTTTGGAAAGGCCCGGCAAAGAAGCGGGCTTCCGGCAAAGAACGTCTCGGGAGGAGAATTTGCATGATTTCATTGATCTTGTCACTGGTGGTTCTTCTGGTCGGCTACCTGGTTTACAGCCGGGTAACGGAAAAGGTGTTTGCCCCGGATGACCGGCAGACGCCGGCCATCGCGATCAACGACGGCGTGGACTGCGTGCCCATGAAGTCCTGGCGGGCCTTCCTGGTGCAGCTGCTGAACATCGCCGGCACCGGCCCGATCTTCGGCGCGATCATGGGCGCCTGCTTCGGTCCGGTGGTGTTTCTCTGGATCGTGTTCGGCTCGATCCTCGGCGGCGCGGTGCACGATTACATGAGCGGGATGATCTCCAGCCGTCACGGCGGAAGCTCCATCGCGGAGCTCAGCGGAATCTACCTGGGAAATGTCGCCCGGTGGGTTATGCGGATCTTTTCCATCGTCCTGCTGATCCTGACGGGCACGGTGTTCGTGAACAGCCCGGCGGCGCTGATTGCCCAGCTGACATCCATGGGCGAGACATTCTGGATTGTCGTGATCCTGCTGTATTACGTGCTGGCGACGCTGCTGCCGATTGACAAGCTGATCGGCAAGCTGTACCCGGTGTTCGGGATCATCCTGATCGTCATGGCGGTGAGCGTGCTGGGCGGGACGATCTTCGGCGGATACAAGATCCCGGAGCTGACGCTGCAGGATTTGCATCCCAAGGGGCTGCCGATCTGGCCCTATATGTTCATCACGGTGGCCTGCGGCGCGATTTCCGGTTTCCACGCGACCCAGTCCCCGATGATCGCCAAGTGCATCACAAGCGAAAAACAGGGCCGCAAAATCTTCTACGGCGCGATGATCGCCGAGTCCGTGATCGCCCTGATCTGGGCGGCCGCCGGCGTGGCCTTCTACGGCACGACACAGATGCTGAACGACGCGATCTCCAGTCTCGGCCAGTCCGGAACGGTGTATGAGATTGCCCAGACGATGCTGGGCACCGTGGGCGGCATTCTGGCGGTCATCGGCGTGGTGGTATGCCCCATCACCTCCGGCGACACGGCTTTCCGCAGCGCGCGGCTGATCCTGGCGGAGATTACGAACCTGGACCAGAAAAAGATCCGGAACCGGCTGATTATCACCATTCCGCTGCTTGCCATCGGCGCGGTTCTGACCCAGCTGGACTTCAACGTCCTGTGGCGCTATTTCTCCTGGAGCAACCAGACGCTGGCGATGATCTCCCTGTGGGTGGCGACCGCTTATCTGCTGAAAGAAGGGGAAAGGAAATACGGTTCCCTGATCACTGCGCTGCCGGCGACGTTTATGTCCGCCGTCAGCCTGACCTATATCCTTATGGCCGGCGAAGGCTTCGGCCTGTCCTCTTCCATCGCGTATCCGGCCGGAATCGTGTTTGCGGTTGCGCTGTTCGGCGTGTATCTCTACGCGTCCCGCAAAGTGAAGAAGCCCCTCGGCAGGTGAAACGAGTTTTTCGGGAAGGAAATCACCGAATGTTTATTCTGAAGGCGATCCGGAAGGCAATCCTTTTCTCCCTGGCGGCAGCACTTTTATGCACCGGCAGCGGGGCTGCCCGGGCGGAAGAAACGGAGGAAAAGCAGGAGATGGGCGGGAACACCAAGATCGAAACCGTGGCGGCGGATGATTTTACCATGGACTATTTCCGCTTCGGCCATGGGGAGAAAACGCTTGTGATCCTGCCCGGGCTCAGCGTGGACAGCATCACGAAGTATGCGGCGGCCGTGGCGCTGGCGTACAACCGGTTCATGAAAGACTTCACGGTCTATGTGTTTGACCGGCGGAAAGAGCTGCCTCCGGTTTACACGATTCATGACATCGCACGGGATACCGCGGCGGCAATCCGGACGCTGGGCCTGGACAACATCTGCCTGTTCGGCGCGTCCCAGGGCGGCATGATCGCCATGAGCATTGCCATCGAACAGCCGGACCTGGTCAGCCGCCTGATTCTCGGCTCCACTTCCTCCCGGGTGACGGATGAACAGTACCGGGTGATCGACGGGTGGGTCCGGCTGGCGAAGGCCGGCAACGCGAAAGACCTGTACCTGGCGTTCGGGGAAGCGGTTTATCCGCAGCAGGTGTTTGAACATTCGCGGGAGATGCTGACTGAAAGCGCGAAAGGCGTGACGGAAGAAGATCTCCGCCGGTTTGTGATTCTGGCGGAGGGAATCCGGGGATTTGACGTGACGGATCAGCTGGGGAAAATCGCCTGCCCGGTGCTGGTGCTCGGTTCCAATGACGATCAGGTGCTGGGCGGGGAGGCGTCCAGGGAGATCGCGGAGCAGCTGAAAGACCGGCCGGAGTGCGAACTGCATATGTATGACGGGTTCGGACACGCGGTGTACGATCTGGCTCCGGACTATAAGAACCGGATGATGGACTTTTTTCTGAAATAAGCAGACAAATCTGCAAAACAGGCGGAACCGGGAGAATGCTTTCAGGCGCTGTGTCTGGAGGCGTTTTCCTTTTTCCGGCGTTCTTCCGAAAGATCGACAGAAAATGAACAGCCGGAATGATCCGAATTATGGTATAGTACATAAGACATGGTGAATCAGAAACAGAACAATCCCGAGGTGAGCAAATGAAGAGATACGTAATGGGAAACGGCGCCATCGCGCTGGGAGCGCTCTCCGCCGGCGTCCGGCTGGTGGCGGGCTATCCGGGAACGCCGTCTTCCGAGATTATCGAGACGGTGTCAAAGGTTCCGCATGAGGGCGTCCATCTGGAATGGTCGGTGAACGAAAAGGCGGCCCTGGAGGTTGCCGCGGCAGCCGCGTACAGCGGCGCCCGGGCTATGGTGACGATGAAACAGATGGGCCTGAACGTTGCCTCCGATCCCATGATGTCCGTGGCGTATATCGGGGTGAAGGGCGGCCTGGTCATCGTCAGCGCGGACGATCCCGGCCCGATTTCCTCCCAGACGGAGCAGGATACCCGCCGGTTCGCGGATTTCTGCCGGATCCCGGTGTTTGATCCTTCCTCCCCGGAGGAAGCCTACGAGATGATCCGGGAAGCCTTTGACTATTCCGAGAAGTACGGGACGCCGGTGCTTTTCAGGCCGACTACCCGTGTCTGCCACGCCTATGCCTCAATCGAAACGCCGGACGACTTTCCTTCCGGAACGTATGACGGGTTCGAACGGGATCCTTCCCGTTGGGTGATCTTTCCCCGCCTGTCGTATCTCAACCACGGGAAGATCGAACAGCGCAACCGGGAGATCGCCAAAGACTTTTCCTCCTTCCGCTTCAATACCGTTGAAGGGAAGAAATCCCAAAAGGCGGTCGTCGCCTCCGGCGTCAGTTATGCCTATGTAAAGGAATGCCTGAAGGGGCGTGACGACGTCCGGCTGATCCGGGTCGCCACCGCTTTTCCCTTCCCGGAGGATTTTATTCTGAAAGCCCTGGACGGGGTGGAGGAAGTTCTCTGCGTGGAGGAGCTCAGCCCGTATATCGAGGAGCAGATCCTCAAAACCGCCGGGAAGCATCATCTGCCCCTGCGCGTTTCCGGAAAGCTTGACGGTTCTGTGCCGCACAACGGGGAGAACAGCGTGGAGCTGAGCTCCGGAATCCTGGACCGTTTCCTGGGCATCCGCACCGGGCTGGAACAGGCGGACCTGACTGACGCACCGGCGCTGCCGGTCCGCCCGCCGGTTCTCTGCGCGGGCTGCCCGCACCGGGCTTCCTTCTATGCCGTCAAGCAGGCGATGAAAGGGAAGAAGGCCGTCTTCTGCGGCGATATCGGCTGCTATACGCTGGGCAACGCCATGCCGCTGGACATGGTGGATACCTGCCTGTGCATGGGCGCCGGGATCACCATGGCCCAGGGACTGAGCCACATGAATCCGGACATAACCTGCTTTGCCTTCGTGGGGGACTCCACCTTCTTCGCCTCCGGCATGACCGGCGCCGTGAACGCGGTTTATAACGAGGCGGATCTCATCCTCTGCGTGCTGGACAATTCCACAACCGCCATGACCGGCCATCAGCCGCATCCGGGCACCGGCCGGAACATGATGGGCAACGCGGTGGAAAAAGTCAGCATTGAGAAGGTGCTGGAAGGGATCGGGGTCAAAAAGATCCTCTCGGTGGATCCGCTGAACCTGGAGGAGAGCGTGCGGGCGGTCCGGGAATGCGCGGCGGAAAAAGGCGTCCGCGCGATCGTCTTCCGTTCTCCCTGCGTCGCGCTGACCAAGCCGGAAGGCAAGTGCGTCATCGACGCGGACAAATGCGTGAACTGCAAAAAGTGTATCCGGGAGATCGGCTGCCCGGGGCTGATTATTTCCTCCGGCCGCGTGACCATTGACCGGAACCTGTGCACGGGCTGCGGGCTGTGCGGCTGCGTCTGCCCGGCGAAGGCGATTGAGAAGGAGGGGAAAGCATGAACAAGGATATCCTGATCTGCGGCGTCGGCGGCCAGGGCACCGTGCTGGCCTCCCGGATCATCGCCGCGGCGGCGATGGACGAGGGCAGCCCCGTGCATTCCGCCGAAACCATCGGCATGGCGCAGCGCGGCGGCTCTGTGACCAGCCATGTGCGCATCGGCGGGGAGGCATATTCTCCCATGATTCCCTTCGGGGCGGCGGATATGATCCTGGCCTTCGAACCGGGGGAGGCTGTCCGGAACCTGCGGTACCTCCGCCGGGGCGGGATTGCGGTAGTGAATACCGCCGCCGTGAAGCCGGTGACCGAGAGCCTGAAGGATACCGGGTACGACGGCAGCGAAATGACGGCATACCTGGAGACAAAGTGCGACTGCATCTTTGTCAACACGGAGGAAGTCTGCGCGCCCTTCGGCTCTTCAAAGTTCTTCAATATCATCATGCTCGGGGTAGCGGCCGGGTCCGGCCATCTGGGCCTGAACAGGGAAACCCTGCTGAAGCAGATTGAAAAATATGTGCCGGCCCGGTTCCTGGATGTGAACATCCGGGCCTTCAACGCCGGCATCGAAATCGCCGGACAGGCAAACCCGAAAGGAGAAAAATGACATGAAGATCAACGATACCCAGCTGGCCCTGGTGGACAAACAGATTAAACGGATTCTTGCCAGCGGGAATTACTACAGCGAAGTATACAAAAAAGCCGGGATCACCGGCGTGAGCAGTCCCGAAGATTTTCTGAAGATCCCTTTCACCGACAAGGCGGACCTGCGCAACGCCTATCCTCTGGGCATCCAGGCGGTTCCGGACGAAGAAGTCGTGCGGATCCATTCCTCCTCCGGCACCACGGGAAAGCCGGTGATCATCCCCTATACCGCGAAGGACGTGGATGACTGGGCCACGATGTTTGCCCGGTGCTATGAGATTGCGGGGATCACGAAAAAGGACCGCATCCAGATCACGCCCGGCTACGGCCTGTGGACAGCCGGGATCGGCTTCCAGGCCGGCTGCGAGAAGCTGGGCGCCATGGCCATTCCCATGGGACCCGGCAACACGGATAAGCAGCTGCAGATGATGATCGACCTGGAGTCCACGGTCATCTGCGCCACCTCTTCCTACGCGCTTCTGCTGGCGGAGGAAATCAACCGGCGCGGCCTGAAGGACAAGATCAAACTGAAGAAGGGCGTCATCGGCTCCGAACGCTGGAGCGTGGCCAAGCGGAAGTATATCGCTGACGCGCTGGGCATCGAGCTGTACGATATCTACGGGCTCACGGAAATCTACGGCCCCGGCATCGGCATCAACTGCCTCGGCGAGTACGGCATGCATATCTTCGACGACTATCTCTATACGGAGATCATCGATCCGCAGACCGGCGAGGTCCTTCCGGACGGCGAGGAGGGTGAAATCGTCATCACGACCCTGGTCAAGGAAGGCGCGCCGCTGATCCGTTTCCGGACCCATGATTTGTCAAGGATCCTGCCCGGGGAGTGCCGGTGCGGCCGGAAATATCCCCGTCTGGATATCATCAAGGGCCGGAGCGACGATATGTTCAAGGTGTTCGGCGTGAATATGTTCCCCAGCCAGGTGGAGGAAGTCCTGGGCATGGTGGACGGCGTCAGCAGCGAATACAAGATCGATATCGCCCATGACGACGCCAACAACCGGGATATTATCATGGTGACCGTGGAAGCGGAAGGCCGGGTGGATTTCAGCGCCACCGGGGAGCGGATCAAGCAGCTCTTCAAGTCCAGGCTGAACGTGACGCCCAAGGTCGCCGTGATTGCCCTGAACACGCTGCCCCGGTCCGAAAAGAAGACCCGCCGCGTGTTCGACCACCGGGAGGAATAAGAGGGTTCAGCGTTTTTTGCCGGATGGGTCCGGCATGCCGATCACGGCTTTTCCATGGATGAAGCCTGCCAGAATGTCCGCCGGATTGCCGGTATAGCAGAACCGCTCCAGGGTTTCCTCCGGCCTGATTGCCCGGAAGGGATCCGAGAAATCACGGATCACCAGCGCGTCAAATTCATATCCGGGCTCCAGGCTGCCGACTTTACCGAACAGCGCGCCGCCTTCTTTGGTGGCCATATAGAACGCGCTTTCGAACGGGATTGAGCGGTTGCCTTCCGGTTCGTAGAAGGCTTTCAGCTTGGAAAGCTGCACGGAGCGGGCCGCCTGGGTATAAATTCCCGGCAGGTGGCCGCCGGCGATATCACTGCCCAGCGCCAGGGAGATCCCTTCGTCTGCCAGGGCCGCGGTCTGCATGATGCCCGCGATGACGTTCACCGTGGCGTCCGGGCACTGCACCGCGTAGCCGCCGCATTGCTTCAGAATCCGGATATCGTCTTCGCCCGGGAAGATAAAATGCGCGGCGATGACCGGCCCGTTTTCCAGCAGGCCGGCTTTTTCGTAGATCTGCGTATCGCAGGTGCAACCCGGGTTCAGGCGGACGGATTCACCGGCTTCCCACCGGGATTCCACCAGGTGCGTCTGCATGCCAGCCTGATACTTTTTCCCGAGCTTTCCGAGCCCTTTCAGCAGCTCGAAGCTGCAGGTGGGGGCGAAGCGGGGCGTGATAATCGGTTTCGCATATTTGTTTCCGGCGTAGGTTTCCAGGAAGATTTCCGTTTCCCGGAGAGATTCTTCCGCCGTTTCGCACAGATACTCGGGGGACTGGATATCCATGTTGACCTTGCCCACATAGGCGCGGAGCTTCAGTGCTTCCATCCGCTCCAGCAGCCCGGACGTCGCTTCCCGGTGAATCGTTCCGTATACGCAGGCGTGGAAGGTGCCGTTTTCCATCAGGCTTTTGAGGAATGCCTCGTAAACCGCGGCGGCGTATTCCGGATCCGCGTAGCGGGCTTCCTGGGGGAAGGTATAGGTGTTCAGCCAGTCCGCCAGCAGCAGGTCCATGCCCAGGGCTCGCTGCGGATACTGCGGGGCGTGGACGTGCAGGTCCGAGAACGCGGGAATGATCACGCTGTTTCCGTAATCTGTCAGCGGCGCGCCGGCATACTTTTCCGGCAGCTGCTCCCAGATTCCTTCCACGATGCCGTTTTCCACGGCAATATAGCTGCTTTCATGGACGGCAAGTTTGTTCCGTTCCTTTGAATAGACGATATTCGCATGATAGATCTGCATAAAGCCCGGCCCCCTTCGGATCATCTGAAAAAACTTGTGTATTCATGTTCTTCATTGTATGATATAGTATACCATCAAAAACTGTTCGCGCAAGAAAAAACCAAAGGGAGAGAACCCAATAACCGGCAAATCAAAACATTCGCATGAAAACCAAAGGAGGAGCCGGGGGGATGACCGGAAAGCCCCCGGGAAAGGAGCATTTATGACGATTGAAAAGACGGTAAACGGCAATGAAGCGATCCTGAAGCTCGAAGGCTGGATGGACACGGAAGGCGCCCCGGCGCTTGGCCAGGCCCTGAGCGAGCTGGGCCCGGAGGTGAAGCATCTGGTCCTGGACCTGAGCGGGCTGGAATACACCTCCTCCGCCGGGATCCGGCAGATTGTCGCCGCCCACAAACAGATGAACGGCGAGCTGACGCTGCGGAATGTCCGAATGGAAGTGCAGGACGTGCTGACCATGACCGGTGTTGCCAAAAAACTGCATATCGAGCCGTGACGCAGGGGAAGGGATGATCGCTGTATGAAGAAGTCCCTCAACAGGCAAATTACAGTGTATTTCCTGATCATCCTGCTTCTGACGGTCGTGGTTTCGGCAGCCTGGAACTATTACAGCACGCGCCAGTCCATTCTGGACATGGAAAAATCGCAGGCGGAAGGCTGCGTGGAGACCGTTTCCAACATGCTGAAGCATTACGGAATGGCCGCGCTGAAAGGAGACCGGACTGCGGGGGAGTATACATACGTCCGCAGTGCGATCCGCAACTTTTGCATGGGGTTCGACCAGGACGCGCTGTACCTTTATACACTGGATGCTCAGGCGAAAAGCCGCAAGGTGCTCCTGGCCGTTGCCAGCAATGAGGACCTGGACCGCGCCATGAAGCAGGGGCAGGACGCCGAACTGCTGGATGACAGCCTGATGGATGCGGCAGAGGAAGCTGTGCTGTCAGGGCGGGAAACGCTGCACCGGGAAGAATGGAAAACGCCTTCCGGAAGGATCTATGCCTGGCTGTCCTCCTTCCCGGATCCCGCTTCCGCGGAACCGATCCTGATCTGTATGGAGTATGACGTTGAGCTGGAGAGCGGACATATCCTCCGCGACTTCCTGGAGGATATTCTGCTGCCGGTTGCTGCTTTGGGCGTGGCCTTCCTGGCCCTGATGTTTCTGTTCAGAAAAAGAATTGCGGAACCGATCCGCCTGATTTCGGAAAGAATGGAAAGCTTTGCCCGGGATAGCAGCCGGAAACCAGAACCCCTGAATATTACCTCCGGCGACGAGATCGGGGAGATCGCCTCTTCTTTTGAAAAAATGACGGAGGATATCAGCACCTATGTCAACAATATCGAAAAGCTGACGCAGGAACGGGTGGAAACAGACGTTCAGCTGGAGATTGCGCGCAGGATCCAGAACGGGTTCGTGCCGGAAAAGACAACCCTGGAAGGCAAAGGTTTCAGCATCAGCGCCATGACCAGGCCTGTGAAAGGTGTCGGCGGGGATTTTTATGACTGCTTTATGCGGGATGACTGCGTCTGCATTGTCGTGGGCGACGTGTCGGGAAAAGGGATTACGGGCGCGTTTTTCATGGCAATGATCAAAACCGTGATCCGGGAAAAATTGATGGCGGGCCTCAGCCCCGCGGAAACGCTGAACCAGGCCAACAGGGAATTGATGGCCCAGAATCCGGTGGGCCTTTTTGCCACGGTATTTGCCGCCATTCTGAATCCCGGAACCGGGGAGCTTCGCTATGCCAACGCCGGACATACCTATCCGGTGCTGCTTCACTCCGCCGACGTTCTCCTGAAGCCGGAAAACGGGATTGCGCTGGGCCTGTTTGACGACGCGGAGGTTGTGGACGAAACGATGTCGCTCGCGCCGGGGCAGGGGATTTTCCTGTATACGGACGGCGTGACGGACGCCCTCAATCCGGAGCACGTCCCCTTTGGTACGCAAAAACTGGCGGATACTCTGACGGACCATCCGGAGGTGTCGATGACGGCCGAAGAAATCATCCTGAAGGTCAGCTCTGCCGTGGGTGAGTACTGTGCGGGGGTTGAACCCTTTGATGACATGGCGGCTATGGTCCTGCTGATGACGGATGAGCATTCCGCGGGAGGCATGCGCCCGATCCCGGTCGCACTGTCCTCCTTCGCAGCGGTCAAGGAAGCGGTTTTCGCGGAGGCGGGCGATACGCCGGAGACCCGGAAAGCTCTGCTGGCCTGTGACGAAGCGCTGTCGAATATTGTTCACTATTCCGGAGCATCCGACCTGGCATTCAGCTGTAAAAAGCAGGGGGATACGCTTTGCGTCCGCTTCTCGGATAACGGGATTCCCTTTGATCCGACAGCCGTGCAGACGGAGGACAAGGAGTTTGAACTGCTCGACAGCGGCGGCATGGGGCTGAACCTGATCCGGCAGACCGTTTCCTCCGCCCGCTATGAGCGGAAGGAAGGCAGGAATCTGTTTGCCCTGGAATTCTCTCTGTAAAGACTCGGAAAAGAGATACAGCGTCCTTTCAAAGCCTTTGTGCGGACAATTCCGATCCGGTCAATTGGAGGTATTATCGGGACTGAAAAAAACGAAAAACCCCGGCCGGGCTGATGCCCGGCCGGGACATTGATCATTCCGGATCTGGGGTTAATTCGGCGCTGAGAAGGAAATGGGCGTGGCGCCGCTGACTGAATCAACGTC
>Ga0265298_10005116_pt1 | contig 16559 bp, 14 predicted proteins | sample AusTroGonzalo_MG_3_FD_193486 | JGI IMG/M metagenome (GOLD analysis project Ga0265298, IMG submission 193486) | Bovine rumen microbial communities from tropical cattle in Woodstock, Queensland, Australia - Gonzalo_01 | ecosystem: Host-associated > Mammals > Digestive system > Stomach > Rumen ... | reverse complement strand
TCCGCGTCGACCACGTTGCCCGCGCCGACCTTGACCGTGTCGCCGTACGTTTCCCTTATCCACTTTATCGTCAGTTCCTGCCACGCGGAGAAGCCCTCGGAGCTGTCTATGCAGAGCACGTCAGCGCCCGCCTCGAGCAGCGCCGGAACTCTGTCCTTATAGTCGCGCGTGTTTATGCCCGCGCCCACTACGTAGCGCTTCTGATCGTCGAGCAGCTCGTCCGGGTTCTGCTTGTGCGTGTCATAGTCCTTTCTGAAAACGAGATAGCAGAGCTTGCCCTCGTCGTTGACTATCGGCAGGGAGTTCAGCTTGTGCTCCCAGATTATGTCGTTTGCTTCCTTTAACGTCGTGCCTTCCTTCGCCCATATCAGCTTTTCAAACGGCGTCATGAATTCGCGCACCTGCAGATCCGGCGCCATGCGGCTCACGCGGTAATCGCGCCCCGTGACGATGCCGAGCAGCTTTCCGTCGGAGGTGCCGTCGTCCGTTATGGCGATCGTGCTGTGTCCGTTCCTTTCTGTCAGCTCGACCACGTCGGCGAGCGTGTCGTCGGGCTTCAGGTTCGAGTCGCTTTTAACAAAGCCGGCTTTGTACGTCTTCGCGCGCTTTACCATAGCCGCCTGGTTTTCTATCGTCTGACTGCCGTAGATGAACGCGACGCCGCCCTCGGTCGCCAGCGCGACGGCGAGCCTGTCGCCCGAAACTGACTGCATTATAGCCGATACCATCGGTATGTTCATCGTTATTTTCGGTTTCTCTCCCTTTTTATGCTTTACAAGCGGGGTCTTCAAGCTTACGTTCGACGGTACGCATTCGGGCGAGGAATACCCGGGTATAAGTAAATATTCGTTGAAGGTGTGAGACGGTTCGTTGATGAATGTTGCCATGACTATTCTCCTTTCATATATTGGCTTTTGTTTCGCAGTAGATACAGCGGTATGTCCTGTGGTCCGCGTCCGTCAGCTTGAAAACCTGCGGCAGTTCCTGCTCCGTCATAGTGATACAGCGCGGATTTTTGCATTTCAGTACGTTTTTGAGCGTCGGCGGAAGCGTCATTTTTTTCTTTTCCGCAACCGCTCCGTCCTTTATTATATTCACGGTCGCGCCGGGATCGACGTATCCTATCACGTCAAGGTCAACGGCGATATCCGCGTCTATCTTTATTATATCCTTTTTGCCCTTTTTGCCGCTTTGCGCGTTCGTTATGATCGCGACGGGGACGTCCACGCCGTCTAAGTCGAGCAGTCTGTAAAGCGTCATTCCCCTGCCCGCCGTTATGTGGTCTATGACCACGCCGTTTTTTATGCTGTCTATGTTCATACGCCCTCCTTTACCGCGCCGCTCTCGGTCAAAAGCTTAAGTATCAGCGCCATGCGCATATATTTTCCGTATTTTACCTGCTTGAAATAGCACGCGCGGGGATCGTCGTCTATCGCGACGCTTATCTCGTTCACCCTCGGCAGCGGGTGGAGCACCGCCGTGTCGGGCTTTGCGTGCGACAGCTTTTCCAAAGTTAAAATATAGCTGTCCTTTAACCTCAAATAATCTTCCTCGTTGAAAAATCTTTCCTTCTGCACTCGCGTCATATAAAGCACGTCGAGCATCGGCAGAGCCCAGAGCAGATCTGACGTCTGCGTGCATTTCATCTTGTTTTTGACTATCACGTCGTTATAAACGTAGTCGGGCAGACGCAGCTCCTCGGGCGAGATGAGAACGACGCGTACGTCCTCGTATCTTGAAAGCGCCTGTATGAGCGAATGGACGGTGCGCCCGAATTTGAGGTCGCCGCATAAGCCGACCGTCAGCGAGCCGAGCCGCCCTTTTTCACGCTTTATCGTCAGAAGGTCGGCGAGCGTCTGCGTCGGGTGGCAGTGACCGCCGTCGCCCGCGTTTATGACGGGTATCGAGGCGGCGTTTGCGGCTACGAGCGCCGCGCCCTCCTTCGGGTGGCGCATCGCTATGATGTCCGCGTAGCACGATATGACCTTCGCCGTGTCGGAAACGCTCTCTCCCTTCGCCGCGGACGACGTCGCCGCGTCCGTCATTGACAGCACGTTCCCTCCGAGCTCGTACATAGCCGCCTCAAAGCTCATGCGCGTCCTCGTTGACGGCTCGAAAAACAGCGTGGCGAGCTTTTTGCCTTCGCATATATGCGCGTATTTTGCGGGGTTTTCTATTATATCGTCGGCGCATCTCATCAAGCCGTCGATTTCCTCTTTTGTTAGATCCGTTATGTCTATCACGCTTCTTTTCATCATTTCACACCTATCCAGCTTTCATCGGAGGGATCGTCGCGGAAGGATATGAGCCTCGATACGTCGCCCGCCGAAATATACCCCTCTCTCGCCGCGACCTCGACGATTTTATCGAAATCGGAAAGCGACACGTTTTTGACGCCCGCCTCCGCTAACCTCTGCAAGCCCTTTTTCATACCGTACGTGAATATCGACGCGACGCCGAGGACGACCGCGCCCGCCTCGCGCAGGGCGTCAACGACCTCGATGACGCTGCCGCCCGTTGAGATCAGATCCTCGATAACTACGACCTTTTGCCCCGCTTCAAGCTTGCCCTCTATCCTGTTCTGTCTGCCGTGGTCTTTATTACTGCCTCTTACGTAGCCCATGGGCATATTAAGAATATGCGCCGTTATCGCCGCGTGGGCGATGCCGGCGGTGGAAGTGCCCATCAAGACCTCCGCTTCGGGATAATGCGTTTTGACAGTCTGCGCCAGTCCCTCCTCAACGTGCGTGCGCACCTCGGGCGCGGTGAGCGTCAGCCGGTTGTCGCAGTATATCGGGCTTTTAATGCCGGACGCCCACGTGAAGGGCTCGTCCGGGCGCAAGAACACGGCTTTGATCTTCAAAAGGTCGGACGCTATGAGCTCTCTGTAATCCGTCATAATACAAACTCCTTTAAACATCTGTTATATGCGGCGACGGGATCGTCCGCCGCGGTTATAGGTCTTCCGACGACTATGTAATCGGAACCCGCAAGACGCGCCTGCGCCGGCGTCATAACGCGCTTCTGGTCGCCCTTGTCGCCGTCTGCAAAGCGGACGCCGGGCGTGACCGTAAGAAAATCCGCGCCGCACGCGGTGTGCACCGCCGCCGCCTCGAGCGGGGAGCAGACGACGCCGTCAAGCCCCGACGCTTTGGCGTTTTTCGCGTATTTCATCACCACGTCCTTTATCGGCTCTTTTATCAACAGCTCGTTTTCAAGCGCGGTCTGGTCGGTCGACGTAAGCTGTGTGACGGCTATCAGAAGCGGTCTTGTTCCGTCTTCGCGCGTCAAGCCCTCGACCGCCGCCTTCATCATCGCGGACGCGCCCGCGGCGTGGACGTTACACATATCAATATCGAGCCGCGACAGCACCGCCATCGCCTTTTTCACCGTGTTCGGTATGTCGTGCAGCTTCAGATCAAGGAAAATTTTGTGTCCTCGCTCCTTTATGCGGCGCACCATGTCCGGTCCCTCGGCGTAGTACAGCTCCATCCCTATTTTCACAAACGGCTTTCTGTCCTTGAACAGGTCAAGGAATGAAAGCGTCTTTTCCGCGCTGTCAAAATCGCACGCGATTATTACGTCTTTGCCCATTTAATATCTCACTTTCTGTTATTCTCATTATCGGTATGCGGGGCGTCGGGGGCTTCGCCCTCTGCAGTTTTATTCTTTTTCGGCAGCGGTATCTGAACGAGGATGACCGCGGCGAGCATTATCACGCACCCGATCAGCTCTCTTATACTCATACGCTCGTGAAGCAGAAACGCTCCCGCGAAGACGGCGAATACGGCTTCCAGGCTCAGAAGCAGCGACGCTACGGTCGGGTCGGTGAATTTCTGCGCGACTATCTGAAGCGTATATCCTATCCCGCCCGACACAATGCCGCAGTAAAGTATGGGAATTATCGCCGAAATAATCTTATCCATACTCGGTTTTTCCGCAATAAAAGCGATAACGGCGGAAATCACCGTCGCGGCGGCAAACTGTATGGCGGAAATGCGCAGGGGGTCGCCGCGCTTTGCAAAATAATCACAGCACAAGATATGAAAGGTGAAAAGCAGAGCGCAGATACAGACGAGACCGTCGCCCGGCGAAAGCGTGAACTGCTCCGTAATGCAGAGAAAATACATACCGACGACGCCGAGAAGCACCGCGACCCATACGAGCCACGCGTATTTCTTTTTCAAAAATACAAAGCTGATAACGGGGACGAGAAGCATATACATCGCGGTTATGAATCCGGCTTTTCCGGCGGTGGTATATACAAGTCCGATCTGCTGCAATATCGTTGCGACGCACAGAAACGTGCCGCAGCATATACCGCCGATCATTGTGTATCTGTTATACTTTTTCCGTTCTTCTTCCGTTTTCTTCGGCGGGTCTTTTTTCTCTTTCAGCCGGAAGATAAAGGCGACAAGCCCGACCGCGACGGCGGCGAGCGCCATTCGCGCCGCGGTGAACGTGACAGGCTCAATGCTGTCCATACCCATACGCTGAAAGGCGAACGCACACCCCCATATCAGCGCGGTAAACAGCAAAAGCACGTTTCCCATTATCTTCCTGCTTTTCATCCTTTAACTTCCGCTTTCCCTATTCACTATTCACTCTTACTTATTAACTTACAACCTGAGCACCGCCGGCATTTCCTCGCCCCCTCAAATCTTTGATTTGCGGGAGGGGACAGGGGGGTATGGGGGGTGGCGCGATTTATCGCGCCGCGAGGGGTGGCCCGGGGTTCCCCGCCGCGAAAAGCGGTGGGGGTTCACGGGTGGGAACCCACCATAATTCGTCGCGAAGCGACACCGATTTTTATTCTTTATTCTTTATTCTTTATTCTTTATTCTTTATTCTTTATTCTTTCAATTTCTTAATTATTGATTTTTATTTCGTTCTTTCAATCTTCCAGATCCGAGAGCATATCCGTCGCCGCACCGTAGCCGGCGTTTGACGATTTTACAAGCCACCGTATCGCTTCTTCTCTGTTCTTTTCCTCGTCCTTGTCAAGCAGTATCTTTGCGACGTTATACATAGCCTCGGGTATGCCCTGCTCGGAGGCGGGCAAAAACCACTGTAAAGCCTTGTCCTGATCCGGTTCCGTTCCGCGCCCCGACCAGTACATAAAGCCGAGTAAGAACTGCGACATGGCGTCGCCGCTCTCCGCCGCCGTCGTAAGATAGCGGAACGCTCTGTCAAGGTCCTGCGGTATGTTCCAGCCGAAATAGAACTCTTTGCCTAAGAAAGCGCACATCTCCGGATCGCCTTCTTCGCACAGCTGTATAACCTTCTGTAATTTTTCTTCCATACTCGGTTCCATAGTTTATAACTCTCCTTTTTTTATAGTTTTTAATTGCGCCCCTCAATCTCACTCGGAGATCGTGGGGCCGGGGTTCCCCGTTGCGACACCTTAATTCTTAATTCTGAATTTGTACCTCTCCATTACCGCCGGCAATTCTTCAATTATCTTCTTGCACGCAAACGGATCAACGAGGTTCGCCGCGCCGACCTGCACCGCCGCCGCGCCCGCGTACATCATTTCGAGCACGTCCTCCGCGCTTGACACGCCGCCGCAGCCGACGATGGGTATTTTCACCGCGTGCGATACCTGATACACCGCGCGGAGCGCCACGGGGAACACGCACGGACCGGACACGCCGCCAGTCACGTTCGCTATGACCGGTTTGCCTGTCTTTAAATCTATGCGCATACCGAGGAGCGTGTTTATGGCGCAGATACCGTCCGCGCCCGCGTCCTCGCAGGCTTTTGCGACAGAGGCTATGTCCGTCACGTTCGGCGACAGCTTCATTATCACGGGCTTTGTCGTGACCGCCTTTACGGCTTTCGTCACCGCCGCCGCGCTCTCGCATGACGTTCCGAAGCCCATTCCGCCCGCTTTGACGTTCGGGCAGCTTATGTTTATCTCAAGCCAGCCGACCTGCTCCTCTTTATCGAGCAGCTCGCTTACGTAAACGTAATCTTCAATGCACGAGCCCGAGATATTCGCCATTACCTTCTTGTGAAACACTTTTTTCAGCGCCGGAAGCTCGTATTTTATAACGTGCTCAACGCCCGGATTCTGCAGTCCCACGGCGTTCAGCATTCCCGACGCGCATTCCGCTATTCTCGGCGTCGGGTTGCCGAAGCGCGGCTCCCTTGTCGTTCCCTTGAAAGAAAACGTGCCGAGTATATTTATATCGTACAGCTCCGCGAATTCAAGACCGTAGCCGAACGTGCCGGAGGCGGGGATCACGGGGTTGTCAAGTGTGATACCGCAAAGGTCAACGCTCATTTTTCCCATAAAATCTCCTCCTTGTAAAGCACCGGCCCGTCTTTACATATACGCTTATAGCCCGTAATCGTTTTGCACGAACAGCCCATGCACGCGCCGAAGCCGCAGCCCATTCTCTCCTCAAACGAAAGCTGACCGCTTGTTTTGCAAGTCTTATACACGGCTTTCAGCATGGGCAGAGGTCCGCAAGCGTAGTAATACGTATAATCATCGGGTAAAGCGTCTGTCACAAAGCCCTTTTTGCCGTGCGTTCCGTCGACAGTTGTCACCGTCACGTCACAGCCGAGTACCTTGAATTCTTCTTCGTAAAAAACCTCGTCCGCGGTGTTGAAGCCGAGCGTGACGTACGGCTTTTTGCCGTCTCTTATCAGCTCTTTTGCAAGCAGATACAGAGGCGGAACGCCCACGCCGCCGCCGATAAGAAGCGGCTTTTCGCCCGATACGCTTATATCATAGCCGTTGCCGAGGCCGGATAAAACCGATAATTCCGTTCCCGCGGGCAGATCAGCCATCTGCTCCGTGCCCTTGCCGACGACCTTGTATATCAAAGAAAGCGTACCGTCCGTCTTATCACAGACCGATATCGGGCGGCGCAGATACAGCCCGTCGAGCTTTACGTTTACAAACTGCCCGGGGCGCTCTATATCGGACGTGTCGCCCGTAAGCGTCATTTCATAAACGTTTTTTGTAAGCGGTACGTTCTTTTTTACGGTAAAAATCACGTCTTTCATATTATGAGTTGATCGTTGATACGGTGAGCGTCGTTTCCTCAAGCACGTCGAGGAGCACACGGACCGTATCGAGCGACGTGAACATAGTCACGTTGTTTTCGGTGGCGAGCCGTCTAATCTGCAGACCGTCGCTCTGCGCGTCCGCCGCGCCTATGTCGCGCGTGTTTATTACGTATGCGATATGTCCCTGACGGAGCGCCTCCGGTATCTCGTCCGAGCCGGAGGAGATCTTTTCAAGCACGTGAGTCCTTATACCGTTTTCTTTCAGGAACGTCGCCGTGCCCGCCGTCGCCTCTATGTTGAAGCCGAGGTTGTAGAAGCGCTGTATCAGCGGAAGCGTCTCCGCCTTGTCCGAATCCGCGACGGTGACGAGCACCGTGCCGTAATTCTGCAGACGCAGACCCGACGCCTGAAGCGCCTTATACAGCGCGCGGTTCAGCTTGTCGTCGTAGCCTATCGCCTCGCCGGTCGACTTCATCTCGGGCGAAAGATACGCGTCAAGCCCTCTTATCTTGTTGAACGAGAAGACGGGTACCTTTACGTAGTGGCGTTTCTTCTCCTCTGGATAAAGGTCGAATATTCCCTGCTCTTTCAGAGATTTGCCGAGTATGACCTCAGTCGCTATATCCGGCAGCGGGTAGCCCGTTGATTTTGACAAGAAAGGCACGGTGCGCGAGGAGCGCGGGTTGACCTCGATCACGAACACGTCGTCGTTTTTGTCAACTATGAACTGTATGTTGTATAAGCCCTTTATGCCGATGCCTAAGCCTAATTTCTTTGTATATTGCAGGATAATTCCCTTGACCTTATCGGAAACGGAGAACGCGGGATAGACGCTTATCGAGTCGCCCGAGTGTATTCCCGTGCGCTCGACGAGCTCCATTATGCCGGGTATGAACACGTCGCGCCCGTCGCATATCGCGTCCGTCTCTACCTCTTTTCCGGGTATATATCTGTCAACGAGCACGGGCTTGTCCGCGTCTATCTCGACGGCGCTCTTTAAGTAGTGGCGGAGCTGTTCCTCGTTTGCGACTATCTGCATCGCGCGGCCGCCCAAAACGAACGACGGACGTACGAGGACGGGATAGCCTATCTCCGCCGCCGCGGCGACGCCGTCCTCGATATTCGTCACGGCGCAGCCCTTAGGCTGAGGTATGCCGAGCTCGAGGAGCACCTTTTCAAAGCTGTCGCGGTTCTCCGCGCGCTCTATCGCCGCGCAGTCCGTGCCTATCATCTTGACGCCTCTGTCGGTAAGCGGCTGAGCTAAGTTTATAGCCGTCTGACCGCCGAGCGAGGCTATGATGCCCTCGGGCTGCTCGAAATCTATCACCGCCATAACGTCTTCGGGCGTAAGCGGCTCAAAATAGAGCTTGTCCGCCGTCGTGTAGTCCGTTGACACGGTCTCGGGGTTGTTGTTTATTATTATGGACTCGTAGCCCTGACGCTTTATCGTCTGCACGGCGTGGACGGTGGAGTAGTCGAATTCCACGCCCTGACCTATCCTTATCGGTCCCGCGCCGAGCACGACGACTTTTTTCTTATCCGTCAAAACGCTCTGATTTTCGCCCGTGTATGACGAGTACAGATACGCTATATATTTGCCCGTGTGAAGCGTATCGACCATTCTGAAAACGGGGATTATGCCGTGCTTTTTGCGTTTTTCATATACTTCAAGCTCGGAGAGGTTCCACAGCTTTGAAATAAATTTGTCGGAGAAGCCCATTTTCTTCGCCTCGCGCAGAGCTTCAACGCTGTTGACGTTTGTTTTGAGCTTTTTTTCCATTTCGGTTATCTTTTTAAGCGAATTTAAGAAAAGCTCGGTTATCATCGTCTTTTCGTGTATCGTATCCGTATCGACGCCGCGGCGCAGCAGCTCCGTTATCGCGTATATATTGTCGTCGCGGAAAACGGAGACGTACGATAACAGTTCGTCGTTTGTCATACCGTCGAATTTCGGCAGATACAGATGACAAACGCCGACTTCAAGCGAGCGCACGGATTTGAGCATACATTCTTCAAGGTTGGAGCCGATGCCCATCACCTCGCCCGTCGCCTTCATCTGCGTGCCTAACGTATTCGGCGCGTCGGCGAATTTATCGAACGGGAAGCGCGGGAATTTCGCAACGATATAGTCGAGCGACGGCTCGATAGCCGCCGTGCCGCCCGCGACGGGTATATCCTCGAGCAGCATGCCGAGCGCGATTTTCGCCGTTACTCTCGCTATCGGGTAGCCGCTCGCCTTTGACGCGAGGGCGGAGGAGCGTGAAACTCTCGGGTTGACTTCTATCAGATAGTATTCGCTCGTTTCCGGGTGGAGTGCGAACTGGACGTTGCAGCCGCCCTCTATTTTCAGCTCTTTTATTATCTTTATAGCGCTGTCGTTTAACATTTTCAGGTCGTGATCATTAAGCGAGAGGATCGGCGCGACGACTATACTGTCGCCGGTGTGGACGCCGACGGGATCGACGTTTTCCATGCCGCATATCGTTATGGCGTGGCCGCTCGAATCGCGCATTACCTCAAACTCTATTTCCTTATAGCCCTTGACGCTCTTTTCGATAAGCACCTGATGGACGGGCGACTGACGGAACGCGTTTGCGGCGAGGTCGTCGAGCTCTTCTTCGTTATTGGCAAAGCCGCCGCCCGTGCCGCCGAGCGTGAACGCGGGGCGCAGGACCACGGGATAGCCTATCTCCGCCGCCGCTTCCTTCGCCTCGTCCTCGCTGTACGTGATCTTTGACGGGATGACGGGCTCGCCTATCGACATACACATTTCTTTGAAAAGCTCCCTGTCCTCCGCGCGCTCGATGCTGTCAGCCGGCGTGCCGAGAAGCTCCGTGCCGCATTCTTTCAAAATGCCTTTTCTCGACAGCTGCATCGCGAGGTTAAGTCCGGTCTGACCGCCTATGCCGGGGATTATCGCATCCGGACGCTCGTATCTTAAAATTTTGGCGATATACTGAAGCGTCAGCGGCTCCATATATATTTTATCGGCGATCGTCGTGTCCGTCATTATCGTCGCGGGGTTACTGTTGCAGAGGATGACCTCGCACCCTTCTTCTTTTAACGCCAGGCACGCCTGCGTGCCCGCGTAGTCAAACTCCGCCGCCTGCCCGATAACGATGGGGCCGGAGCCTATTATCAAAACCTTTTTGATGTCTTTTCTTTTCATATATCCATCTCCTGAAAGAATTATTTACCGCTTGATTTGTTGAATTCTTTATTTTCAAAAACTGTTTTTCCGTCACAAACCGTTAAAACGCATTTGCCGTAAACTTTTCTGCCTTCAAACGGCGTGGATTTTCCTTTTGATAAAAACTTATCGGGGCATACTTCATATTCGCTGTCCAAGTCCCAAACGGAATATCCGCTTTCTTTTATGCCGAATCTTTTGCGCGGGGCTTCGGTCAGCATATATACGAGGCGGTCGAGGGAAATAACGTTCTTTTTCACAAGCTCCGTGTAAAGCACGGGAAACGCGGTCTCAAGTCCGACTATGCCGAAGGCGCTGCCCGCAAGTCCTTTTGACTTTTCCTGTGCGGAATGCGGCGCGTGGTCTGTCGCTATCATATCGACCGTGCCGTCGAGGCAGCCTTCGATAAGCGCTTCCTTATCCGCTTTTGAGCGGAGCGGCGGATTCATTTTGAAGCGCCCGTCCTCGCACAGATCGTTTTCATCGAGCGTCAGATAATGCGGCGCGGTCTCGCAGCTCACGTCTACGCCGCTTTTTTTCGCCTGTCTTATGATATCAACGCTTTCCTTTGCCGAAATGTGGCAGACGTGGTACGCGCAGCCCGTTTTTGCGGCGAGGTTTAAATCTCTTTCTATCTGCCGCCATTCGCTTTCAGAGCAAATTCCCTTATGCCCGTGTGTCCTCGCGTACGCGCCGTCGTGTATATAGCCGCCTTTCAGCAGGGCGTTGTCCTCACAGTGCGCGGCGATTATTTTGCCGTACTGCTTTGCAAGCCTCATCGCCCGCTCCATTGTCTTTGCGTCCTGCACTCCCGAGCCGTCGTCGGAAAACGCAGCGGCGTACGGCGATAACTCCGCGAAATCTACGACGTCAAACCCGCGCCGCCCGACCGTTATCGAGGCGTAAGGGTGCACTTTTATCACCGCGTCGCGCTCTATTATTTCAAGCTGTTTTTTTATGTTCAAAACGCTGTCGGGCACGGGATCGACGTTCGGCATGGCACAGACGTCCGTATAACCGCCCGCGGCGGCGGCGAGGCTGCCCGTTCTTATCGTCTCTTTATAAGAAAAACCCGGCTCGCGAAAATGAACGTGCACATCGCAAAAGCCGGTAAAAACTTTATATCCTTTATTTGAAAGATCAACAATAACGGAGGAGAAGTCACGGCAGAAAGCAGGACCCACCGGTACCGCTTTTTTCAATACACCCGCCGTATTCTTCATCATACGCCCTCCCGAAAAAACAAAGCCCTGCCGAAAACACGGCAGAGCAACACAAAAGAAAGGCATTAGCCTGTATGCGCCGCAATCTTGCCGATATCTCCGTATCGGTTTAAAAATCCGATTTATTTTAGTAAATATACCATAAATATACCCGTTTGTCAATCCGCTTGCGTAATATTTTAAAAATATTTAACCATTAAAGCACAATCAAGGCTTTATTTATCGCGGTAAAAACTTGACATATGCAAAAAAATGTGATACAATATAAAAAATCAAAAATCAAGGAGACATAAAATGGAAAAAAGACGTTTGGTAACAAGAAGCGATTTTGACGGTCTTGTATGCGCGATGATACTGCGCGAGCTCGGGATACTCGACGGCATCAAGTTCGTACACCCGAAGGACGTGCAGGACGGCAAGATAGAGCTTTCCGCAAACGATATAACGACAAACCTCCCCTATGACCCGCGCGTAGGTCTGGCTTTCGACCATCACGAATCGGAGGTCAGCCGTCTCGAGCCCGTTGAGACCGAGGGCAAGCTGATAATAGATCCGGCGGCGAGAAGCGCGGCGAGAGTGGTGTATAACTACTACGGCGGAAAAGAAAAGCTGCCCCGCATAACCGAGGAGCTTATGGCGGCGGTCGACAAGGGCGACAGCGCGGATTTCTCGCTTGAAGAGATCCTCGATCCTAAAGGCTGGGTGCTTCTCCACTACATAATGGACCCGCGCACCGGTCTCGGACGCTTCCACACGTTCCGCATTTCCAACTACGATCTTATGATGGAGCTTATCGGCTACTGTCTCGATCACACTATTGATGAAATACTGGAGCTGCCGGACGTCAAAGAGCGCGTTGACCTGTATTTTGAGCAGGCGGAGCTCTTCAAAGCCCAGCTGCGCCGTATAGCGAAGGTTGACGGAAAGGTCGTTGTTCTCGATCTGCGCAGCGAGGAGATAATCCACGCCGGCAACCGCTTTATGATATACGCGCTTTACCCCGAAACGCAGATCTCCATCCACGTCGCGTGGGGCTTCCAGAAGCAGAACACGGCTGTCATGATAGGCAAGTCGATAGTTAACCGCGGCTCAAAGGTTGACATAGGCGAGCTGTGCCTCAAATACGGCGGCGGCGGTCATTTCAACGCCGGCACCTGCCAGCTTGACAACGACAAGGTCGACGCGGCGCTCCCCGGCATAATAGCCGAGCTGAACGCGTAAAATAAACATAAAAATTCCCGCATACACCACTGAACAGAACCGTTAAAAACGGACATTGAAAAAAAGAACCTCCTATGGTATAATAAAGAAAAATACCATAGGAGGTTTTGTTATGCCAAGAGGATATCGACACATACAAGAATATGAAGAAGAAATATTGCGATTAAAAGAAGAAGGTAAAACAAAAAGGGAGATCGGAAAAATCTTAGGTTTTAGTTATGAGCAAGTACATAGCTATATAACAAGATATAACCGAAAGCAAAGAAAGATAGAAGCGGGAGATGCAATTAAGAGGAAAGGAAGACCGCCAAAAGACTATCAGGTAAACGAAGCAGATAAAGCAGCACAGCTTCGTTACATAATAGCGCGTAAAGATGCTAAGATAAAGTCGTTGGAAATGGAAAATGAGTTAATGCGGGATTTTCTCTCGCTCACAGAAAGGAAGTGAGAACAAGCGTAAAATATTTGGTGATCTATAGGCATAAGGACAAATATACAATCAGCGAGATGTGCAGATTCTTTGACGTATCAAGAAGCGGGTACTATGATTATGTAAAGCGAATGGAAGTTCCGGATCGAGATCTGCCGATAGCAGAGCAGATACGAACTTGTCAACAAAAGGTTAGGCAGACTTACGGTTATCGCAGAGTACATATATGGCTTGAACGCAAAGGAGTATACAGAAATCCCAAAACAATACTACGTATAATGCAGAAATACAATTTACTTTCTGCTGTCAGAAGGAAAAAATATCAGCATTACGGTGATGCATTACATAGATATCCGAACTTGCTAAACAGAAACTTTCATGCGGAGCGACCTAATCAAAAGTGGGTAACAGATATTTCGTATATTAAAACCGGACAAGGCTTTCTGTATTTGTCTGTCATAAGGGATTTGTATGACAACAGCATTGTAGCATACAAAACCGGCACAGATCAGAACATAAATTTAGTGTTGAGTACTGTACGAGAAGCCAAGAGAAAAGAGAAGGTCACCGCAGAGTTGCAGCTCCACAGCGACCAAGGCTTTCAATACACCTCACAAGCATATTTTCGCCTAATGCAATTATACAACATTACGCCGTCAATGTCAAGACGCGGAAACCCATATGATAACGCTTTAGCAGAAAATTTTTTCTCAATACTGAAAACCGAGTGCATCTACCGAGCGCGGCCGCGCACCTATGAGGAGGCTCGCCTCCTCATAGGTGATTACATACACTTTTACAACTATCAGCGAATCCAACTCAAAACAAAACTGACGCCGATGGAATTTCGGCATCAGTCTGTTGTTTGATAACTAAATATTATGCCATTGGTGGTTTTTTTGTGCTGTCCGTACAAATTGGGCCAGTTCAGGTCAAATCCGGCGGTTTTTTGTTTCTCAAGTTATATTTTTATTTTATTCTCCTTATCAGATACGGAAGGACGGGCTCGAATTTCACGCCGTAGCGGTGGGAATCGTCGCCTATCGTGTTTTCTATGCACTTCACCGTATAATCGGCGGCGATCGCGGCGGCGTCGAACACCGGTTTGCCTCTCATGTACGCGCCGACGAATGCGGAGGCGTAAACGTCGCCGGTTCCGTGGCTCGACACGGGGAGCTTTTTATGCTCGTAGTACGAATACTCGCCGTTTTCCAGCACCGCGACGCCGGTCGTCTTTTCGTTATAGCTTACGCCGGTGATGACCACGGTCTTCGAGCCGTTTTTAACGAGCGCGTCGAACATTCTGTCAATATACGCGCGGTCGTACTTTTCCTTATACTCAACGCCCGTGAGGAAAGACGCCTCCGTTATGTTCGGCAGCATTATGTCGCAGTCGAACGCCAGTTTTTTCATCTCGTTCACGTACTCGTCGTTGAAAAGTCCGTACAGCTTGCCGTTGTCCGCCATCGCGGGATCGACGACGACCGCCGCGCCGGGTCTTGCGAGCGTGTTTTTTATGTCTATGACCTGATTTATCTGCTGTACCGAGCCGAGATAACCCGTGTATATAGCGTCAAAGCTTATGCCTTCACTTCTCCAGTGCTCCGCTATCTTCGGTATATCGTCCGTCAGATCGCGGAACGTGAAGTTTTTGAAACCGCCCGTATGCGTTGACAGCACCGCGGACGGCAAAATCACCGTCTCGACCCCCGTCGCCGACAGTATCGGCAGCGCGACCGTCAGCGAGCACTGCCCGAAGCATGATATATCCTGTATAGTCAAAACTCTTTTGTAGTCCATATTGACCCCCTTGGCTTTTGCGCAAATGACCGGATTTATAATCTGACCCGATCCCGACGGCGATTTAACAATCCCCCCCGTTCCTGCGCTTTTTTTAGTGATTATTATATCACGTTTTTTTATTTTGTCAATACCCTTTTTCGATGCAGTGGAGCAGAGATCGCCCCCGCGCGCATTCGGGCGCCGCACCCCACGACGCAGAATGTGAAAAGTCTGTAGGACGGGGTCCTGCTTCCGCCGTTTGGTATTCGCCTCATCCACCGCTGCCGCGGTCCCCCTTCCCCGATCGGGGAAGGTCGGAGTTGTCCCCCTCATTCGAAGAATGACGGGAGGGGACAGGGGGGTATGGGGGGTGGTGAGGCGGCAGCCGAGCCGTGAGGGGCGGGAACCCACCATATTCGTCGCGTCAGCGACACCTTATTTATTATTAAAGCGGGCGAGCAATGCCCGCCCCTGCAATTCCTAATTCTTAGCTATCTTCATCCTCGCCACGAACGCCGTTTTGACAGACGCCGGCAGTATACGCGTTGCGCGCATATAAAAGCCCGGGATTATCGTTTTTTTGCCCTTCAAAAACCGCTTTACCGCGTACCGCGCGGCTTTTTCGGCGGACATGCTTACGCCGGGTTTATTCGCTCCGGCGTTCTCGAAAAACTCCGTATCGAGCGGACCGGGGCAGAGGGAGCTGACCGACACGTTATACTTTTTTGCTTCCTCGCGCGCGGCTGCAGTGTAGCTGTGCAGATACGCTTTTGATGCGTAATACGACGCGGTGTAAGGTCCGGGCATGAACGCCGCAATCGAGCAGACGTTCAGGAGCGCCCCGTATCCTCGCCCGCAGGCGTCGGACAAAAACAGCTTTGTCAGCTCAGTCGCCGACGCGATATTTACGGCTATCAGGTCTCTGTCCTTCTCCTCCGCCACTTTCCAAAGCTCGCCCGCCGCGCCGAAGCCCGCGTTGTTCACGAGGACCGACAGCGTGTGTCCGTCCGCTTTCACCTTCTCATACAGCGCCTTTGCCGCGCCTTCCTTTGACAGATCGCAGACGTAGTACGATGCGCCGAGCTTTTCCGCGGACGCACGCGCCTTTTCCTCGTCGCGTCCGGTTATAACAAGGTCGAAGCCGTACCGCTTCAGCTCCGTCGCGAGCGCAAAACCGAGACCGCGGGCGGCGCCCGTGATAAGCGCCGACCCGCGATCCTTCAAATCAAAATTCCGCATTTTTCGGTGTTCTCGGATACGCTATAACGTCTCTTATGTTGTCGATGCCCGTTATAAAGCGCATCATACGCTCAACGCCCATTCCGAAGCCGCTGTGAGTCGCCGTGCCGAAACGGCGAAGATCGAGGTACCAGCCGTATTCCTCGGGGTCGAGACCCATTTCGTTTATCCTCTGCAGGAGCACGTCGTATCTCGCCTCGCGCTCCGACGCGCCGACTATCTCGCCCAGGCCCGGGAAAAGCAGGTCCGTCGCGGCGACGGTCTCATTGTCGTCGTTTACCTTCATATAGAAAGCCTTATGGTTTTTCGGATAATCGGTGACAAAAACGGGGCGGCCGAAATATTCCTCAGCAAGATACTTTTCATACTCCGTCTGTATCGCGCAGTCGTCGGTGACGGGTATTTCAAACTGCTTGCCGGACGCTTTCAGTATCTTTATCGCCTCTTTGTGCGT
>Ga0265298_10005115_pt1 | contig 16559 bp, 11 predicted proteins | sample AusTroGonzalo_MG_3_FD_193486 | JGI IMG/M metagenome (GOLD analysis project Ga0265298, IMG submission 193486) | Bovine rumen microbial communities from tropical cattle in Woodstock, Queensland, Australia - Gonzalo_01 | ecosystem: Host-associated > Mammals > Digestive system > Stomach > Rumen ... | reverse complement strand
GGTTTCCGCCTTTGCTTCTTTCAGCAGTTCCAGCCCCGGCATTCCCATCCCCTGAAAAGAGTACGGCGAAGTGCGCGGTTTAAAAGCGCCGCCCCGCATCAGGTGCGCCCCCGCCATCTTCACGGATTTCGCCACGCCGACAATCTGTTCTCTCGTTTCCACGCTGCAGGGGCCTGCAATGACCTGCATCTGCCTGCCGCCGATCTTTACACCGCCCACATCGATCACGCTGTCTTCGGGATGGAACGCCCGGTTCGCCCGCTTAAAGGGTTCCTGAACCCGCAGGACCTTTTCGATCCAGTCGTTTACCATGATATCATGCGGATTCAAGGTGCTGGTATCGCCCACCACACCTAAAATAGCCGCCTGATTGCCTGTACTCAGGTCAATCTTATAACCCTTCGCTTCCAGACCGGCAATGATCTTATTTCTTTCTTCCACAGGGGCATTGGGTTTCATTACAATAATCATGGTGAACACACTCTCCTTTTTATCCGGTGTTTGCCGTACTAAAAAAGCGGGCTCGTAAAAGAGCCCGCCTGTTTCCAAGTTGGCAGCCTTTGAACCATTTTCGCCGGCCTTTTCTGTTTACGATTCTACGCTTTCTTCTGTTTTTCCCACGCAAAATAGCCATAGCCATAATAATAGCTATAGCTAAAGGAAAAAACATAGTTCTCCGCAAACATAGAATCTGTACTCATCGTACCTGTAAACCTTTCACAACTAAACCGTCACTTACAACTTTAACATGTAATCAGTGTAAACCTAATTACAACCCGCGTCAAGCAGCACTTATGTAAAGCATGTTACAGTTTGCTTTATTTTACCGGCAGCCCGCTCACATAATAGGTGTACATGATGAAGTTTGCCAAGGCGTCTTCATATTCAAACTGAGGGTAAGGTTCGTCAATCTTATCCACAAACTGCATCTCGCGGCTGAAATAAAACGCTTTATCCCCAAAAAAACCTAACGCACAGTCCGGTTCCGAATACTGCTGCAACAGATTTCTGCCGAAAAACCGCTCCGGCGGCTGAATACCCTGCAGGCACAAAAGGGTAGGAGCTAAATCGATCTGAGAACTGTAGGCGCTGTTATCCAGATTTTCCAGCGGCGCCAGATTTTTAGAAACAAAAATGAGGGGTATCGGCGCAATACTCTGCCGGTCTTTCTCGTTTCTGACCAGTTCCGTATACTCCCCGCCGGAATGCGGATTATGGTCGCTGGTAATAATGAACAGGGTCCGGTCATCCATGAGCCCCGCCTCTTCCGCCGCCTTGAAAAACGCCCGTAACGTACAATCCACCCAATACATACCATGGATAGAAACCGTCTGGTTATTGCGGAATGATTCCGGAGTATCCGCCCACCTGGTTGCGTAATACGGATAGGGCTGGTGCATATCCAGTGTTTTTGTCACATAAAAGTACTTTTGTCCTTTCAGCTTTTGTAACTGTTCCAGCATTCTCCGATACATTTCGTCATTATGGAATCCCCAGCCCGAGGCCCCGGAATAGCCGGCCTTTTCCAAATCTTCCCTGGCTTCATAATGGGCCATGCCAAACTGTTCCGTATACTGACGGAACTCATTGTTATAGTGCCGGCTGGATGCACTTTGGAAATAACCATCGAACCCATGCTCCTGCATACTGCGGAACAAGGAAGGCGTATCATGGCCGTCAACATCCCCGTCAAACAGAAGCTGGGAGCGGAACATCGCGTTCAGACCCTCCGTGGTAGGAATGGCTGAAGAATAATAATTGTCGACATGGGGATACCGTTTGATCAGTTCATCCAAAAACGGAGTTGCCTCTGCCGGTATTATCTTATTATAAAAATGGATATAATCCCGGTGCACCGATTCCAGTACCAGCATTACGATGCGGTCATAGGCAGGCGCAGGCAAAGGACGGGATGCCTGTTTACGCATGACCCCCAGTTTGTACATCCACTCTTTGTCTTTCTCTGTCAGTTCTTTCTTCTTGTGCTGGCTGACCAACACTGCTTTTTCTTTATTAAAAACCGCCTTGCTTATGACATTGGCCGCAATCGGCGTGACCAGCATGTCCCTGTAGTCCTGCCGGCTCTTTTCAATCTGCTCTTCACTCCACAACCCGGATTCATGCAGCGCGTACAGACCCAGCTGGCTTCCGGTAAAGTACAGCAGATTGCAGACAAGCGTACTGCCCAAAACTGCCAGCAGCGCCCAGGCAGCGTTTGGTTTGTGCCTTCTCGGCTTCGTCACGCGGAACAACAGGAGGACCGCCAAAATACAGCCGCCTATTTCCATAAGCTGTGCCTTCGAAAAAGAGGACATGACCCCCCGGATCGCATAAATGTTAAAATTGCGGAAAAAGACCGCCTGCACATGCATGGAAGTCTGCCAGAAATAGATGATGTCCAGCAACGTCAGGAAAGCACAGAAAAAATATACCGCAAAATATAAGACCTTATTCCCGATTGTGGGGTTCCGGTGATACCAGACTGTGGCCAATATAACTAATACAATATTGTTCATCAGCCCGGCCAGAATTGCCAGCGTGGTTAAAAAGTAAGGATCCAGCGCCAGTTTTTGCTGCATGTACCAGGCAAACCCCAGATAGGATGCCCCTACTACTACCGCAGGAAAATAACGCTGCAGCCGGTCCGGAATCCGTTTACGGCGCAAAAAAAACAGGACCCCCACGACCAGAAGCACCAGGTCACGTAATAAAGCGTTGACCAGCGTCAGCCAGTAATCGCCTTCCGGGAAAGGAGTTATACCTGCAAACAGCTGCCGGGCATGCTCTTCTTCCCAAAAGTAAATGGCGCCTGCAATTATGAGAAACAACAGCAGAACGCCAATACGTTTTCCATTTCGTTTCCAATCCATGAGGATACCTGCCTGATATTATTTCTGTACAATTTGCGAAAAGACGCCTTGTTATAAGCGCTTTCAAATATAAATGTTACGGTATAAACCATAATGGGTCATCTGTGATTTCAAGCATTAACGGCGTGGAAGCCACCACGTCTCCGTCCAGTTCTACCGGAAAATCTTCCACCAGGTTGACTGATTCAACTTCCACTTTCTTTGCTCTGCGGCAGAGGATATTCGTATCCAGATTCAGCCCTTCCAATGCAATCAGGGACGCGTATTTCAAAATATCGGCTCGTTTATTGCCCGGAAAAACCGCTGCATGTAAATACGGCAAAGAAAGTGCGGCATCCTGAAACAGATTATATCTTCCGGCATAATACCGGCTTTTGCCTACAATCACAGAAGATCCTGTATGCCATTCATCCTCGTCGTCAAAACGCACCCGGAAAGCATAACGCCAGTCACTGAAAACCAGTTCCCTGCGGATAAGCTGTGTGCTTTGCAGAACGTAGGCGAATTTATTCAGCAGGCGTTTTTGCAACGCCCCCACATTATCTACCACAAGGGAATCAAAGCCCACGCTGGCTACCGTCAGGAACAAATTTCCGTTAGCCCGGGCCGTATAAAACGGATACACATGTCCTTTTAAAGCACGGTTTACCCAGCGTATCGGTTCATTCCACAAGGACATTTCCTTAGCTATCAGATTAACGGTACCTGCCGGAAACACACTGATATACGGCCGGTAATCCAACCGCAACATGTCTTCTACAAAAGCGCGTATTGTACCGTCCCCCCCGGCAATAATGACCCAGTCGCACTTTTCATCGGCTGCTCTTTTTGCCAAATCCGGCATTTGCTCAAAATACCGGACGTCCAGCAGTTCTATTTCCGCATCCAACTCATGTTTCAGCAGTTTATAAACCTCATTAATGCGGGATATCATGCTGGCAAAGAACTGCCGGCCCGAATACCGGTTATAAAGAATAAAGACTTTTTTAAATTGTCTTATGTCAGTCTGATCATGCAACTGCATCAGCAGTACTCCTTACTCCAGCAATTTCTTGCAGGCATCCCTGCACGGGCCAGTCCCACACTGTTCAGATCTGCCACGAAAGCAGGATCACCAGCCAGGTCAGACAGATCTTGGGGAAACACTGTCATAATACCGCGATAAAAGGCAACGTATGAAATACGTCGCCCAGTGAACTCATTTTGATGATGAGGATATTATTATATTCCATACATATCCCAAAACGGTAAACCTAATCTTGCGCAACTGCTTTATTCTTCACTATTCTCTGAACAAGGTCCAACAGACTGCCGCCGGTATACAGAAATCCTCTCAGCCTGGCAGCTTCTGCCGCTTCTGCGTCACGGGGATTGTCCCCTATCAGAAATGCATCGTCCGGCAGCACCTTGAAATCATTCAGGGCTTGCAGTATCATACCCGGTTTAGGTTTCCGGCACCTGCAATCCACATCATACTGTTTTACAGTTGCCCCCGGCAGATGCGGACAGTAATAAAAGGCTGCAATATCACCACCGGATTTTTTAACCTCTGATGCCATCCAATCATGCAGTTCCCTGACGTCGTCTTCCGAAAAAAAGCCCCGGGCCACACCACTCTGATTAGTGACCACAACGACCTGAAATCCCTGCCTGTTCAGCCAGGCAATGGCCTCCAGGCTATCGGGAATCCATTCCACATCTTCCGCCTTATGCAGATAGTCTTTTTCAACATTCAGGACACCGTCCCGGTCTAACAAACATAACTTGTTTTCCGCCATATGATTAAATACTGTTGTCCTGTCTTATGTAAAAACTGTCGGTCTTATCTAACATCCGACAATACTCTTCCACAGCCTCTTCATTATCGGCAAAGCCCCCGTCGTACCCCACGGAGAGCAATCCGGTTACTATGATTATAATTTGCCCTCCCGTACCAGACTGGCAATCCGTTCAACCAGTCCGGTAGTAGAATACCCATCCTCAAAATCGATGATTTCCACCTTGCCGGCAAACTCCCGTCCCACAACCTGATCAGAAAAGTAATCCCCGCCTTTCACCAGAATATCCGGATGAATCGTTTTGATTAACTTTTCAGGTGTATCTTCATGGAAGATGACTACCGCATCCACACAGGCAAGAGAAGCCAGAATCCGGGCCCGGTCCAACTCATGGACCAACGGCCGGGGTTCACCCTTCAGGCGCCGCACCGAAGCATCGGCATTCAAACCTACAATCAGGCGTTTGCCCAATTTGGCCGCCTTTTCCAAATATGAAACATGTCCCACATGCAGGACATCAAAGCAGCCGTTGGTAAAGACGATTTTCTCTCCGCCTTTATGCCATATCTGTGCCAAATCCGCGATTTCTTTCCAGGACAGAGGCCGGACATATCCCAGTTTTTGTTCTTCGTTGAACAGATCTTGCAGCAACTCATCCCGGTGCACGGGATATGTACCCACCTTGCCTACAACGATACCGGCTGCCCGGTTTGCCATATAAACCGCTTTCGGCAACGGAAGCCCTCCGGCAGCTGACGCAATCAGGACCGCAGCGACCGTGTCTCCGGCGCCGGACACATCAAATACTTCCAGGGCGGAAGCCGGGCTATGGATGACCATCCGTTTCTCCCCGACCAGTGTCATCCCCTTTTCACTGCGGGTCACCACCACATTCCTGATACGGTAACGTTCCCGCGCCATCTGAGCAAGCTGCAACACTGGCCCATCCTCATTGGGAACCGACTGACCGGACGCCTCGCACATTTCTTTCAGATTCGGCATAATAAAAGTACAGCCTTCATATTTTTCCCAGCGGGAACCTTTAGGGTCTACCAGAACCGGGATACGGTGCGCATCCGCCATACGGATTACCCACTGGCAGAACGAATCCGAACAGACGCCTTTGGCATAATCTGATATAGCAATGCCGTCCAGTCCTTTTTCCATTAAATCCAGCAACCATTGTTTGATCGGGTCCGCCTCTTCCGGATATAAGTCACCCACTTCTTCAAAGTCCAGCCGCAGCATCTGTTGATGGGCCCCCAAAATACGCATCTTCGTAATTGTGGAACGGTACCGGGACCTTACCAGACCGCTGAAGTCAATCTTTTCTTTGACCAGCAGTTCTTCCAGAATTTTACGGTTATCGTCATCTCCTGTAACGCCGCCCACATATACGCTGCAGCCCAGATTTGCCAGATTGGCAGCAACATTTGCCGCCCCGCCCAACACCGAGTTAACCTTTTTGACCCGGTTCACCGGCACCGGCGCCTCCGGGGAAATGCGTTTGACTTCCCCGAAAAAATACCGGTCTACCATCACATCACCGATGACGGCAATGCGCAGGTTATGTAGTTGTTCCGCTATAAACGTCGTACATTTCATATCATTCATGATCCACCAGTTCACACAAAATATGGCCCATTAAAATATGCATCTCCTGTACCCGGGCCGTCACTTTCGCAGGAACTACAAGGCAGATGTCGCAGACATCAGCCATTTTATCGCCGCCTTCTGCCGTCATCCCGATACAGACCATGCCTTTTGCTTTTGCTTCCTTTATCGCCAACAATACATTTTTACTGTTTCCGGAGGTAGAGATGCCAACAAGCACGTCCCCCGGCTTTCCAAATGCCTGAACCTGACGGGCGAAAACAGTATCATACCCGTAGTCATTCGCCACCGCAGTCAATATGGAAGTGTCCACAGTTAAGGCAATCGCCGGCAGCCCTTTTCTTTCTGTCTGAAAGCGTCCGACGAATTCCGCTGCCAGGTGCTGACAGTCTGCCGCGCTGCCGCCGTTACCGCAGAACAGCACTTTATGTCCGCCTGCCAGGGCTTTTCCTATATGACCGGCACATTGCTCCAATCTCTTCGGCAAATCAGAAGCCATTACCTTTTGCAATACTTCCAGATGATCTGCAAAACGTTGTTCAATTATCTTTTTCACGAGTCCACCATTTTCCGAATTCTTTCTTTTACGAAAAAACAACAATATAGATACTACCAGCTCAGCAAGTCAAATTTTACTGTCCATTTGTTATCATGGTTATAATGTTTTCTCTGGTACGAAACAGATAACACTTCGCAGCAGAAGCGATGTGACCATTTGAATGTAGTCGTATAGTTTCCGTGGTAACGGGAACCGCTATCAGCATTGTAACTATTCACAATAGTAAATGTATTATGCTGGTCCGGTTTCCAGGAAATACCAAATCTCCAGTCTCTAGAAAAACTCGGTTGTCCTTTACTGAAAAGATAACTGGTCTTATGTTCATCGTGATAGGTTGTCCATATATTCCATTTATCAGAAAATATATAACCTATCGTTCCATGATAAATATTAGAATGCAGATTTTTACCATACCGCTTTGTAGTACTGTTATCGAGACTTTCGTTTACCCATCTGCGTCCAACCATCAAATCCATGTACAGCTTTTTCCCACCCAACGGATAGAATCTGTCGTGACGCAGGCGAACGATTGTATCCGTATGCCAGCTTTGCCAGTTCCGGTTATTATATTTCCATAATCCATGTGTGATACCGGCATCATAGACCAACGGTATTCCTTTGGCAATACGATGCGGCTTCAAAAAAAGGCCCCAATCAACTTTCTTATGCAACCATCTGCCTTCATCAAGCAGGTCATCATCTGAATCATAAACGTATCCACTATTAAGCCGCGCATAAAAATCCCTTTCATCATGACGGATACCGTAAAACGGCTTATATTTGGATTTTGTATAGTAAACCTGCTTCATATAGAATGTTGTCGGATTTTTCAAAAGAGGATTTCCAATCGGTCGTTGGTAGCCAAGAGAAACATACCAGCCTTTATCTTCATCCCAGCCTATACGCGTACTGACCTGGTTTTCTTTCTTTTGAAGCTCATTAATCCATACATCGCGGGAATAGACGTGTTTTCCTTTAATAAATACCTTTACTTTTCTGGCAATGATGCGGTCATTGGGAATAATCGTAATCGTTTTTGCCTTAACAGAAAGGCAGGAGGGATGTCTTTGTGCCGGACATCTGGTCGTGAGCCCTCCCTGATCCATTATCATCATTCCATGCTCAATGAGTCCGTGAGGTGCTTCATAATAATCGAATTTATCGTTTCTGCCATTTGGACTGGAAGCGCCCTTAATATGAAGAAGCTCTCCTGTTTCCTTGTTGAAATTGTAATGGGCCCAACGGGCATGTACGGTATTCGTCGGTTCACGTAATGTCCCGCCTTCTAAAAGCCATATGTCCCCTGTTTTTTCATTGCCGACAGCCTTGGATGAATATATTTTGGTTAATCCCTGTTCAAGAGATACATTACCTTCTATTATAAAATCTCCACTTTCGCTTGCATACTGGGCATCATTCCCCTTAATTATCAATGGCTGTTTTTTAGCACCTTTTTCTCCTTTCTCTTTGTTCTTGACAACTTTAGAAGAAACCGGTTTCTCATCATTTCCGGACAAAGAATCATGTGCTAACGTATTTTTAGTATTTTTATCAGAAACAGACACACCCTTAATTGCTGCCTTTTTCAACTTTTCAGACTTCAAGGCTGTTTTTTGGTCCTGCTGCAGATTGTTCTTTGAATTCTCAGTTTCGGTAGCAGACTTAACCTGCCTGCGCGCCTGGTACTCATATCCGAGATATTCTTTATTCTGATCCGGTTCAAAATTATCATCGGTTTCCGACAATATCTCTTCAGCCTGCTTCACCGCTTTTTTCAAAGCTACCTGCCGGGCAGCGGCAGCTTTATCCTTCTTTGTTTCTTTTTTGCTTTTTGTTTCATTTTTTTTCGGAACGGTATTCTGTTCCAAAACAACACCTGACTCTTTGCTGACTTTCTGGCGATCTAAAACAGCCTTACCTGAAACAGCCCTCTGCATCATCTGTCCGGCAGCTCTTGCAAACCTCTCACTTTCATCAGCAGTTTCGGTTTCTGGTTTATCATTGACAATCGGATCGTATGACTGATCCACCGGCGATGCATATTTATCATATGAATTATATTCATCTGGCGTCCTGTCATCGTCAGCATAAACAGGATTGGCAAAGACCATACATGCCAACAGTACAGAAGCCATTACTTCTCTTTTCATGAAGTCCTCCAGCAATCAATAAATATCCATTAGATATTATATCATAAAAATACAAAAAAAAATACCAGCGCAATAGATTACGCTGGTATTTTACATTTCAAATATGAATCAGGCAATTCACAAAAAAGCAACTATCCTTCTCGAATTAAGCAAATTCTACAGACAGGCCGATTCTAAATTTCATCAGTTTTTAGTACTTGCAGCAGACGCCTCTTGGTATACGATCCCGCTGATCTTCTGATCTTCCACTACCTGTACGAACGTAACAGAACCTGCTTCGATTACTTTCGATTTTCCGGTAACAAACGCTCCGCCAACCGCGCCGATAGGCCCTAACACAACCATGCCGCCAATGGTAGCACCGGCTGCGCCGATAGCCGTTTTAGCTTCCTGCTGCGCCAGTTTCCCAATATAAATTGGAACCTTGGTACCGTCAACCGCAAGTACATGGCTAAACTTTACATCAATACGGGCATCCCGGCCAAAGCTGCGGGGCTGTACCACTTTGGATACTTCACCCAAACCAGAAGCGCCCTTTGACAATACCAATACATCATTCACGTACAGATTATCAGCCACACGGAAATTCACCGGGTCGCCAGGCCGTGCGATCTTGCTGCTTAAAGGAGAGGTAAACTCGATTTTTAACAGAGCGTCCTTTGGCAGTACCACTGCTTCTACCGGAACCTTACCGCCGTTATATGTAGTAGCAACCAAGCGATCCAGACGCTGATTCAGCGAACCGCTCTGAACCTGCCCGAACAGGGTATTCTCCAATTCTTCAATCCGGGTCTTTGCCGGACCCGCAGTGACTTTTGAATTCAGGCGGCTGTCTGCGCCGTTCAGTTTCTGCAAAAAGCTGCCGTTACCGCCGTTTGTGCCGCAAATATATTCATATGTACTTTGGATACGGTCCAGAATATTACGGCCGGAATCCGGCGCCCCGTAAATGTCATCTTCCAGACTTTCCATACGTTCCATCATAGAGCTGCTCTGATGGGTTCCATACAGTGCGGTTTCAATCGCGTTCAACTGTTCAGAAGCAACCGGCGCCGGGCCTTCCGCAAAGGCAAAAGAGGTCAGCCCCAGACACAAAACCATACCAACAATCAAAGAAACAAGTTTTTTCATTTGTCATCCCTCCGAAATTATTCTTTTGATATCATAAACAACTATAGATAGAGTTATTATAGTATTATTATAGCATATTTAGTGGAATGTCAACAAAAAAAATCGTTTTTTTTACAGAAAAAACAAAAACATGCCTTATTTCAATCAAAGAGAACGACCCATACTAACTGTTGCTGTTATCCAGGATCATAAATGCTTCTACATGCAGGGAAGCATCTGCCTCTACCGTAATATGGCAGGACAGTTCCCGGTTCCAGTCTTTTAAAAGTTCCTGCTGCAAATACCCTGCTTCCAGGGGATGGGCCACGACTACTATTTCTTTAGCGCTTCCCTGCTTCTTCAACAGTCCCCGGATGCGCCGTTTGATTTCCAGGGCAATGGCCTCCTTTGACTGCACCCGTCCGCTACCGCTGCACACGGGGCAATCAGCGAACAGCACAGCTTCCAGATTCTGCCGTGACTTCTTCCGGGTAATCTCCACCAGATTCAGCGCAGTTATATCCTGTACCCGCGGCCGCATTTTATCTCCTGCAAAGGATTCTTCCAGTACGGACAGTATTTCCTGCCGGTTCTCCTCGCTGTGCATATCAATGAAATCAACCACGATAATTCCGCCGATATCCCGAAGACGCAGCTGATGGGTTATCTCCCGGGCAGCCTGTCGGTTAATTTCCATAATGGTCTCTTCCAAACTGGTTTTACCGCTGTAACTGCCGCTGTTCACATCAATTACAGTCATGGCTTCAGTATGGTCGATGACCATATAACCGCCGCTGGGCAGCTCTACCCGCCGGTCCGCCAGGGAAGCCAGTGTTTCCCCCAGGCCAAAAGCGGAAAAAACATCTTCCCCGCTATCCCACAGCTGAAGTTTCGTATCTTCCGCACCCTGCATCTCTGACAGCAACGCCTGTATCCGCTGGAACACCTCCCGGTTATCCACGATAATCTCTTGCACGTCTTTGGTAAAATAGTCGCGCACCATGCGTACAGACAAATCCAGTTCACGGTGCAGAAAAGCCGGAGCCTTGGCCCGTTTGGCCCGGGCCTCCACCACGTTCCATTCCGCAACCAGACTGCTGATGTCCGTTTCCAGCACGCCGGCCTCGATGCCTTCCGCTTCTGTACGGATAACAATACCCATACCGTCAGGCTTGCACGCTTCCGCAAGCTTGCGCAGCCGGGCCCGCTCCGCGTCGTCAGTTATCTTCCGGGAAATGCCGATGGAATCCGAAAACGGAAATAAAACGGCATAATGGCCGGGAAATGTAATTTCCCGGCTGGCGGTGGGCCCCTTTGTGCCTCTGGGGTCCTTGGTGATCTGGATCATAACGGAAGCGCCTTCTGTCAGATCTTTGGAATCCCCCAGATATAAAAACGCATTCTGGTCCATCCCGATATCTATAAAGGCAGCCTGTATCCCCTTAACCACATTGCTGACGCGGCCCAGAAAGATATTTCCCACCAGATGGGCCGATATGGCCCGTTCTACCATGAATTCCTGCAATACCCCGTCATGCACCAGCCCCATACGGACTTCTTCCGGGGTGCTGCTGACAATAATCTGCTGCGGCATCAGTCTGCCCTCCTTTCTTACTTACCCCTGCTTATACAACGTATCCAGCATGGGCCACATATTTCCCTGATTGTCCACGCGGTACAGGTCCAACCGTTCGATATCCGCTTTTTCCACAGGCAACTGCAGACCATACTGCTCATTCAGCGTGTTCAGCAGGTCAACGGCCTTCATGCTGCCGTTATGGGTAATCCGGCAATGGAAATGCAACTGCGTCGCATTGTTTATCTGTACTGCATCAATTCTGGGAATATAAAACTTAACGTCAATCCGTTTAACTTTTTCTTTGGCTTTGGGAGCCTGTTTTTCAAAGTATATTGCCTCTGTCCGGTTAAAAGCTTCCACAGCAGGTACAATATCACCCGTCCAGGGCAGCGTCACCCTGTACTCTGCGCCGCCTGCCGCGCTCATGAGGGCCGGCGCACTGTTATCCACAGCGTCCACTGCCAGCACCCGGATACCACGGGGCAGTGCTCTCTTTAAGGCTTCTGCCGCATCCAGAGGATAGACCGGTTCTGTCAGTTCCAGTTCCACAAACTCTGCATAACTGACTACCCCCACCCCTAAGGCGGAAGCCAGGGAATATTTCATATGAGGATTAAACCCCTGGGAATAAGCTGCGGGTAATTTCGCCCGCCGTATAGCTCGGCCTATGGTACGTACATATTCCAGATGGGAAATGAAACGGATCTCTTTATCCTTTGTAATCTGAAAACGAAGCTTCATTCCGCATCACCTCCCTGCGATCGCATACCAGACCGCTGGGTAGCATCGCTGTAACTATGATTGTCACCAACCGCCAGTTTATTCGCAAGGGAGACAAAACCCGGCTCCTTCGAAGCGTCATAGGCCCTGCCGCTCCAGTCCATGACAGGCACCCCCAGCCGCTGGCACACGCCGCAGCCATTGCAACGCCCTTGCCGACAGTCAGGTGTCAACATGCCCTGCTTTGCCTTTTTGTATTCATTCGCCAGAAAGGCACGATTCACCGCAGGCTGCAGATGCTCCCAGGGAAACACCTCGTTCTCGCCCCGCACTCTGTGATTATAGAAATCCGGATCAATCCCGCAATCTTGTAATGCCTGTTGCCACCGGTCAAAATCAAATACATCCGCCCATCCGTCAAAGCGCTGGCCCCGCTGCCAGGCAAGATATAACGCTTTCCCCAGACGGCGGTCGCCCCGTGCAAAAATACCTTCCATGATGCTGGTCTTCCCGTCATGATACTGGAAAGTAATGTTTTTCACACGTGTCGCTTCAATCAGCAGGCCCTGCTTGCGGCGAATTTCCTCCAGCGTATCCTGGGGCGCCCACTGAAAGGCCGTGTAAGGTTTCGGCACAAAGGAAGACGCGCTGATGGTCACCTGGCATCCCCCTTTGCCTGTAATCTCTTTAAACTTCCACTGCACTTTACGGGCCAGCTGCGCAATTGCCAGTACATCTTCATCCGTCTCGCCGGGCAGACCGATCATAAAATACAGTTTCACCTTTTTCCAGCCGTTGGCAAACGCCGCGCTTACCGCATGAAGCAAGTCTTCTTCCGTCACGCCTTTGTTGATCACATCGCGCATGCGCTGACTGCCTGCCTCCGGTGCGAAGGTCAGGCCGCTCTTCCGTACTGCCTGTACTTTTTTGGCCACGTCCACGCTGAACGCGTCAATGCGCAGGCTGGGCAGGGACACGCTGACCTTTTTATCCTTAAAGTCCGTAATCATGTCATCCAGAAACGGACCCAGGCAGGAATAATCCGCCGTGCTGAGGGAAACCAGGGAAATTTCCTCATATCCCGTATTATCCACCTGCTTATGGGCAAGCTCCCGCAACACCTCAGGCCGGCGTTCCCTTACCGGGCGGTAGACCATGCCCGCATGGCAGAAACGGCAGCCCCGGCTGCAACCCCGGAACATTTCCAGCATAATACGGTCATGGACGATTTCCCCAAACGGCACTACCGGCGCTGTGGGAAAATCAACTGTATTCAGGTCCGCTACGACGCGTTTTGTGACAGTTGTCGGCGCGTCCGGTGTATTGGGAGTGACCGCCTGTACCGTATTATCATCATTATAAGTTACATCATAAAACGAAGGAACATACACACCCGGGATCCAGACAACACGGTGAAGGAAGCCTTGTCTGCCGCCCGGTTTCCCTGCCCTCTTCCAGTCCCGGTAGCATACCAGTACTTCCGGCAGCGCTTCTTCCCCTTCGCCTAAAATGGCAAAGTCAAAAATATCGGCCAACGGTTCCGGATTGAACACGCAGGGACCTCCCACCACCACAAAAGGCTCCTCTTCCCAACGCTCCTTTGTCAGCACTGACACGCCGCCCAAGTCCAGCATATTCAGGATATTCGTATAGCTCAGTTCATACTGCAGGGTAAAGCCCACAAAATCGCATTCCGACAGGGCCTTTTTTGTTTCCAGGGTAGTGAGGACGATGTTGCGCTCCCGCATCAGCTGCTCCATATCGATCCAGGGGGCATAGACCCGTTCCGCAGCAATGCCCTCCATTTTATTGACCAGATGATATAAAATCTTAAAGCCCAGATAGCTCATGCCTACTTCGTATACATCCGGAAAAGCCAGCGCGATACGGACTTCAGCCTCTTCCTTAAAAACGCTGCCAAACTCCCCGCCGGTATACCGGGCCGGTTTTTTTACCGCCGCCAGCATATCTATGGCTAGTTCTTTGTTCATGTGAGAGCCTCCGTTAAAACTGTAATCTTGTATGCCGTATATTGATATTCAGCAACACGCCTGCCATCAGCATATTGGTAGTAAGGGAGCTGACCCCGTAACTGAGAAACGGCAGCGGCACCCCCGTGACCGGCATGATGCCGATGGTCATACCAATGTTCACCAGCACATGGAACAGGTACATGCCGGTAATGCCTGCGGCCAGAAGTGTACCAAACCGGTCTTCTGCGTTCAGGGCAATGGTCAGGGCCCGCCAGATCAACACCATATACAACAGTAAAATGATAACGGCCCCAACGAAGCCGAATTCTTCCCCCGCCACCGCAAAGATAAAATCCGTATGGTTCTCCGGCAAAAAATCCAGTTGGCTCTGGGTTCCCTGCATCCAGCCCTTGCCCCACAGCATGCCGCTGCCGATGGCAATCTTAGACTGAATGACGTGATATCCTGCCCCGAAAGGATCCCGTTCCGGATCCAAAAAAACACGGATACGGTTTTTCTGGTATTCGTGCAGGAACTGCCATAACACCGGAGCTGCACAGACAAAAACACCAGTCAGCGCGGCAATCCATTTCATTTTGAAACCGCACACCCAGAACATGGAAAACGCAATGGCCGCAAAGACCAGCGCTGTCCCCAGGTCCGGCTGCCGCAGCACCAGTACAAAAGGAACCAGCATAAACAGACAGGCCGGCAGGTAATCCTTCCACTGTTCCAGATATTCGCTGCGACTATCCAGGAACGCAGCCAGACAGACAATCATGAACGCCTTGGAAAACTCGCTGGGCTGAAAGGTCACCGGACCGACCCGGATCCAGCGCTGGGCACCCAGGCTGGCATGACCGAAAAACATAACAGCCAGCAACAAAAGCAGGGTCAAAACATATAACGGCAAAGCGACCCGCTTCAACGAATGATAATCCTGAGAGATGATACCAACTGCCAGGATAATATCCACCAGCAGAAAAAGACCCTGCCGCTGTACAAAGCGGTTGCTCCCGCTCAACAGCGCGTCCCCGTGTGTCGCGCTGGCAATCAGAACCATGCCTATACCGGTCAGCAACACTATCGTCCATATTAAAATCCAGTCCAAATTGCGCAGATAGCGACGCAACGTATTATTTCCTTCCTTGTTCTTCTTTCAGTTTGCCTGTCAGATAATCTTCCAGTACTTCGTATACAACAGGTCCCGCCGCCGTAGCGCCATAGGTCCCCTGCTCCACGATGCAGGCGATGACCAGATCGGGCTTTTCCGCAGGAGCATAGGCGATAAACCAGCCGTGGTCCTGTCCGTGAGGATTCTCCGCTGTACCGGTCTTGCCAGCTACCGGCACGGGCAGGCCGGCAAACCATGCACCGGTACCTCCCGGCTGAGTCACACCCTTCAGGCCTTTCTGGATCAGCTGAATCGTCCGGGCTTCCAGGTCCAGCTTACGGCTGGCAGGCCGTTTCGGTGTTTCATACACGCTGCCGTCCGCATTCACGATGGTTTCCACCAGATACGGAGGGTGAATCACCCCGTCTGCCGCCACAGCCGCCAGCATCTGACAAATCTGCACGGGTGTTACCAGAGTCAGGCCCTGGCCGATGGACGCGTTGAACGTATCGCCCAACGCCCACTCTTCATTAAACACTTTCTTTTTGGCCGCAGGCCCGGCAATCAGCCCGGAGGACTCCCCAGCCAGTTCAATACCGGTCGGTCTGCCAAACCCATATCGTTCCGCATAGGCATTCAGATTCTCAATGCCCACCCGGCGTCCCATTTCATAAAAATACACATTATCCGACATGGCAAAAGCCGTCTGGAAATTGATCCAGCCCAGCGCTTCCCCGCCGGCATTCCCCATATCCGCCAGCCAGTGTTTGCCGGAGTCGAAGATCAGTTCCTCCGGCGTCACTATATGTTTGTCCAGCGCTGCCGAACCGGTCACCACCTTAAACGTGGAACCGGCCGGATACTCTCCGTTAATGACTTTATTCGTCAGCGGGTGGAATACATCTTCATTGATCAGCTTCCAGTGGGATGTGGAAATGCCCCCCACAAACCAGTTTGGGTCATAGCCCGGACGGGAGACCAGTGCCCGCACCGCCCCGGTATTGGGATCCATGGCCACCGCCGCCGCCCCATAGGCATTGGGCGCGATGCCGCTGTTGCGCAGTGCCTTCAGCTGCTTGTCCAGCACCCGCT
>Ga0265298_10005114_pt1 | contig 16560 bp, 16 predicted proteins | sample AusTroGonzalo_MG_3_FD_193486 | JGI IMG/M metagenome (GOLD analysis project Ga0265298, IMG submission 193486) | Bovine rumen microbial communities from tropical cattle in Woodstock, Queensland, Australia - Gonzalo_01 | ecosystem: Host-associated > Mammals > Digestive system > Stomach > Rumen ... | reverse complement strand
AAAAATAAAAGACACTGACGAGGGGGTGTCAGTGTCTTAAGGAGGGTGTTATGAAGTAAGGAACAATTACTTTGAACAACCATATCTTACCATGTCAAATATTTACTTTAAGATTCAAAAAAGGCAAAATAGTGGCAAAGAAATGGAGCAAATGAGGAGGAGTAGTGCTTTGACTCTTGAAGGCCGGCTTTTTATCGCTAACAGAATGACCGAGATCAAGACGGTTACTACCGAGGATACAGACACCTCATATGCAAAGTGCCTGGAAAAGGCGCTTATCGAACTCTGCAGACAGCTCGACATTCCCGTCCCGATGTGGATGAAGAAGAATACCAAGGAATTTGCGGCATTCGGACAGACGATCTTTTTCCGTGAACAGTATACGGAGGATGTAAGGTTCGACAGATTCCAGATCAAGGTTACCGAAGAGTAATCCTCTCAGGGCGTTTTTCACATGAATGACAGAATAATCAAGGTAGGAATTATCGGCGGAGGCGCGGCAGGCCTCTTTATGGCATGCCAGCTGAAAAGACTTTCGGGCGGCAGGAACATTGACGTTACGATCCTTGAGAAGAGCTCCATACCTGGCAGGAAACTCACACTCACTGGCCACGGCAGATGCAACATCACTAACCGCAAGGATACGGCAGAACTCAGGAAAGGCTATCACGAAGCTGACAACTTCATTTACCCGGCGCTGAAGGAATTCGGCCCTGAAGATACGATCGGTTTTTTTGAGAACGAACTCGGCCTTAAGACAAAGGAAGAGGACAACAACAGGATCTTCCCGGTCTGCGACAGTGCGGTAACCGTAAGGGATACGATACTGACGTATATCTCTGACAGCACGACGGCAGTTTCCGATGCAAAGGCCCTGGATATCTCGAGAACTGATTATTTCGAGGTGACAACTGCCGGAGATAAGTATATTTTCGATTATCTTGTTCTGTCCTGTGGCGGAAATTCTTTTCAGAAGACCGGTTCAGCCGGTGATTCATACAGATTCGCGGAAAAGCTTGGTCACACGATAGTTCCCATAAGACCTGCGCTCGTGCCCGTTAATGCCGGTCGCGATTCAGCCAAGATCACGTCAGCGCTCAGCGGCGTGTCCGTCAGTGCGAGAGTTACACTATATTGCTCAGGCAAAGCGGCAGTATCTCAAACAGGCGAGATACTGTTTGCTGATTTCGGACTCACGGGTCCTGCGGTAATGGAGATCTCGCGCGAGATACCATGTGATATTACCGGCATGGATGCCTGTCTTGAACTTGATCTGATTCCGGACATGAACGACGAGCAGTTCGATCAGGAATTCCAGAAACTCATCCGTGAGCACGCTGATACAAAGATAACCACTCTTCTGTCGCGTTTCATGCCTCAGTCCGTAGCAGGCGAGATAGCCGCAACAGCTGATGTTTCAGGCTTGTACGCGCAGGGATTTACCAAGGAGAACCGTAAAAATCTCATTAAGCACGCAAAGCATCTGAAGATAACCCTTGCGGGCGTTCCGGTCATGGACAGGGCGTATGTAACAAGAGGCGGCGTGTCATTGAAGGAGATGGACCGTAAGACCATGCAGTCGAAAAAGGTTCCCGGTCTCTACATTCTCGGTGAAGCTCTTGATATTGATGGCATAAGCGGAGGCTATAATCTTCAGGCCTGCATGAGCGAAGCCTATCTGGCGGCAAAATCCATTCTCGGTTTATAAGGCAAAATAAAACGGTGACCGTTAATTACGATCACCGTTCATATGTCATTTCTTTTCCAAAGATCAATTATACTTTTCGCCTGTAACTCTGAAGATGACTTCGCCCGGATAGACCATGTCGAGCTGAGTTCTTGCTACGCTCTCGATATATGCGTCATCCTGACCGAATTCTTCCTGTGCCCTGATCTGCTTGAGCTTCTCGGATAAAGCTTCGGACTGTGCGACCAGTGAAGCATTCTCAGCCATGAGACGTTCCTTCTGCTTGTTGATGTTGGCATACTTTGTAATGCAGAGAATTCCGATAACAACAAACGCGATGCAGATCATCGCCGTGAGGAAGGAAATTCCGCCTGTCTTACGTCTGAGCTTGCGCACTGTATGCCTCCAAATCAGATGGTTATATGGTTATATTACACATAACCCCGAGTGCAAAACAACAACTCGGGGTTAAACTTAAACTACTTGTAATATTAGGTTTGTCAGAGACCGGAAAAAGCCTTATTCCAGGAGCTCGTACATGGAAGCAGCCTCGTCTTTGCGGACCGTTTCCGGCAGGGCGGTTACCCTGAACCTGACCTCTCCGCTTCCGAACAGGATCGAGACTTCATCGCCGACCTTGAGCTTTACCGAAGGCTTGGCAGGTTTGCCGTTGACGGTAACTCTGCCGGCCTGGCATACATCATTTGCGACAGTCCTGCGTTTGATCACTCTGGATAACTTAAGGAATTTATCAAGCCTCATTCTTGTCTCCTGTAAGCATAACTCTTCCTTTTAATGCGGAGAGGAGAGTTAAGTCATCTGCATATTCGATGTCTGAACCCATGGGAAGTCCTGATGCCAGACGGGATACCCTTATGCCCGAAGGTCCGAGCATTCTGGATAAGTAGAGCGCCGTAGCATTTCCTTCCGCTGTCTGGTTCGTTGCCACGATGACTTCCGTCACTTCCGGGTGATCAGCCAGACGCCTGATGAGATCAGGGATGGTGGTGTCGGATATGCTCATGGACTTCATGGGGTTAAATACTCCGTGAAGCACATGATAAAGGCCCTTATATTCATGCGCACGCTCGAAAGTAGAGACATCCCTGGGAGACTCTACGACAAGTACGGTCGTCTTGTCCCTTAACGGATCAGCGCAGATGGGGCAGGGGTCAGAATCCGTGAAATTCTGGCAGCATGAACATCTTTTTGTGGAAACCCTTGCTGACATGATCGCAGAAGTCAGAGCCTCAGCCTCCTTGTCATCCATTGCAAGGATGTGGAATGCCAGACGCTGAGCTGACTTGCCTCCTATTCCGGGGAGGCTGCTGAGCTGCGATATGAGATTCTGGATTGAAGGTGAATATCTTGCCATTATCAGAAAGGCATCTTCATGCCGCCTGTGATAGCGGTGATACGCTCCTGATTTTCCTTGTCGATCTGTGCGAGTGCCTGGTTGGCAGCTGCAACGATGAGATCCTGGAGACCTTCGATGTCATCGGGATCGACTACATCCTTTGAGATCTCAACGCTCTCGAGCTGGTGTTTGCCGGTAACTACTACCTTAACGAGTTCGCCGCCAGCAGTACCTGTGAAACGCATTTCCTGAATCTCAGCCTGAGCTATCTCTATCTGTCTCTGCATTTTCTGAGCCTGAGCAAGTACCTGATTCATGTTGCCGCCCATACCCATTCCAGGGAATCCTTTTGCCATTGTAAAAAACCTCCGAAATTTTATGATTATTGATGAATTATATACTTAATTCTTTAGTCTCCGAAATGAACGTCTGTCGGAATTCCCATATTCTGTGAACGTTCATTCAGATCGTCAAGTCTTCTGTCCTGTTCGCTCTCTTTGTTCTTCCTCTCCTGGTTGGCATACTGTGTGCCGGTGCACAGATACAGGTGATCTACGCCGAATTCATCCTTGATGCCGGCAGAGATCTGCTTGAATGCCTGGGACTTCTTGAGATTGGATAAGAGCTTAATGTCGCTGTCTTCAAAAACGACATAAGCGGAATCTGCGTCCTTCTTAAGCTTTGTGCGTTCCAGGATGGAAGCTATGTTGTCGTTGCTCTCGTGAAGCTTGGAAGTGATGTTGGACCATCTGAGTGCCACATCAGCATCTTCGCCCGTGAAGGAGGGAGCTCTTACGGATTCTTTTGCATGACCGTCAACGATAAGTCCGCTCCTGTCAGCCTGTGCAACGAGCTGTGAACGCGGCTTTGCCGGCGGTGCTGCAACAGGTTCGGGTTCTTTGGCCGTACTGCTTCCGACATCCAGATCGCCTGTGATGTCCTGAAGGAAAGAAGATGACAGATGTGAGAAGAATCCCTTGGATGAATCGAAGGAAGGCGCGGGCTCTTCTGCCGGTTCTTCAGGTTCGTCAGTTCCGAAGCTGATCTGCCTCTCAGGTTCTTCAGGAATATATGAGAAAATGGTCGGCTCATCCGGGATATCCGCAGGATCAGCTGCAGGGATGTATTCTGAATCGTCGGAATCGTCATCTTCAGGTTCCTCGGGATCCGGAACTGCCGGTTCTTCGGTCTTGAATGAGAATAAAGACTCAAAAGGCGACTTGTAAGGTTCGGATGATCCTGTTTCCTTTGCTTTGGCAGTGAATGAGAACGTTCCTGAAGGAGCTGAAGACGGCTTGGGCCTGTAAGGTGCCGGTGCAGCAGGCTGTTCTTCAGCCTTCTCTTCCGGCTTGTCTTCTTCCTTATCTTCGTCCTTGTCAGAATCCTTCTGTGACTTGTTCTCAGCAGACATGAAAGACGGCTGCGGTCTGTAGGGAGCAGGCATGGTAAATGTGGATTTTACCTTTTTATCTTCCTTTTCTTCCTTGTCAGACTCGTCCTTTGAAGGTTCTTCTTCTGTCTTGGCGGGTTCTTCTGCCTTTACCGGTTCTTCTTCCTTTTTGGGCTCTTCGGGTTTCTCTTCCTTTTCCGGTTCAGGTGCCTTATCCGAATCTAATGTAATAGTTGCAGCCTTCTCAGCCTGTTTCTTCTCGAAATCGGGAATGACGATGGGCTGTACGGGGAGAGCCGATTTCCTTCCGCAAAGACGCATGAGCATGAGTTCGAAGCTCGTCGCAATGTCAGGAGACTTGCGCAGCTCTGCGTATTCCTTGGAAAGATAGCTGATATATCCGGTCAGTGTATCGGCACTGACCTTAGCGGCAGTCTGATACATGTCCTTGATTGTTTCCTTGGGGTAGGGAAGGTAGATAAGCGGATCTGCCTTGACCCTGATGATCAGGAGATCCCTGAAATAGCTTGCCAGGTCAAGCGTGAAACGCACCTGGTTCTTGCCTGACGCATTAAGTATCTCGCACAGATCTATGAGCTCATCGAATCTTGCATCAATGAGGCAGTTAGCCATCTTGAAGAGGAATGAACTGTCGACGGTTCCGGTTATCTTCTCGACATCCTGGGAACTTATCTCTTTGTCATTGCCTGAAATGGCTGAGATCTGGTCTAACAGGGAGAGAGCATCACGCAGGGCGCCGTCTGACCTGGATGCGATGAGACGGAGAGCATCGTCTGATGCCTTGATGCCTGACTTGCCGCAGACTTCTCTTAATCTGCCGGTAATGAGGTCTAACGGGATCCTTTTAAAGTCATATCTCTGGCAACGTGAGATGATCGTTGCCGGGATCTTGTCTGATTCCGTAGTGGCGAAAAGGAAGATTACATGCTTCGGAGGTTCCTCAATGGTCTTAAGCAGCGCATTGAAAGCGCCCTTCGAGAGCATGTGGACCTCGTCGATTATGTAAACCTTGTATGTTGTTCTCGTAGGAGCGAAATTAACTTCCTGAAGAATGGGTCTGATGTCATCAACACCATTGTTGGAAGCGGCGTCCATCTCGGTAACGTCAAGAATGGAGCCGTCTAAGATGCCCTTACATGTGGGGCACTCGTTACAGGGGTTGCCGTTTACGGGATGTTCGCAGTTTACGGCGCGCGCAAAGATCTTGGCGATCGTGGTCTTACCGGTACCGTGCTGACCGCAGAACAGGTAAGCGTGAGCAAGCTTTTTGGCTACGACTGACTGCCTTAAGGCACCGACAGCAGCTTCCTGACCTACGACGTCATCGAAGGTTAGAGGTCTGTACTGTCTATAGAGAACGATATGATCTTCCATAATTGATCCCCTGAGCTTATATCTTAAAGCCGAAAAATAAAAAAGTCCGTCCCGCCCGAACTGCCGTCGGTAAGGCTTGACCCGCGGCGCACTTCGTAAACCGCTTACTGCTGCTTCCTTCCGGACCTGACAGGGTTCACAGCCCGAAATCGCACGGGACCTTGGCCGGCGGCAGACCGCGCGGGACGAACTCAATCATCAAACACAAAGAATTATAACATAAAAGATTTGTATTACTATTCGCTTATGAGGACAGATATGTCATGCCTGGTAACATGATTCCAGATACTGCTGTGTATAACCTCCGATTGTTGCTATCGCAGTGCCTGCTGCAGAGGGTGAACCTGCCTCAACATATATAATGAGGATCACGGGTTCATTGTAGTCCACGATGGCACATTCAAGATATGCGCCCCTGTCCGTGTTGCGTCCCAGAACATGGAGGATCCTTGTATTTGCAGGGAAGGCGTCCTTCAGGGGAGAGTCTATCTCATTGGCGGCCAGATCGTTAATGAGTCTCTGGTTGATCTGGGGATTGTTGATGAATTCACGGTACATGTATGACATATAGTTGCTCATGTCATAGCAGGATACCGTACCGGGTGCGCGGTATTCGCGTCCGCGGTAATCCTTGAAAATGACCGCATCGTTGTATGAGATGTAGTTGCTGATAGCATCTACGGCCTTTACTGCCTCCTCAAGACCTCCGATCTCATCAAGAACGTAATTAAGTGCGATGCTGTCGTTCTTGGATATTGCGTAGTTAAGGATCGTCCTCATGTAGAAGGATTTGCCGTAAGTGTAATTTTTCGCGATGTAGGAAGAACTCTTGGAACCCTTGTAGTTGCCGTCGTAGGTAACCGTTCTCGACAAAGGCGCCGTTTTGCCGGCGATCTTATCGTAATATACGATCTCGAAAGGGATTGCCATTGCGCCTGAAGGAACAACGGGATCAAGCTCATCGATGCCCAGGTGATCACCGGTGGACAGTGAGAGGAAGTCGAAGCAGATCCTCATGTTTTTATGGCTGTTCTGGTAGTTTGTAACTTTCTCCTTAAGCTCTTCCAAACCTACCGCGCGTTCCTGATATGTAGCGGTCTGGACACCCATCGGACTGAAACTGAAGTTGCGGTCCTCAGTAAACAGATCGGGTGCATTGTCCTGTGAACCACTGGGAGAATCGTCATATTCGGGAACCGGCGTCGGTGTAGCAGCGAGAATGGCATGAGGCAGGGTGGTCGTTGCCACGGTCGTTACTTCGGTTGTGGTCTCCGTCGTCGTGTGGACAGGTCTCTTGTACTCTGAATATGCGGTCGTCGTGCTGGTTGCCGCGCCGACAAGTCCGGGGAACATGAGACGATACTGCTCCTGGGCGGATGCGACTGAGCTGATAAACACGATGGCAAAGGTGATCACCACCAAAACCAGGATGATTATCAGGGTACGCTTTTTACGGGATGATCTTATCCCTTCCGCTTTTTTCAGAAATGTCGGATTCGGTCTTACCATTTATTATCAGAACAGTCCTGTGATAACACCGTCTTTGTCGATGTCGATATCCATTGCGGCAGGGTGCTTGGGAAGACCCGGCATGGTAACGATCGTACCTGTAAGGATAACGAGATAGCCTGCGCCTGCAGAGATGTAGCAGTCTCTGACGGTGAGGGTGAAGCCTTCGGGATTGCCGAGCTTCTTGGGGTCATCGGACAGTGAGTATTGTGTCTTGGCGATGCAGATTGGGAGGTTGCCGTAGCCCTTAGCCACGAACTCGTCGATCTTTGCCTTTGCTTCAGGGAGGATGTCGATGCTGCCTGCGCCGTAAACCTTTGTAGCAACCTTTGTGATCTTTTCTTCAACAGAATCTGTCAGCTCATAACTGAATACAGGCTTCTTCTCGTTGTTCTGCTCAAGGATCGCGAGGGCCTTGGAAGCGAGTTCCGTTCCGCCTTCGCCGCCCTTTGCGAAAATTTCTGCAGGTGCGAATTCAGCGCCCGTAGCCTTGCATGCTTCTTCAACGATTGCGAGCTCTTCTTCGGTATCCGTAAGGAATCTGTTGGATGCAACGAGAACCGGAACGCCGAAGCTCTGCATGTTCTTAATGTGTCTCAATACGTTTGCAAGACCGTTTCTTACAGCTTCCGGATTAGGCTTGTTGAGCTCTTCCTTCGGAATGCCTGCGTTGTATTTGAGTGATCTTACAGTTGTAACGATCACTACGAGGTCAGGCCAGATGCCCAAACCTCTGCACTTGATGTCGAGGAACTTCTCAGCGCCCAAGTCTGCGCCGAAACCGGCCTCGGTAACGACGATGTCGCTGAGCTTAAGTGCTGTCTTTGTAGCGATGCAGGAATTGCATCCGTGTGAGATATTCGCGAAAGGTCCGCCGTGAACAAGCGCGGGAACGCCTTCTAATGACTGTACGAGGTTAGGTGCCATCGCGTCCTTGAGGCATGTCGCGAGAGCGCCTGTGGCGCCTAACTGGCCTGCCGTTACGAGATTGCCGTCCAAGTCGTAAGCGATGGCGATCCTGTCGAGTCTTACCTTGAGATCGTCCATGTCTTTCGCGAGGCAGAGGATGGCCATGATCTCAGATGCAGCAGTGATCTGGAAGATCTCGGGACGGGTAACGCCCTTTGTTCCGCCGCCGACACCGACAGTAACTGCTCTTAAGCATCTGTCGTTCATGTCAAGGCACCTCTTCCATAAGATCCTGTCTTTGTCGATATTGAGTTCATTGCCCTGGAAGAGATGATTGTCTATCATGGCTGCCAGGAGATTGTTAGCAGTTGTGATTGCGTGGATGTCGCCAGTGAAATGGAGATTGATGTCCTCCATCGGAACTACCTGTGAATATCCGCCGCCGCATGCGCCGCCCTTAACGCCGAATACCGGTCCCAATGAAGGTTCTCTCAGAGCGAGAATGGGGTTCTTGCCGATCTTCTTAAGTCCCTGTGCAAGACCGATGCTGATGGTTGTCTTGCCTTCGCCTGCGGGCGTAGGGTTCATCGCAGTGACCAGTACCAGCTTGGCATTGGGTCTCTCGGGTAAGCTTTCAACATAATCTAAAGGGAGTTTTGCTTTGTATTTGCCGTATAAATCGAGCTTATCAGGATCGATCCCTGCAGATTCCGCGATCTCGGTGATGGGTTTGATCTTTGCATTTTGAGCGATTTCGATGTCACTAAGCATAAGTAGACTCCTTTAGAAAAATGTAATGATACGATTGTAAAGAAAAAGAATGGCCATTTCAATTAAAACGGAAATGATTATTGTAAGAAGTTATAAAAAGGGAAAAACAGTCCGTTTTATCTCCCGGTGGCTCCAAACCCACTGTTCCCAAGGCGTTCAGGCCAAACACTATATTTTGTATAAATCGTTGCAAAATTTTACTAAATGTTGTGTTTTTCGTTGACAACTTGTCAAGGAAATGTTAGCATTGGTGCATATTGGTAATATTTCCGTAATGTTCTTTTAAGGCATCTGAAATATTTAAGTTTTTAAGCTCCGGGCGGGGGGATAACAAATGATTATTAGTTCTGATTTGAATAAGTGCAAGGCTATGTTCGAAGAACTCATCGGCAAGCGCATTGTCTGCAAGACAAACGGCGGCCGCAAGAGAATCATTACTTACATTGGTACGGTTGAGCACTGCTATCCCAATGTTTTCACGATGCGTTGCAACAACGAGGCAGGCAAGCAGTCAATCGTTTCTTTCTCCTATATTGATGTCCTTACAAGAACGGTAAGAGTAGGCATCATGCCCGAGAAGTCACAGGAAGACATTTTAGCTGTCTGATTCCCTGTTAAAACATCAATAATAATGACACTGTCAGAACTGACCCAATCAGATTTTTGACAGTGTCTTTTTTATGGAGGGCACAAATAAAGAGATATTAGGCAGTTTGCTTTTATTTGTACTCATATTATTGTAAAATTTATTTAGTTTCTTTTGTTTGAACTAGAGGTATAAGGAGATCCTTATGGATTCTTACGAGATCACAGCATATGCGAAATTAAATCTTTTTCTGCGTGTAAGGGGAATACTTCCCAACGGTTATCACAGTTTATATTCCATAATGCAGGAGATAGACATTGCCGATAACATTACGATAAATATTTATCCTGAACGCAAGACGGGTTTTGACATCAAGTGCATCGGCAGAAATGACATCGATCCCGAGAAGAACCTCTGCAGCAAGGCAAAAGACAGATTTTTCTCTTATTTAAGGAAGAAGGCAAAGGAAGATCCTTCGATAAAGGTTAAGATTCCATATATCGAGATCATCCTTACCAAGAGAATTCCTTCAGAATCCGGAATGGGCGGCGGAAGTTCTGATGCAGCCGCAGTCCTCATGGTCCTTCAGGAACATTTCGGAAGTCCTTTTACCGATGAGGAATTGAACCAGCTCGCCGTTAATGTCGGCGCGGACGTTCCTTTCTTCCTTTACGGCGGAACATGCCTCTGCGAGAGCGTCGGTGAAGACATTGACATGCTCGAATCACTGGCCGGCATTCCGCTTCTCATAATCAAGCCGGCAAAGGGCGTGTCGACTCCTGAGTGTTTCCACGCCATTGACAGCAAGCCGCTGCCTCCGTTTGACGAAGACAGATACGGTGCATTCATTGAAGGATTGAATAATACGGATAAGAGTCCCCTTGAGAGATTCCTTGAGGGCGGCGATCTTCTTACGAACGATCTTGAGATCCCTTCAATGGAGATGCTTCCTGAGATAAGTGAAGCCAGGGAAGCTCTGCTTGCCACGGGTGCAAGCTTTGCGAGAATGACAGGTTCGGGAAGTGCTGTTTTCGCGATGTATGAGAATGATGAGTTGAGAGATGCCGCTTACGCGAAGATAAAGGCTGATCCTAAGTTCTCCGGCTGCGATATTTTCGCATCAAATACCATCTAAGCTGTTTGCAAAGAGCCCTCTCATATAGCCTCTGGAATTCTCGGAATCGATAAGTTCGAATCCTCTTTTGCCATAGAACTCCACCATGTTTTTATTTGATGCCGCAGAATGGAGCAGAACGTAGTCCGCTCCAGATTCTTTTGCCATCGTTATTGCCCTTGTTATGAGATCTATTCCGAGTCCCGTTTTCCTATAGTTCTCGAGCACGGCAAATCTAGAGATGTAACTGCACTTTTTAATTTCCTGAAGGAAACTGCAGGTCTTATCGGAGAAAGTATAAACAAGGGGATTAGGGCATTCTTTTATGCAGATGCTGCCGACGATTTTGCCGCCGCATTCAGCGATGAGGCATGTCTGCCTGGCAATTCTGTCCGCAACGCTCTCGACCGATTCGGTCATGGCTTCGAGCATGGAGGATGATATGCCGGAATCCGCGCAATAAGTAAGCATCGCGCTCTTGAGCAAGCGCGATACTCCTTCTGCGTCATTGACGTTGGCAATTCTTATGTTTATTTCCGGATTCTTCTTCATTAATTGAGGAAGCAGTTTACGAGGATTGCCTTGTGTGCGTGAAGTCTGTTCTCAGCCTCATCGAAAACAACGCTCTGAGGTCCGTCGATGACATCTTCGGTAACTTCGTAGCCCCTGTAAGCAGGGAGGCAGTGCATGAAGATGGCGTCCTTGTGAGCAACGCCCATAATCTTTGAGTTGACCTGATAGTTCTTGAAGATCTCAACTCTCTTAGCCTTCTCGGCTTCCTGACCCATGGATGTCCATGTATCCGTGTAGATAACGTCAGCGCCTTCAGCGGCTTCGAAAGGATCTTCTGTCATGACGACCTTTGAGCCTGTAACCGCTGCATCTTCCAGAGCTTCGGCAAAATACTTTTCAGGGCATGTGTAGTCCTTGGGGCTTGCAACGGAGATGTCCATGCCTGCCTTGGCGCAAGCGTGGAGAAGGGAATTTGCCATGTTGTTTCCGTCGCCCAAGTAAGCCATCTTGAGGCCCTTAAGTGTGCCCTTGTGCTCCTTGATGGTAAGAAGGTCAGCCAATACCTGAGTAGGGTGCTGGTCGTCTGTAAGTCCGTTAATTACGGGAATCTTACCGTAATTTGCAAGGTCTTCAACATCCTGGTGCTTGAAGGTTCTGATCATGATGCCGTCAACCATTCCGGAAAGAACGTTAGCCGTATCGTAGATGGTCTCGCCTCTGCCGATCTGGATGTCGTTGTTGCTCAGGAAAAGAGCCTGGCCGCCCAACTGATACATACCGACTTCAAAAGATACTCTTGTTCTCGTAGATGACTTTGTGAAGATCATGGCAAGTGACTTGCCCTTGAGAAGGTGGTGCTCGATGCCTGCCTTGGTCTTGGCCTTGAGATCGATGGCTGTGTCGAGAAGATAATCGAGATCTTCAAAGCTTACGTCTCTGTGGAAATCTATATAATGCTTCATTGTTGTTTCTCCTTGATCCTTATATTCCGTTTGTTTTACTCGTCATCGTCATCTGCGGGAGCTGACTGTTTGTTGTCTGTCGCATCCAGTGTGTCGAGCTTGTCGATCTTTGCAGAACCAATCTTAGTGACTGTGTCCTTTGCCTGCTTCTTGGAAGGGAATGCGTTCTTGATCTTGTCGAAAACATTCTGGGGACCGGATACAGTCTTTAAGATCTTCTCCAAAGCCTTAACAAACGATGCTGCCTGCTGCTTTGTGATGATGAGCGGCGGTGCGAGTCTGATGGTCGATTTGCCGATCGCGCTTACCAGGAATCCCATGGTGAAGAGCTGTTCGCGCATGCCCTGTGCAGTGATCGTATCATCGAATTCGATGCCGATGAGAAGTCCCATTCCTCTTACTGAACGGATGCAGTTGTACTTTGCCCTTAAGTTGTTGAGCTTCTCAAAAAGGTCTGCACTTACGTCTCTTACGTTGTCGATTATGTTATCGTCTTCGAAGATCTCCATTACGGCACTGCCTGCAGCACAAGCCAGGGGATTGCCGCCGAATGTTGAACCGTGGTCTCCTGGTCTGAATCCTGTTGCAACCTCGTTGGTGCAGCACATTGCTCCGATCGGAACGCCGCCGCCCAGGCCTTTCGCGAGGGTCATGATATCAGGTGTGATGCCGAAGTGCTGATAGCAGAAGAGCTTGCCCGTACGTCCGACGCCCGTCTGGACCTCATCAACGATGAAGAGGATGCCCTTCTCGGTGCAGAGCTTTCTTACTGCCTTGACGTATTCAGCGTCTGCGGGATGTACGCCGCTCTCGCCCTGAACGAGCTCTAACATGATTGCTGCCGTATGAGGGTTAACGGCTTCGATCATTGCATCGATGTCGTTATAAGGAACATGTACAAAGCCCGGAACATTAGGTTCGAAAGGCCTTGAGAACTTGGCCTGACCTGTTGCAGCGATGGTTCCCATCGTTCTTCCGTGGAAGCTCATGTCAGCAGTGATGATCTCGTACTTATTAATATCCTTATAATAAAAATAGCTTCTTGCGATCTTGATAGCGGCTTCATTTGCCTCGGCGCCTGAATTGCAGAAGAAGACCTTCTCGGCGAAGCTTGCGCGGCAGAGTCTGTAAGCGAGCTCAGACTTCTGCGGAATGTAATAGTAGTTGCATGCATGCATGATGTCTTTTGCCTGCTTTGCAACAACGGAAGAAAGCTTCGGATGACCGTAGCCCAGGCAGTTAACTGCGATGCCGCCGATCATGTCGAGATACTTCTTGCCGTCCATGTCATACAGATAGCAGCCTTTGCCCTTGGTGAAGGCAACGGGCAGGAGATTGAACACCTGCAGGCAGTAATTTTTGTCAAAATCCATTACCAGGGAGAGATCATTTTCTATACTCATAATTGTCTTTTTTCTCCTTTACGATCATTGTTCCGATTCCGTTCTTGGTGAATGTCTCAAGAATGATGGAATGAGGGATTCTTCCGTCGATGATGTGTGCTCTGCCTACTCCTCGGAGGACGGTGTTGAGACAGCCTTCGATCTTGGGGATCATTCCTCCGCTGATGATTCCTTCGTTTACAAGATCCTTTATGTCATTCTCGTCGAGAACGGGGATGATGTAATCCGAGCCGTCTTCCAGTTTCCTTAATACGCCGCCGACATCTGTCAGTGTGATGAGCTTTGATGCTCCCAGCGCAACTGCAACTTCTGCTGCGACCGTATCTGCGTTGATGTTATAGCTCTCTCCGTCAGAGCCCACACCGATGGGTGCGATGACGGGAATATACTCGTCGTTTGCAAGCATTGAGATGACCTTTGTGTTGATCTTCTTGATCTTGCCTACATAACCGATATCGATGGGATTACCTTCAGCGTCTTCGGTCATCTTTTCCGCTTCGATGAGATTGCCGTCGATACCGGAGATTCCGATTGCCTTGGCACCCTTGCCACAGAGAGTGGAAACGATATCCTTGTTAGTCTTGCCGATGAGTACCATCTGAGCATAACCCATTGTCTCATTATCTGTATATCTTAATCCATTTACAAAGTGCGATTCTTTGTTGACTTTCTTTAGCATATCGCTGATGTCAGGGCCGCCGCCGTGTACGATTACGGGATTGATGCCGATGTACTTAAGGAGCGTTATATCGTCCATGACTGACTGCTTAAGCTCTTCGTTTATCATGGCATTTCCGCCGTACTTGATAACGAATGTCTGACCGCGCATCTTCCTGATGAAAGGGAGTGCCTCAATGAGGATCGATGCCCTGTCCACGTTGTTTTTCATGTCACCCGTGATTACGGGATTTTCTTTCTGTCCTGCCATATCAGATACCTCTTACGATATTCTTAAGTCCTGTTGATTCGTCGAAACCGAACATTGCGTTAGCTGCCTGGATTGCCTGAAGAGCAGCGCCCTTGCCGAGGTTGTCCTGTGCGGTAAACAGCTTGATAACGTTTGTCTCGGGATCATATACGCCGTTTACGTCAATGTAGTTGGAGCATGCAACTGCCTTGATGTCCGGTAATGTCTTGCCGGAGAGAACTCTTACGAATGTCTCGTCCTTATAAAAATCATTATATATAGCGTTGATCTTCTCGGATGACACATCCTCGAAAGTCTTTGCGGGTTTAACATAAACTGTTGCGAGCATTCCGCGTTTAAAAGGTGCCAGATGGGGAGTGAAGGTAACGTTGATGTCACCGGGGTTCTTTCCGGCGAGGAAAGAGCACTGCTCGGAGATCTCTGTCGTGTGACGGTGACCTACTGCCCCGTAAGGTTTGAATGATTCGTCAAGTTCGCAGAATGCATATGCGAGATCTGACTTTCTTCCAGCTCCGCTTACGCCTGATACGGCGTCAATGATGATGGAATCCTCTTCGATGAGATGATTCTTGAGGAAGGGTGCCAGTGCGATGAGCGAGCATGTCGGGTAGCATCCCGGATTTGCAACGAGGTTAGCCGTTTTAAGCTGCTCCCTGTAGAATTCGGGAAGTCCGTAAACTGCATTCTGCAGAAGTTCCGGATTTGGATGTGTAAGCTTATAAGACTTCTCATAAGTAGCAAGATCCTTATATCTGAAGTCGCCGCTATGATCGATTACCTTTACGCCTTCTGCGAGAAGTTCGGGTACGATCTTTGCGGATACGCCGTGGGGAAGTGCCGTGATTACGAGATCTGAATCCTTTGCAACTTCTGCATAAGGGAGATCCTCGCAGAGATTATCAACGATGCCCCTGAATTCGGGATAGATATCTGAATAAGGCTTACCTGCGAAAGTCTGGCTCGTAAGATGGCGGAATCTGAAGCAGGGGTGATTTGCAAAACCTCGTACGAGTTCTGCGCCTACATATCCTGTTGAACCAATGATCGATACATACTTTACAGATTCTTCAATTGCCATTTTTAATGCCTCCGGATAGGGGAGATGAAATACTCCCCGATGTTAGTTTATGCAATATAATGCATAAAAATACAAAAGTCAATATAATAATTACATATAACAATCATTAATATTCATCATGCATCTTATCTCAACATGGCTTATGCAGAACAGATGAGAGCCAATAGTAATCAAATAGTAATATTAGAAAACGGTTTTTTATGTGCCGAAAAGGTATATTGCACAATACATTTAAAGTCCAAAAAAGCCTTATTTTACTTAATTTGCCTCTTTTTCTTGTACAACACACACAAAACCCTCTGAGCCTTTTTGATATATTAGACAAGCGCGCCATTTTACTATGCCAAATTACGAAAACTATTTTTGGGAAATGTGTCATATAGTAAAGAAAATGCCCTTTTGATACTATTCTCGTAGTTATCAAGCCCTCTTAACGGGTGGGCACAATTTGGAGGTTAATAAGATATGGCAAGTTTATCTTTCCAGCACGTTTACAAAAAGTATGAGGGCGGCGTAGTTGCAGTTTCAGATTTTAATCTTGACGTAGCAGATAAGGAATTCGTTATCCTCGTAGGACCTTCAGGATGCGGTAAGTCAACAACACTCCGTATGCTTGCAGGCCTCGAAGATATTTCAGAAGGTGAAATTTACATTGACGATCGTTGCGTAAACGACGTACTTCCTAAGGACAGAGACATCGCGATGGTTTTCCAGAACTACGCTTTGTATCCTCACATGTCCGTTCGTGACAACATGGCATTCGCACTTAAGCTCAGAAAGATGCCTAAGGACGAGATCAACCGTCGTGTACAGGAAGCAGCTAAGATCCTCGAGATCGAGCACCTCTTAGACAGAAAGCCTAAGGCTCTCTCCGGTGGTCAGCGTCAGAGAGTTGCTCTCGGCCGTGCTATCGTACGTGACCCTAAGGTCTTCCTCATGGACGAGCCTCTCTCCAACT
>Ga0265298_10005113_pt1 | contig 16566 bp, 16 predicted proteins | sample AusTroGonzalo_MG_3_FD_193486 | JGI IMG/M metagenome (GOLD analysis project Ga0265298, IMG submission 193486) | Bovine rumen microbial communities from tropical cattle in Woodstock, Queensland, Australia - Gonzalo_01 | ecosystem: Host-associated > Mammals > Digestive system > Stomach > Rumen ... | reverse complement strand
GGCATATAAGACTTGGGTGGCTATAGCTCCGGGGTTCCACCTCTTCCCATACCGAACAGAGAAGTTAAGACCGGAAGCGCCGATGGTACTGGGTCACAACCGGGAGAGTAGGTGCCGCCTCTTTTTTTGATGAGAGTCCGTCAGTAAACACTGGCGGACTTTTTTTGTTTTTAAAAATAGAAAATAACATTCCCTATATACAAATCCAAAATTTCTGTATTTTATGTTATCTTTGCAAAGTTTGAATTTGAAATACGATGTTTGAGAATTTATCGGAACGATTAGAAAAATCGTTCAAATTACTGAAAGGACAAGGAAAAATCACTGAAATCAACGTTGCTGAAACGTTGAAGGATGTTCGCCGCGCGTTGCTTGACGCCGACGTAAACTATAAGATTGCAAAACAATTTACCGAAGACGTAAAACAGAAAGCCCTCGGTCAAAGCGTGCTTACCGCCGTAAAGCCGGGCGAAATGATGACGAAAATCGTCCACGATGAACTTACTGCCTTGATGGGCGGCCAGAAAACCGATATCAATCTGAAAGGCAATCCTACCGTAATTTTGATGGCGGGTTTGCAAGGTTCTGGTAAGACAACCATGTCGGGAAAACTGGCGAATATGCTTAAATCGAAACAAGGCCGTCATCCGTTGTTGGTTGCCTGCGACGTGTATCGTCCAGCCGCAATCAATCAGTTGCAGGTGCTTGGCGAGCAAATCGGCGTGCCTGTTTTTGCCGACCTGAGCGACAGCAATCCTGTGAACATTGCCGAAAAGGCTATCCGTCAGGCAAAACTGAACGGTCAGGATGTGGTGATTGTCGATACTGCCGGTCGTTTGGCTGTTGACGAGGCCATGATGACCGAAATCACAAATATTAAGAATGCCATCAACCCGCAGGAAATCCTGTTCGTGGTTGACTCAATGACTGGTCAGGACGCGGTGAACACCGCCAAGGAATTCAACGACAGACTGAATTTCGACGGCGTGGTGCTTACGAAACTTGACGGTGACACTCGTGGTGGTGCGGCGCTTTCCATCCGTTCTGTGGTTGACAAGCCGATAAAATTCGTCGGTACGGGCGAAAAACTCGAGGCAATCGATGTTTTCTATCCCGAACGTATGGCAGACCGTATTTTGGGCATGGGCGACATTGTTTCGTTGGTGGAACGTGCCCAAGAACAATACGACGAGGAAGAAGCCCGCAAATTGCAGAAGAAGATTTCGAAGAACCAATTCAATTTTGAAGACTTTCTTGCTCAGATTCAGCAGATTAAAAAAATGGGTAATTTGAAAGATTTGGCTTCGATGATTCCTGGCATGGGCAAGGCGTTGAAAAATATCGACATAGACGATGATGCGTTCAAAGGCGTTGAGGCGATTATCCGCTCAATGACTCCCGAAGAACGTGCGAATCCAATTATTTTGAATGGCTCGCGAAGAAAACGAATCGCTGCGGGTAGCGGCACTACCGTACAAGACGTGAACAAACTCATCAAGCAATTCGACGAAACGAAAAAAATGATGAAAATGATTACAGGAAGTAAAGGCAATCGTTTGATGCAGAGCATGATGCCGAATATGAGATAATTCTTTTCCCCCTTCTCTTGGAGGTAAACGAGATTTTATATTGAGAAATAAAAATGGAACCAAACTTCACTATTAATGACGGTCTTGTACAGACCGTTGTGCAAGATACGAGAACGAAAAAAATACTTTCTGTGGGATATGTTAATGAAGAAACTTTCATAAAAATGAAAGAATCGAAACAAATATATCTACTTAATAAGAAAACGCAACAAAGCGAATTACTTACGGGAGGTGAATATAACAAACCTATTGCAGTGGAGTCCATCGTTTGTAACGAGGAAGGAACTGCCATCGTCATTCTTGCATTGCCCGATGGCTCAACCACGGGAGCCGACACATTTTTGGGAGAAAAAAACATTGAAGATTTGGCGTTCCTATCATATTTACAAGATTTTATAGAACTTCGGAAAAAAGAGATGCCCGAGGGTTCCTATACCACAAAATTGTTCACCAAAGGTATCAACAAGATTTCGCAAAAAGTGGGCGAGGAAGCCATTGAAACGGTGATTGAGGCTACGGGAGGAACAAAAGAACAGTTATTGTACGAAACCTCCGACTTGATTTATCACCTTATCGTCTTGCTTACCGAGAAAGGGCTGCGAATAGAAGACCTTGCACGGGAATTGAAGGCTCGGCACAAAGAATAAGTTTTCATAATAAAACTTAACAAAAACTTAACATTGATTAACATATAGGTAACACAACAAACATAATTTCGCATTATCAAAAAAGCGAAATATGGAAACGTTCTTAACCATACTCAAGATTCTTCTCATCGCTGTCGGTGCCTTGGGCGTGTTCCTCTACGGAATGAAGTTGATGAGCGACAGTTTGCAGAAATTGGCAGGTAGCAAAATGCGTACGATTCTTGCAAAAATGACTGACAAGCCTATACGTGGTATTTTAACTGGTACGATTGTCACCACAGCTATTCAGTCGTCATCGGCAACTACCATTATGGTCGTGAGCTTTGTGAACGCCGGTTTGTTGTCGCTTGCGGGTGCAATTGCCGTGATTATGGGTGCAAACATAGGAACAACGGTAACGGCGTGGATTATTTCGTTGTTCGGTCTTGGCGAATCAAGCGGGGCTCTTAGTTTTCCTCTTATTGCCGTTGCAATTGTATTACCGTTCATGTTTATGAAAAAAGACAAACTCAAATCTGTTCACGAGTTTGTCATAGGACTTGCGTTTCTTCTTATCGGTTTGCAATTTTTGCAAAATGTGATGCCAAACCTTGAAGAATATCCACATTTTTTGGAAACATTGGGAACACTCTCGAACTATGGGTATCTTTCAATCTTACTGTTTATCGTTATAGGGGCAGCATTGACGTGTTTGGTACAAGCCAGTGCCGCAATGATGGCAATCACGCTCGTAATGTGTTACAAGGGCTGGATTGGCTTTGACGTTGCCGTGGCTCTCGTTATGGGACAAAACATTGGTACAACAATCACTGCAAATCTTGCAGCAATGGTTGCAAATGCAATGGCAAAAAAAGCAGCACGCGCCCATTTGGTGTTCAACGTGCTGGGTGTGGTCATCACGCTTATCGTATTTTATCCTTTGATGCAGTTGATTGCAAAAATGACGATTGGTTTCATCGGTGCTGACCCGTATGCGCTGCCAAACAGCGACGGCTACAATCCTACGGCTATTCCTATGGCGTTGTCAATATTCCATACGTTCTTCAACGTTGTCAATACGATGATTTTGGTTTGGTTCATCCCGCAAATCATCAAAATAGTGAACTGGATGGTGAAAACGCCTGCCGAAGACGATGAAATTTTCAAGTTGAAATACATCCCAAGTCACTTTATGAGCACGTCGGAGTTGGATTTGGAAAGTGCGCAGCAGGAAATACAACTTTTTTCTCGCCGCGTCTTAAAAATGTACGATTATCTTCCCGAGTTGAACAAGGTGAAATCGGAAGACGCTTTTCTTGATTACCTTGCAAAAATCAAGAAATATGAGGAAATAACCGATGTGATGGAAATTGAAATTGCAAAATTCTTGACGCATATTTCCGAGACAATCGGTAGTAAGGAAGGTTCCAAGAAAATCAGTGCTATGCTCCGTATTATTGACAATTTAGAGAGCATTGGCGACAGTATATATCACATTTCCATAACGAAGAAAGCACAACGAGAACAAAGAGTGGAGTTCGGAGCCAATAACGACGGACATCTGCAAAAAATGTTCGATTGCGTTCGTCATGCTTTGGAAATTATGGATGCGAACTTGAACAAGAACTACGACGATGTTGAAATTACCTCGGCCTACGAAGCCGAAGATGCCATAAACGATTACCGAAACATTCTTCGTGACGTGCACGTAGAAGCCCTTAAATCAGGCGATTATACATACGAAGTTGGTACGTTGTATAGTAGTATTTTTGCGTTATACGAGAAGATTGGTGACTTTGTAATCAACATTTCGCAATCTATCGTGAAATCGCAGGAATCAACACCGGCACCGGCATTGGAGGTGTAATCAATAACACTTTTGTACAAGGGTAAGAGCTTCTTTCGCCGCTTTCACATCGTGAACGCGAATGATATGTGCTCCTTTTTGTAATGCAATGGTATTGAGAACGGTGGTTCCGTTTAAAGCCTCGTCAACAGTGCAGTTTAATGCTGCACGAATCATTGATTTGCGAGAAATGCCGACCAAAACCGGGTAGTGTAAATCGACAAATTTCTGTAGATGTTTCATCAACTCATAGTTTTGTTCAACCGTTTTCCCAAATCCGAATCCAGGGTCAACCACAAATTGAGATATGCCACATTCTTTTGCAATTGCAATTTTATCTTTGAAAAACTGCAAAATTTCTTTAACAACATCGTCATACTGAGGATGAATTTGCATTGTTTGCGGCGTTCCTTGCATGTGCATACATACGTAAGGAAGTTGTTTTTCGCCTACGTAACGGAACATTTCACCGTCGAAACAACCGCCTGAAATATCGTTCACCATAAATTCACCGAATTCCTCGTCGATAGCTTTTACCACAGCAAGTCGAAACGTGTCGATAGAAACGTTTATGTCAGGAAAGTCGTTTGCTATGATGTTCAATGCCGTACGCAGTCGGGAAATTTCATCTTGCTCCGAAACGTCTTCCGCACCTGGTCGGGTTGAATACGCACCAATGTCAATAATGTCGGCACCTTCGGCTAACATTTGTTGAATTCTTTCACGTATTGTCGCCTCAGAATTATATGCTCCTCCATCAAAAAAAGAATCGGGTGTCACATTGAGGATTCCCATTATTTTTGGAGAATCGTATGACAAGATATTCCACTTCATTCTTGTGCTATTTTAAGCTTGAATATTGATTTTGCCAATCGGGGTCTTGCGAATCCTTTACCAATTTCCACATATCGTCGCCATACAAGAATTGGTCGAGTTTTGAATAGTGATAATTGCGTTTAAGGAAACTCCATTGTGCGTCGCTCGGTGCAAAATCTCGACCTGCCCAGCCCTTTTCCTGAGACCCTTCATAAGGATAATCTATGTAACGTAATTTCCAAAGATTCTCAAAGGATTGCCACATAATTTCATATTCTTCCAAGTAATTTTTCTTGTCTGGATTAGCTTTTGAAACTGTTTGACCTGTGGCTTGTTGAATAAATTGTTCACGCGAAAGCCATGTAATTTGTTCCTCTCCTGTTGATTTTATTTGTATGAAACCATAGCGGATAAAACCCGTATAACTTGTCATAAGACTTATGCCAAAGTATCCTTTTACTGTTACTTTAAGTTCTGGATTGTTTTCTTTGCGGACAAATATATTGTTATCTTGCCCAACACCCGATAAGGAGAAGAGTAACAAACAGATAATAGTATTTATAAGTGCCCGTTTCATTGAAAAATTTTCACGAAAATAACTAAAAAACAAAGGTTCCCAAAATTTGTGCCAAAATATTACGCTTTCTTCCCTTTTGCCGCTTGTAGCGTGTTAATCATCAACGAGCAGATTGTCATTGGACCAACGCCGCCAGGAACAGGCGTGATGTAACTACATTTCGGGGCTACTTCATCGAATAGCACGTCGCCTTTCAAGCGCCAGCCACGTGGAATTTCAGGAGCAGGAACGCGTGTGGTTCCCACGTCGATTACTACGGCACCTTCCTTCACCATATTAGCTTTCACGAATCCTGGCGTACCAAGTGCGGCAATCAGAATGTCGGCCGACGCACAAACTTCTTCAAGATTTTTTGTGCGGCTATGACACAATGTAACTGTGCAGTCCCAACCTTTCTGGCTCAAAAGCACGCTCATAGGTTTTCCCACAATATTGCTCCGACCTATGATAACACAATGTTTCCCAGCTGTTTCTATGTTGTAGAATTTCAACAGTTCAAGAATTCCTGCTGGTGTGGCAGACTTGAAACAAGGAAGTCCAATCATCATTTTTCCCACATTCATAGGATGAAAACCGTCAACGTCCTTGTTTGGATTGATAGTTTCTATAACTTTTTGTGAATCAATATGTTTTGGTAACGGAAGTTGAACTATGAAACCATCAATGTCGTCGTTGTTATTGAATTCCTCAACTGTTTTCAGAAGCGTTTCTTCGGAAATGTTTTCATCAAATGTTTTCAATGTGGAAACGAAACCGCATTGCTCGCAGGCTTTTACTTTATTGTTCACGTAGGTGACGCTACCGCCGTCGTTGCCGACAAGTATTGCAGCAAGATGAGGCACTTTTTCACCACGTGCCTTTATTTGTTCCACTTCGGCGGCAATCTGCTGTTTGATTGCTTCGCTCACTTTTTTTCCATCAATCAGTTCCATATCCAAATATTTATTGTTCAACGGCAAAGATACTTTATTTTACGAAACAATAATCTTACTTTATAGATTTGCACCATAAACAATAATATAATTATCTTTGCATAGAACGAAATATGGAAGAGGGAATTTCATTATCGGAACTTGCAGAGTTGATTGAACAAGGTTTGCAAAAATCCTTGCAACCTTCGTATTGGATTGTTGCCGAAATAAGTGAAATTCAGGCAAATAGAAATGGTCACTGCTATTTGGAACTAATAGAGAAACCCGAAGACGAGCAAAATCCAGTAGCCAAAATGCGGGCTATAATCTGGGCAAACGTCTATAAACTGATGGACCCCTATTTCGAGTCGGAAACGGGCTCGCATCTTTCTGTGGGAATGAAAATTATGGTGCTTGTTTCAGTTACGTATCACGCACTCTATGGTTTGAGCCTGCAAATCAGCGACATAAACCCTGTTTATACAATTGGTGAGGACGAGCAACGACGCTTGAAGATCATCCGTCAGTTGGAAGAAGAGGGCATCATGGACCTGAACAAGGAAGTTCCTCTTCCTACGGTAATTCAGCGGATTGCGGTGATTTCGTCGCCTACGGCTGCCGGTTTTCAGGATTTTATGAATCAACTGAATTACAACCAATACGGCTTCAAGTTTCAGACAACTTTGTTTCCTGCCGCAATGCAAGGGGTTGAAGTGGAGAAAAGCATTGTGAGTCAGTTAGATGCAATTTTTCAACGTGAACAAGAGTTTGATGCCGTCGTGATTATTCGTGGTGGTGGTGCCCGCTCCGACCTGCGTTGGTTCGACAGTTATGAAATTGCGGCAAACGTCGCCCAATTCCCTTTGCCGGTGATTACAGGCATTGGCCACGATAAAGACCAGTCCATTACCGACTTGGTGGCAAACACATCGTTGAAAACGCCTACGGCAGTCGCTGAATTTATTGTCAGTACAGCCGCTGAATATGCCGAAGAATTAGACTATTATCACGAAAGAATAAAGGATATTTATGACGAAATCATAGAAAAACAAGAACAAGACTTACAAGATTTTATGTCGCGTGTGCTGCAATCTATGAAAATCGTTATGTTGCAAACCAATGGCATACTAAAGGAATATCAAAACAAGATACAATATGCTTCAGTTGTCCGTTTAAATGCGCAGAAAAATGATTTGTCGAATCTGCAACAACGAATGAAAGAACAGTGTAACCGACAGTTGTTCGTGCAACAAAAAGCACTTGATTTGATAGAAATGAAAATTTTGGCGAAAAACCCCGAAACTATTCTCCGACAGGGCTATACCATAACCACGGACGATTCGGGCGAAATCATCAAATCGGTCACGCAAATTCCCGACAACAAAACTATTGTCACACATTTTTCAGATGGAGAAGTTACAAGTCATATTGCATAGAGTTTTCGTTTTAGCGGCATTGTTGTGCGTTTCAATTTCCTCAAACGCACAATTAACAATAGGTCCGTTTTTTAACGGCGGCGTTATTGCAGGAATAACGACAAGTCAGGTTGATGGCGACGAAAATGCGGGATTTCATTGTATTGGCGGTTTTGGCGGCTTATTTGTCGAACGACTGGTTTCGCAATTTTCGCACCGATTTGAACTGACTTTCTCGCAAAAAGGTTCCGCCGACGCAAAACACACGTTTCGGATAGCAACAGGTTATGTTGATGCCACGTATTTGTTCCAATTGAATCCAAGTATGTTTTTTTCGCAAAAGGCATTTGAATTAATGCGTTGGAAATTAGGGACTTCGCTTTCGGTCAAGGCATACGAAACCGTTCGTTTTAACGACAATCTTACACAAAAAGCAAATGGCTTTTCTCGTTTTGACTGGCAAATTGTTGGCGGCTTGGACTTCCGAATAACCGACAGACTAACGTTTGACTGTAGGGCATCATACTCCATCATTCCCATACAAGACCGATTCCGAAACTCCGTCTTGTGGGCTTCGTTGCAATGGTATCTAACATAAATTGTTTGATTTGCAGTGAGTTATGCTTTTTAAAAAATTTTTGTAAATGGTTTCACTATGAAATTCATATAAAAAAATCCTTTTTCCCTTGTCATTCTAAAAAAAAAGTATAGCTTTGCAAGACTTAATAATTAGTAAATGTTTAATTAAAATTTTTAAAATTATGAAGAAATTATTTTTACTTTTTACAGTGTCATTGTTCGGTGTTGCAGCAATGGCAGGAAATTGGTCACATTCTTCTTTGGATGAGGCACAAACTATTAAAATCGGTTACAATCCTTATGGTAATGGTGATAGTGGTCAAGGTGAAAAATCTTTCGGATGGCAAGATGGAAACCAAAGTATCATTGAGGATGCTGTAGATGTTTTTTATGAAGACAAGTATGGTGCAGGTTCAGAAGAACGTGACGCATGGGCTTTTGCGATAGGTCAACAATTCTTTTTTGAAATTGAGGGAACGGCTAATGCAACTGGTACATTGAAAACAGGTATCGTTGACGAACAACCAGGTGCAGGATATTTCTGTAAAAACACGGATTTTGCATCCCCAGAGGTTAAGGTAGTTGCAGGAGAACCTTTTACTGCTAAATTTACATATACGGTAAAAACTCTTGCTTCTATGGGTTTCGTTAAAGATGATGATGGTGTACACTATCAAACTACGGCAGATGTTCCAGGATTAGTTCTTGGTTTTGAAATGGATGACTATGCTGCTGCTACTGAATTCAATGGTCAAGCACCATCAGAAGACGTAACTGGTGTAAAGAAAGTTGAGATAGAATGTACTAAATTCAAATTCCAATATTTAGGTAGTTTGCAAGATGCGGGTTATGCAAAACCATACGCATTGGCAGCACAAGGTGAAGCTGACAACCCAGAAGACGGCTTCAAATACCAAGCAGAATTTGTTGTTGAGTATGATGGCGTAGCTAAGAAAGGTGATTTCTTCAACTTTAACATAAAAGGTACAGCATCTGAGGATATTTCTACATTGATGATTGCTCTTTGGGATGCTTCTCCAGACGCTAAACCAACACATTATGCAACAGTATTGACGGCTACAGATGCAAAAGCAATGACGACTGTGGTTGTTCCAGATACAACAACTGGCATTGGCATTAAAAAAGGTGGTGATGGTTTTGAACTTAAATACTCTTTGCCAATCAAGAGAGACATAGAACACGAAACAGATGGATCTACAATTACTTATAAAGTAGTTCTTTTGGCTCAAGCAGAAGGAGAATTTGCACAGTTAGTTCTTGATCTTGATGGTGCTGATGAGTTCACAATCGGTGAACCAAAGTATGAAATAATTACCGCAGTAAAAGAAATCGCTGCTGCTGACGCTATCGTTAACGGTGTAATCTACTCAGAAGGTGCAATCGTAATCTTCAACCAAGCTGGTCAAAAAGTAGCTGCTGCTTCTCAAGAATTCGCAATCGCTTCTTTGGGTGCAGGTGTTTACTTTGCAAAAACTGCTGAAGGTTCATTCTCTTTCGTAGTAAAATAATTGAAATAGCATAATTCAATTATATGGAACCCTCGCATTATTATGCGGGGGTTCTTTTTTTGTATATATTTGCACAACGGATACATCGTGATGATGGTGTTGTAGAGACGTAGCGCGCTACGTCTCTACATTGAACGAACCGAAATGTCACACCGTGGCGTCCGTGTAAATAAACCGTGCTGGTGGCTGTAGGGCTGTCGTCAATTTTGTACGGCTGTCGTATTACGGCAGCCGAAAAATGATGTTGTAGGGCTGCCACAATGTGACAGCCCTACGATGACGAACCGTGATGATGATTGGTGTTGTAGAGACGTGCCATGGCGCGTCTCTACGATAAAAAAAATAGAACAAAATGAGAAAATTAGAACCTAACGACCCGTGCTGGTGCGGCAGCGGCAGAAAATACAAAAAATGCCATTGGCTCCACGATTGCGAACTCGACAAATATCGCCGCGAGGGTTTCAAAATCCTTCCGTCTGCTATTTTATATTCTGCCGAGGAAATAGAGAAAATCCGTAAGGCGGGAGCATTGAACCACGCTGTTTTGGATATGGTGCAAAACGAGATTGCCGAAGGCGTCACTACGGAACATCTTGACAACCTTGTGCGTGAATTCACCTACGATCACGGTGGCATTCCTGCCTGCCTCAATTACGAGGGATTTCCTAAAAGTTGCTGTATTTCCATCAACGAGGTGGTATGCCACGGAATACCGTCACCCGACACGGTAATCAAAAATGGCGACATAGTCAATGTGGATTGCACCACGATTCTCGACGGTTATTATGGCGACAGCAGCCGTATGTATTGCATTGGCGAGGTTTCACCAGCAGCACAGAAACTGGTCGATGTGGCAAAAGAATGCCTTGAAATAGGTTTACGGCAAGTAAAGCCATACGGCAGACTAAACGACATTGGCGATGCCATAGAGCCGTTTGCCAAAGAAAATGGGTTCAGCATTGTCCGCGATTTGTGCGGTCACGGCATTGGCAGAACCTTCCACGACGAGCCGGAAGTGGTGCACTACGCACAAACCCGTCAGCGTGGCGTGCTCATGGTTCCTGGAATGGTATTCACCATTGAACCAATGGTAAATGAAGGCACGTGGAAATGCAAATTCCTGCGTGACGGCTGGACGGTAATTACTGGCGACAAAAAATTGTCGGCACAATGGGAACACACGTTGGTGGTAACGGAAACAGGATATGAAATTTTAACGTAAATCCGTGCTGGTGTAGAGACGCGCCATGGCACGTCTCTACGATGAACAAACCGAAATAATGGTGGTGTTGTAGAGACGCGATTAATCGCGTCTCTACGAAAAAAAATAAAATAAAAATGAAAAAATATATATTAACAATTTGCATCATTTTTTGTGCCGTCGGTGCGTATTTCGCTGTGATAATGTTCGGCGGAAACATTTACAGCATCGAGAATCAAGAAAAAATATACCAAACGGTGGCAACAGGTTCTACCGTCAACGATATTGTGGAAAATCTTGATAAAAATTTGAATGTCAAACATATAAATGGAATCAAAATTGCTGCAAAAATCCTTGATTTGGAACATCATATTTATCCCGGCTTGTACGAATTGCAAAATGGAATGTCGTCGTTCGAGGCAGTGCGTCTGTTTCGTTCGGGAAAGCGTCAGACTGTGAAACTCACCATACGTTTTGCCCGTCATTATGAGGAAATACTGGAACTGGCGGCCGAAAAACTTGAGGCGTCGTACGACGATTTGCTTGCCCTCACCAACAATCGGCAGTTTATGGATTCGCTCGGGTTCGACAAGCAAAACACTATCTGTCTTTTCCTGCCTGATACCTATGATTTTTATTGGAACACGTCGGCTCGGCAGTTTTTGGAACGAATGAGCAAGGAATATTCAACGTACTGGAACGAGAGTCGCCGAGCAAAGGCGCGCAACATAGGTCTTTCGCCACAGCAGGTTATGACATTGGCATCGGTTGTTGACCAGGAAACTCGCCACAACGACGAAAAACCGAAGATTGCGGGCGTGTATATGAACCGTTTGAAAGGTTCTGCCACGGCAGGCAAACTCCAAGCCGACCCGACTATAAAATTTGCGTTAAACGATTTTGAGATAAAACGTGTGCGTAAGGGACACATTGAGCGGGCAAAAACCTCTCCATATAGCACCTACGAGCATCAGGGACTTCCTCCCGGTCCGATTTGCACACCTACGAAGAGCGGTATTGAATCTGTGCTGAACTATTCGCATCATAATTTTTATTTCTTTTGTGCCCAACCAAATTATTCGGGCTACAGCGATTTTTCGGTAACGTTTGACCAACATCTGCAAAAAGCCACGGCATACCAGAAATGGTTAACACAGGAAGGATTTTAGTAATTGATAATTGAAAAATGACAATTGATAATTGTCTGTGGTAGGGCTGTCGTACCACGGCAGCCGTAATGATGATACTGTGCGGCTGCCACAATGTGACAGCCCTACAACGATCACGGATTGGTGTTGTAGAGACGTGCCATGGCGCGTCTCTACAATTTATTTCACAGGTGTTTCCACCTTGGTTTCCTTGCCGTTTTTGTAATAAATGGAATATTTCAGCGTGCCATTTTCTTGGTAATAATTCCACACTTTTACGGCTTGACCGTTTTTCCATTGTTCCTCGTGTTCCACTTGGCCGTTTTTATAGTAGTAGAAATGTTTTCCTTGTGCTCGGCCAGCCACGTAATTTCCTTTGAACGCTTTTCCGCCGCCCACGTAGGTGCTTTTCCACACGTCGATTTTTTCACCATACTGATACGTTCCCGTGGTCACGAGCGAGCCGATTTTAATGGTCCAGACACCTTGTTTTAGGCCCTTTTCAAACATTCCTTCCATTATTTTGTTGCCTTCGTCGTCGTATTCCACGCTCAAGCCGTTTCGTTGTCCGTTTTCGTATTCCTCCTTTGTGAGCAAATCGCCACTTTCGCTGTAAAATTCCCATAATCCGTTGAATTTGTCGTGGCGGAAATAGCCCGTTTGTTTGAGTGTGCCGTCGGGATAATAGAATTTCCATAACCCTTCTTTTTGTCCTTTCTCAAACAGTCCTTCCGATTCTTTTTTGCCATTCGAATAGAAAAAAATCCATTGCCCCGTCTTGTCGCCGTTTTCAAGCGTAATGCCTTGTCCCACAAGCGTTCCGCCTATATCGTACAATTCTCCCGAAGTCACGTTGCCATTTTTGTCGTAGTACCTATGAATGCCTATGGGCGTTTTGTCGCGATACGCGCCCTTGTATTTCAGCGTGGAGTCGGGATAATACGATTTTTTCTCAAGCGGGTCTTCAAATTCTGCCATTGTGGAACTTGAATAAATGAGCGTGTCGTTTTCGTAGTTGCCCACTTGAATCAGTTGCTCGTGCTGGTCGTAGAGCTTGTACATTCCGTTGAGTTTGCCGTCGGAATAGTTTGCCTCGGTTTTTATTGCACCATTGGGGTAAAAACTGATATGCTGACCGACTTTTTTACCCTTTGCGTTGGTCCTGTTCACCGATTGCGACGAAATCATGTTGTTGTTTTCGTAAATGGCAATGGAAATCACCGTGCTGTCGTCGTAGTCGTAGGAGAATCCTTCTTTTTTGTTGTCAATGTAGGGTATTGTTTTGACAATTGCTCCTTGTGGAGAAAAATATTCTTCAATGCCTTGTTTCTGGTCGTTCACGTAAAGCACTCGCATTGAAAGATATACGGCAGAATCGGCAACAGCATATTCTTTGTAATAGCCATTTTTTCGGCTTTCAAAGTAGGAAATTTCTTTTTGCAGATTGCCTTGTTCGTCGTAAAACGTCCAAATGCTGTCGAGTAAGAAATTTGTGCGTTTGCCTACTGATGATAAAACACCATTTTCGTAATACGATTTCCAATAGCCGTCGGGGTGTCCGTTCACCATTGTTCCCTCCGACGACACGGAACCGTCGGGATAAAAGAACTGCTTGAATTCCTGGGCAAGGATGTTATTTGAGAAAAAGAGGAGAAAAACGACTGCGAATGGTCGAATTGTGCGAATGAAGCTCACGAAAAAACTGCGAGCCCAAGCCTTGTTCCACCAACTGTTTCGTCCATTTTTCATCTTATTTTGAGAGTGCAAACATCGTATTGAGTGCGTTTATGGCTTTTTGAGCAACTTCGTCATCAACAAAAATTTCGTTTGTCTCGTTTTTCAGGCAATTATATACGTCTTCCAACGACGTTTTCTTCATACTATGGCATACCAGACTTTTGCTGCCTACGAAAAACGATTTGTCGGGATTCTGCAGTTTCATCGGGTGAAGCACGCCTTGTTCGGTGCAGACGATGAATTCCTTGGCATCGGATTGTTTCACGAACGAAATCAGTTGTGCCGTGGAACCCACATAATCGGAAATCTCCAAAATGTCGAGCTGACATTCGGGATGTGCAATTATCAAGGCATCAGGGTGTTTTTTCTTTTGTTCCAGCACCTTGTTTCTGTCAAGAAAGTGATGAATGGGGCAACAGCCGTTCCACACCTCGAATTGTTTTCCCGAAAGTTTCATGGCATATTTCCCCAAATTTTGGTCAGGGGCGTACAAAATTTTCTCGCCAGCGTCCAAATAATGTTGGATAATCTTCAAACCGTTGGTTGACGTGCAGATGCAGTCACTCACGGCTTTCACGTCGGCAGAGGTGTTCACGTAGGTAATGATTTTCGTGTCGGGATGTTGGTCTTTGTATGCTTGTAGCGCCTCGCGGGTAATCCCGTCGGCCATAGCACAGCCGGCATCCATAACGGGAAGCAGCACTTTCTTCTGAGGAGAAAGGATTTTTGCCGTTTCTGCCATAAAATGCACGCCGCAGAACACGATAATGTCGGCATCGGTGTCCTTTGCCGTTTGGCTTAACTTTAGGCTGTCGCCCAAGAAATCGGCCACATCCTGCACATCGTCATTTTGGTAATAATGAGCCAAAACGACCGCATTCTTTTCCTTTTTCAACCTTTTTATTTCCGAAGCAAAATCAATCTCTGACATACGAAATGAATTAAGAATTAAAAATTGAATTATTCAAAAGTAATCAATTTCAGTTTTAATTCTTAATTATTACCTTTTAATTCTCAAATGCTTTTTTGATTTTTTCGGTCAGTTGCGAAACCACGAGTTTCTCTGTTTGGAGAACCATGTTTTTTATTGCTTTTGCCGATGATGCCCCGTGACCGATAACAATAGGGGCTTGCACACCAAGTACGGGCGTTCCGCCATGATTTTCGTAGTTGAAATATTCAAAGAACGGATGTTCTATGCCAAGTTTCTTGGAGATTCCGTACATCGCTTCCACTTGTTTCAAGACGATGTTTCCTGTAAAACCGTCGCTTACAATCACGTCGGCCTTGTCGCTGTATAATTCGTGACCTTCAATGTTGCCACAAAAATTAAAATCTTCGCTCTCTTTCATAAGAGCATAGGTCGCTTGCGTAAGCAAGTTTCCTTTCTTTTCCTCCTCGCCAATGTTGAGCAAACGGACACGAGGATTCTCAACTTCGTGGTAGTATTGGGAATACAAACTACCAAGAATACCATATTGATAAAGGACATCGGGACGACAGTCCGAGTTAAGTCCAATATCCAATAAGGTAGTAAATTTCCCGCCAGAAAGTTTGGGAACCGACGTTGTAAGGCAAGGACGGATAATCCCGGAAATCACTTTGATGACGGAAACGGCTCCCACCATCATTGCTCCAGTGCTACCTGCACTTGCAAAAGCATCAATCTTTCCAGCGTACAAATCCTTGAAACCGACAGTAATGCTTGAATCTTGCTTGCGTTGGAACGCTTTTGCTGGATGTTCGCCCATCTCAATGACCGACGGAGCGTCAATCACTTCAACATTATTGCCAGAGAATTTTTCACGTTCGAAAATAGCATTGATGGCTTTGGCGTTGCCATATAAAACAATAGTGCTTCCTGATTGAAGCACTTTGCTTGCTTGTATTACACCAAGGACAACGTTTTCGGGGGCAAAATCGCCACCCATGCCGTCAATACCTATTCTCATACGTAAATTAAAAACTATTCTGCTGATTGAGCAGTCTTTTCAATCAATAACTTGCCGTTGTAGTACAAGTTACCTTCTACTTCATAAGCAGTGTGACGACGGTGAACTGTGCCAGTTGTAGGACATTTGCTCAATGTTGGAGCTACTGCTACGTCGTGTGTACGTCTTTTGTCTCTTCTCGTCTTTGAGACTTTTCGTTTAGGATGTGCCATCTTATTATTTTTTTAATTTTTAAACATATTTTTTAATGAATCCCATCGCGGGTCCGTTTTTTCTTCTTTTGTTTTTTTTGATTGTTTCAGATATGAAATCACATCGGAATTACAATCTTTTTCGTTCGGATGAACTTTTTTCAATGGAATGGCGAGCATTATCATTTCGTAAAGTATTGATGAAATTCCAATTTCCGTTTCGTCGGGTGGAATCACCATAATGTTGTCTGCATCGGCAAGTTCGTCGTCATCTTCTCCCACTTTCACTATCAGCTCTTGCTCCGATTCTATCGGCAATGCGAAAATGTCTAAACATCTGTCGCATTCCACCGTAATAGTTCCTTTCATTTTCAACGAAAGTGTATGCAGATCCTGTTGTTTCACAAAATGGATATCGACACGCAAATCAGCGTCGAAAACACCTTCCA
>Ga0265298_10005112_pt1 | contig 16569 bp, 11 predicted proteins | sample AusTroGonzalo_MG_3_FD_193486 | JGI IMG/M metagenome (GOLD analysis project Ga0265298, IMG submission 193486) | Bovine rumen microbial communities from tropical cattle in Woodstock, Queensland, Australia - Gonzalo_01 | ecosystem: Host-associated > Mammals > Digestive system > Stomach > Rumen ... | reverse complement strand
TTCCTTCATACCGGACTCTCCTTCCAGCCGCTCACAGGCAGGAGGCGAACGCGGCTTTCGCGCCCTTCTCCCGGATCATGGCCAGGTTCTTTACGGTCGCTTCCGTCAGACCCGGCACCGCGTTCAGATCCTGCCCCCACATTTCGATGTTGCCGAGGACCGCCTTCACCAGGTCCTCCGTGCTGTCGTCCTTATGATTCCAGAAGAATTCCAGCACCCAGCGGTCGTCGCTGATGACGTATTCGTTTCCTTTCGGCCGGACAGCGTGCAGGCCCTTCTCATCCAGCGCTTTCAGGCTGCTGCTGTAAAAGGCGATATAGGCAGCCAGACTCATAGTCAGGCAGGGCGGCAGGGTCCCGGCCTTCTCCACATACTCCAGGAAGGAGGGCATATTCCGCGCGCGCCACTTGGAAGTGGAATTCAGGCTGATGCTCATCAGCTCATGGTTCACGAAGGGATTGTTGAACCGGTCCTGCACCGCCGCGGCGAAGTCTTCCAGGTCCTTCCGGTCCAGCGGCAGGGTCGGGATGACTTCCTGCTCCAGCATTTTGTTCATGAAGCCGCGGATCGTATCGTCCTCCATGCAGTTCCGGACGATATCGAACCCCGCCAGGTACGCGCCGAGCACAAAGCCCGTATGCGCGCCGTTCAGGATCCGGACCTTCCGCTTCTTATAAGGGGTGACGTCCGGCACGACGATGACCGGAACTCCGGCCTTCTTAAAGGGCAGCCGGTCCTCGAGGCCGTCCGGCCCTTCGATCGCCCAGAAGCCGAAAACCTCACCCACGTCCGTCAGCGGATCGTCATAGCCGTTGGCCTCCGCCAGGGCAGCGATCTCCTTCGGGTCCCGGATCCGGCCGGGAACGATCCGGTCCACCAGCGTGGAGCAGAAGATGTTCTCCTCATTGACCCATGCCCGGAAGCCGTCCTCCAGCTTCCAGTCATCGATGTACTGGTTGACGCACTTCAGCAGCTCTTTGCCGTTGTTGTCGATCAGCTCGCAGCTCAGGATCACGACGCCCTTCCGGCCAGCCTGCCAGCGGCTGTACAGCGCCCGGGTCAGCTTTGCCGGGAAAGTGACCGGCGGCTGCTGATCGAATCGGCTCTCCGTATCGTGGACGATGCCCGCTTCCGTCGTGTTGCTGACGATGATCTCCAGATCCGGGCTTGCCGCCAGCTCCAACACCTTGTCCCAGTCCCCGTAGGGATTCAGGCAGCGGCTGACGCAGGAAATCACCCGCTTGTCATCGATCTTCTTTCCCTTTTCGCTGCCGCGCAGGTACAGGGTATAGAGGCCCTGCTGGGCGTTAATCAGATCCGTCAGGCCCTGGGCGATCGGCTGCACCAGGGCCACCTTGCCGTTGAACCCGGCCTTCTCATTCGCAATATCAAAAAAGTCATCCACGAACGCGCGCAGGAAGTTCCCTTCGCCGAACTGCATGACTTTTTCGGGGGCCTGTTCCAGGATATACCCGCTGTAATCTGTATTTTTCAGCACCTGATAGTTGAGCTGCGCCATTGCTTCATCCTCCGACCTGATATATTCTGGTATAAATGTACTCGTTTTTCCCCATCCGGTCAAGGATAAAAAGAGGGCCCAAAAACCCTGAAATTCATAGGGTTTGGGCCCTCTCAGCAAGGAAATACAAGCATTTCCTCCATGTCTGTACATCTTATGGACAAAACGGACTTTCTTATGAATTATTCGTCCTCGTCCTCTTCGATCTTGGCGTTGGCGATGATCTTCTGGGCTTCGGTCTGCGGCACTTCCTCATAACGCTCGAACTTCATGCTGAAGGAGCCTCTAGCCTGGGTCATGCTGCGCAGGTCCGTCGCATACTTGAACATTTCCGCCAGGGGCGCTTCCGCCTCGAGCAGCTGCATGCCGCCTTCCTGGTTCATGCCCATGATACGGCCGCGGCGCTTGTTCATGTCGCCCATGATGTCGCCCATGTACTCGTTGGGAACCAGCACTTCGACGTGCATGATCGGCTCGAGCAGCACGGGACTGGCATCCATGCAGCCCTTCTTGTAGGCGATGCGGGCAGCGGTCTTGAACGCCATTTCGGAGGAGTCCACCGGATGGTAGCTTCCATCATACAGCTTGGCATGCAGGTGAACCATGGGATAGCCGGCCAGCACGCCCTTGATGATGTTCTCGCGCAGTCCCTTTTCAACGCTGGGGATAAAGTTCCGCGGAACCACGCCGCCGACGACCGCGTCTTCAAACTCGAAGTCCGCGTCGCCATCCGTAATCGGGCTGAACTCGATCCACACGTCGCCGAACTGGCCGTGTCCGCCGGTCTGCTTCTTGTGGCGGCCCTGGACCTTGACGGTCTTGCGGATGGTTTCACGGTACGGGATCTTGGGATCCTGCAGCACGGCGTTGGCGCCGAACTTGGAGGCCAGCTTGTTCTTGATCACGTCCAGATGCATTTCGCCCTGACCGCTCAGCTCGGTTTCGGTGGTCTCGGCGTTCTTTTCGATCCTAATGGAAGGATCTTCTTCCGCCAGCCGGTTCAGGCCGCTGAAGACCTTGTCTTCCTCGCCCTGTTTCGCGGCGAAGACCGCCTTGGAAATGCAGGGAGCCGGGAACTCAATGGCAGGATAGATGACAGGGTTGTTCGGATCGCACAGCGTATCGCCGGTGGAGGTGAACTGCAGCTTCGCCAGAGCGCCCAGGTCGCCGGCATGGAGCTTATCCACATTCGTCTGCTTGTTGCCGCGCAGGGAGAACATACCGCCGGCCTTCTCGGTCTTTTCCTTATTGGCGTTGTACAGGGGCGTAGCGCCGGTCAGCATACCGGAGAAGATCCGGAACAGGCTCAGCTTGCCCACGAACGGGTCGGCAATGGTCTTGAACACCAGCGCGGAGAAGGGCTGGTCATCCTTGCAGGCGCGTTCGACTTCCTCGCCCGTCTTCGGATTCTTTCCTTTCTGGGTGAGGCCCTCATGGCCGGGAGAAGGAAGATACTTGGCAATCAGGTCCAGCGTACGGGCAATACCCACACCGGTCAGGGCAGAGCAGGCCACAACGGGAACAATACTGCCATCCTTCATGCCCTTGACAAAACCGGTCATCACGTCTTCATGGCTCAGTTCCCCGTTTTCGAAGTATTTTTCCATCAGTTCTTCGTCCGCGGAGGCAGCCTGTTCGGTCAGGTTCTCATAGGCTTCGTTGACTTCGCTTTCCAGATCGGCGGGCATGGGAACTTCCGTGCTCTTCTTGTAGGAACCTTCATAAGCTTTCTTTTCCAGAACGTTCACAACGCCCTTGAAGCCGGCGCCCTGTCCCAGGGGCAGCAGGATCGGCACGACGCTGGGGCCGTACTTTTCCCGCAGCTGGGCAACCACCTTTTCAAAGTTCGCGTGTTCACGGTCCATCTGGTTCACGATGAACATGCGGCCCAGGTTGGCCTTGCCGGCATTGTCCCAGGCTTTTTCAGCACCGACACTCAGGCCGTTCACGCCGCCGACCACGATCACCGCAGTCTCGATCACGCGAAGGGGCCCCATCTGCTCGCCGATGAAATCAAAATAGCCGGGAACGTCAATCACGTTAATCACTTTTCCCGCCCAGGGAATCGGAGCGTAGGAAGCACTGATGGAAAAACCGCGCTTTTTCTCTTCAGGATCAAAGTCGGAAACGGTCGTTCCGTCTTCCACCTTGCCCTGGCGGTCAATCATTCCGGCAGCGAAGAGCATTGCCTCGGTCAGCGTGGTTTTGCCCTCGCTGCCATGCCCCATGAGGGCGATATTCCGAATGTTCCCGGTTGTGAATTCAGCCATTGTGTCATTCCTCCAGTTTGTATTGATTTTATTCAAACGTATCCTCCTGTCCCCTTTCACGGAACAGCAGAAACATAGGCCAATCAAAAGGCATTATAACATAGGAAAAAAGAATTGAAAAGAAAAAACTGCTCAATCCGGCCAATTTTCTTCCGGATCCGCCCTGAATCCCTTCGCGGGGATTACGCTTCCACCGCTTTGCTGAACTGGGTTTCGTAGAGTTCCTGATACGTCCCGCCGGCATGGACCAGGTCCTTATGGGTTCCCCTTTCCACAATCTGCCCGTCCCGGACCACCAGGATCTCATCCGCGGCAAGAATCGTGGAGAGCCGGTGGGCAATCAGGATGGACGTGCGCTCCTCGATCAGCGGATTGATCGCCGCCTGGATCGCCGCCTCCGAAATGGAGTCCAGCGCAGAGGTCGCTTCGTCGAAGATCAACAGGGCGGGATCCTTCAGCAGGGCGCGGGCAATGGAAATCCGCTGTTTTTCCCCGCCGGACAGTTTCAGGCCGCGGTTCCCGACCATCGTATCCAGTCCATCCGGCTGTTTCCGGATAAAGTCATAGATGTTCGCCTTCCGGCAGGCGTCAATCATTTCCTCTTCCGTCGCATCCGGCTTCGCGTAAAGCAGGTTTTCCCTGATCGTACTGTTGAAGAGGTAGGTTTCCTGCGTAACGACGCCCACCTCGGACCGCAGGGAATGGAGGGTCAGGTCCCGCACATCGTACCCGTCAAAGGTCACCCTGCCCTCCGTCGGATCCCACAGCCGGGGAATCAGGTTGACGATAGTGCTCTTTCCGCTTCCGCTGGGACCGACGATTGCCACGCAATCCCCGCTATGAAGCGTGAAATTGATATCTTTGAGAATCATCCTGTCCCCGTCATAGGTAAAGCTGACGTGGTCAAAAACAATTTCGCCTTTCGCGTTGGTCAGTTCCTTCGCATCCGGCTTGTCGTCGATTTCCGGCTTCATATCATAATATTCAAAGATCCGTGTGAACATCGCCATGGAACGGATCCAGTCCACCTGAATATTCAGCAGGCTGTTTACCGGACCGTACATCCGTCCGAGCAGCGCCACCAACACAGTAATGTCGCCGACGCTCAGGCTGCTGTCATATTTCATGATCAGGATGCCGCCCACCAGGTACAGGAGCATCGGGCCGATCGTGGTCAGGGTATTCAGCAGCATAAAAAACCAGCGGCCGGCCGTTTTTTCCCGGATATTCAACCGAATCATCCGGCCGTTCGCCTCTTCGTACCGCTCATATTCCGACTGTTCCCGCCCGAAAAGCTTTACCAGCAGCTGGCCGCTGACGGAGAGCGTTTCATTCAGGATGCCGTTGATTTCGTCGTTGCAGGCCTGGGCTTCCCCCGCCAGCTTCCACCGGCGCTTACCGGCCATGCGGGTAGGCAGCGTGAACAGCGGCACGACCGCTATACCAACCAGGGCGAGGATCCAGTTTTTCTGGAACATGGCGATCACCGCCACAACCAGAGTGATTGAATTGGACAGGATACTGGTAAACGTACCGGTAACGATGGATTCCACGCCGGAAATATCGCTGGTCATCCGGGTAATGATGTCACCCTGGTTGGCGGAGGTGAAAAACCGTTGGGACATCTTCTGCAGGTGCCGGTACATCTGGTTGCGCATATCATAGGAAATATGCTGGGCAATCCAGTTGTTCAGGTAGTTCTGGCCAACGCCGATCAGGTTCGACACCAGATTCAGCCCAAGCGAGAGCACAATCAGTTTTACCAGGGCCGAAAGGCCTGCCCCGAACCAGCCGCCCATATCCCGTCCGGTCAGCACGTCAATGATATTACCAGTCAGAATGGAGGGAAACAGGCTGCATACTGAGGATACAGCGATACAGACCAGCACCAGCGCCAGCTGTTTCCAGTATGGCTTCAGATAGGAAAAAACCCTCTGAAGCAGTTCCTTCGTAATCTTGGGAGAGTTCTTTTTTTCTTCCTCGGTCAGGAAGCTTCCTCTTCCCCTGGGGCCGCCGGGACCTGGCATAGCACCGCACTCCTTTTTTATGGGATTGAATTGACAGCCGGAGAATCAGGGGAGGATCATATTCATGACAAAAGCAGTCAGCAGCCCAAAGAGCGCGCCCACAAATACCTGCCGGCCTGTATGCCCGACAAATTCCTTCAGTGTCTCCTCAGGCGTCAGTTTGCCGCTTCCCATCTGTTCAAACAGTTCCAGCATACTGTTGATCACCTTGGCCTGTTTTCCCGTTTCCTGCCTGACGCCGACCGCGTCATGCATCACGATAAACGCCAGGATCACCGCAACCGCGAAAAGCGGCGAGTCCACACCGCACTGGATTCCGGTTGCGGTCGCAACGGAAACCACGATTGCCGAATGGCTGCTCGGCATTCCTCCGTCACCGAAAAAGCGCTCCCATTCCAGCTTTTTATTGATAATCCAGTGGATGATCAGCTTTGTGATCTGGGAGCCAAACCAGGCAATAAAGGCGATTACCAGAATCCGGTTATAAAACATAAAAACACTCTTTTCCGTCAGCATATGACCACGGTCATTCCCGCAGGGTCATTGTCCCTTCCCGCGTACAACCCTTTTTGCGCCCGACACAATGGCGTGCTGGGGACAGACGAGGGTACAGAGATGGCAGCCGACGCAGCGTTTTCCATCCAGCACCGGACGGCGGTTCTCATCCAGGCGGATGGCCTGATGTCCTCCGTCACTGCAGGAAATACGGCAGCGGCCGCAGCCGATACAGCGTTCCCGGATAAAACTCGGGAAAACGATTGTATCCCGTTCCAGCGTATCGGTCGACTCGCTCAGGGTATCCAGGGCCTGGCCGACGATCTCCTTTACGCTCCGGTACCCTTTCTCCGCCAGATACAGGTTCAGCCCCGCCTTCAGGTCGTCGATAATCCGGTAACCGTACTGCATCACGGCGGTGGTGACCTGGATGGATTCCCCGCCCACGAGGATGAATTCCAGCGCATCCTGCCAGGTCTCGACCCCGCCCATGGCGGACAGGTGCATTTCCTTCAGGCCCGGATGCTTTCCCAGCTCGGCGATAAAGCGGAGCGCGATCGGCTTGACCGCGTTTCCGCTGTATCCGCCCACGGCGCTCTGCCCGTGTACAGCCGGAGCAGCCACATAGGTATGCGGATTCACGCCGGTAATAGATTTGACCGTATTGATCGCGGAAATACCATCCGCCCCTCCGCGTTTTACCGCTTCCGCCACCGGGCCCATGGTCGGGACGTTGGGCGTCAGCTTTGCCAGCACCGGGATATGGCAGGCCTGTTTGGCGGCGCGAGTGAAACGCTCCACCATTTCCGGAATCTGCCCGATATCGCTGCCCAGTCCCGACTCCGACATATTGGGGCAGGAGAAGTTCAGCTCCACAGCGTCCGCGCCGTTTTCCTCGCACAGCCGAGCCAGTTCCCCCCACTCCGCTTCATTCCGGCCCATGATGGAGGACATAATGAATTTGGTCGGATATTTCGCCTTCAGTCTGCGGAATATTTCCATATTTTCCGCCAGACTGTGATCGGAGAGCTGTTCAATATTCTTGAATCCGATAATGCCGCCGTCGTTGCCGGTTATGGCGGAAAAGCGCGGAGACGCCTCATGAATATCCATGCTGCTGATGGTTTTGAAGCAAACTCCGGCCCAGCCGGCTTCGAAAGCCCGCGCGCACATATCATAGGTGCTTGCCACCACGGAGGAGGAGAGCAGGAAGGGATTCTCCAGCGGGATCCCGCACAGGTCGCATTTCAGCCGGTCTTCATTTTCCGGAACCGGCGTCTCGCATACCGGTTTCACCTGGTAATACAGGCGGTTGATCATATCCCGGATCGGCACCTCGCCTCCCCGCGCACAGGCGTTCTCACAGGACGCGGAACAGGTCAGGCACGGATTCTCCTCCGGGAGGCGCTGCGCGGCTATCTGCTCGTTCCGGAACCAGATGTTCCGCAGCAGCTCCGCCGGCTTGATCTTTTCACAGACATCGTCGCACGGAGGCCTGTCGCACAGCGCGCACCGGATCATATCGGTTCTGGTGATGCTTGGTTCAATGGGAATCATTCAGTCTCTCCTCCTCAGTTTTTCTATCTACGGCAGCACACCTGACGCGTCAGGGTTCTTTCGGGCGGGATTTCCGGTCGTTCGGCTGACCATCTCCTGCGACAACAACGTCACGCATGCCGCTTTCCAGGGTGACCTGATCCAGGCCGGCAGCGGTAAGTTCATAAGCCTGGCCGCCCCTGATGTCCAGAGTCAGCTTGTTTATCGCGTCCTCGACCCCTTCGCTGCTGAACAGGGTGTTCAGCACATCCTTAAATACTTCGCTTTCCGGCAGGGCCTCCAGCTGCTTCTCCGCTTTCTCCCGTTCCTCATCTTTTTTTGCGTTGAAGATATCCATCAATCCGGAAATGTCATACCATCTTCCGTTAAAATATACGACATATTTTATCAGCTCGATTACAGTGCTGCCGGGATTCACGGAAATGTACATCAGGATCGGAAGCGTCCGTCCCGGCATGCTCATCATGCGGATGGTATGTCCGTCCTGACCGGCATTGGCCAGATCCTGGTAAATCATTTCCTGCATCTTGTCCCTGGCCCAATCCTTCAGCTCCGTCATCGCGGGATCAATTTCCTTCGGCGCGGAGATATGTTTCGTCACAATTTCCTTCTCATCCTTCTTTGTCAGGGCATCCGCCACCGTTGTCACCAGGAGCTCCAGGAGACCCGTTTTTTCTTCATCCGCCGACGGGTCGGGTGCCGCCGCCGGGGTAAACATCTCCCGGATGATCGTGGGATAGCCCTCCAGGTTACCAGTCTTGATATCCCTGCCAATGTTCAGGATTTCCGAGACAATCTTACCGATATTGATGCTGCTAACCTGCAGGATCCAGTTGCCGTTATTGAATGTCTCGTTATCCGGCAGTGTCAGGGTCAACAGCGCCATGTTCTCATCGAGGGAATCCGGGATGTCAGCCTGGCCGAGCCGGGTGGCTTCAATGGCCTTCGCCAGCGCGTCCTGATAGGCATCCATTCCCTCGTTCTTCAGCACCCAGGGCAGAAGCTCCTTCAGCTGCGGATAGTCGGATCCGGGAACCATGCTGCAGTCCACCGCGAACCAGAAGGCGCGCGCATCCTCCAGGGACATACCCCCGTCCGTGCACAGCAGGTAGGCCACGCGGTTCAACAGGGAGGAATTCCCATGCACGCCGCCGTGGTCGTTCGCTTCCGTCGGTTCCTTGACGTTCGAACGGTAGTAAACATCCCACACATAGGCCGGCTGGCCGAAATCGTGCGGATCGCTCATGCTCCGTACGGTTTGCATGCTGTTCTCCCCAAGCAGCCATTCCCCGTCCACGGTCGCCCCGGCCATCATTTCGCAGATGTTGCCGTGGATATCGCTGATTGCCTCATTGATGGCGCCGTAATCATTCTGATAGGAGTTATAGGTCATCACAGTATGGGTCACGCAGTGGGTGAATTCATGCGCAATCACGTCCAGAGCCTGGGCAAAATCGTTGATCGAGCTGGACAGGAATACCTGGCATCCGTAATATTTCGATGCGTAGGCCGCGTTGTTCACCGGATTGTGGTTCTCATCGCAGTATCCCTTCAGGATGACGATCGGGGTACCTTCCCCGTCCCCGCCGACCCATCCGATATCCCTGTAATAGTCGTAGGCGCGGCAGTAGTTGTACAGGGAGATCAGGCTCGTCTGATCCCATTCCCTGTTGTCCGGGCTGTATTCAAGGACGATATGCCCGCCGTTGAACAGGAATTCCCAGCAATCCGCCACGATGATCTTATGCTCGATATTTCCCAGATAGTACATACCCGTACGGGAATCCCGCATCAGGGTCACGGTAATCTCGCGCTCGGTCCCATCGGAGTAATCCACATAGCCGGTATAATCAACCGGTTCCATGAATTCGAACACATAGCTGGCGTCAAAGCCGGCCGTACCCGCAGTATCCCCTGGGACAATGGTCGGCAGGCTGTACAGGTACTCTCCGCCCATCGTCACATAGTGGGCCAGATACGGCAGGTCCGAGCCGCTGATACTGGCCCCGGCATTGGACGTATATACAATCCATACGTAGCGGGAATCATCCTTCTCCGAGGTAAGGTCGATGTCCGGCTTCACCGGCAGCACGGTTTTCTCCGTCTTGCCCGGGATGATTCTAATCTCGCCCCGGCCGGCTTTCTTTTCATGCTCGACCACAACGGCTTCCGCCTCTTCGGCAGTCAGGTCCTGGGCAGTTTCCGTTTCCTCCGGCGTGGCGATCACGCTGCCGGTCAGGCCGAGCATGCTGCCGTCCCTGTCCGTGATGATTTTCACCGCCCCGCCCAGCGCCAGGATATCGCCAAACATCTGCTGGAAAACATAGTATTTGTTTCCGGCCGGGTCGGTGAGCACGCGCCAGGGAACAAACCGTGTGCTCTCGTCCCCGCCCAGGAGGGCCATCATCGGGGCAATGAGCTGTTCCGCTTCCTCCTGGCTTGTCACCGGCTTGTCAGTGACGGTTCCGCCAACGAAGGTTACCTTTCCGTGGTCCTTATGTACAGTTACGCTTCCGCCGTTCAGCGCTTCCAGATCCTGCAGGGTCAGCTGCTCCGGTTTCGCCGCCGCAGGCGCGGTTTCCGCCAGCGCGGCGCCGGCCAGAGTGATGAGCATGATACACGCTGTCAGAACCGCCAGAATTTTCTTCAACATAAAGCATTTTTCTCCTTTTTCATTTTGATGGATTCCGGTCGAATAACAGCCTCAACGTTTTATACGCAGCCGGATACAATCCTGTCGCCTCGGGGCGCATTTTCCCGGCCCGGGCTTACGCCAGGCCTGTTTTACTCATCCAGCGCCGCATGGTTTCCGCAGTGCCCGCTTCCCCGCTGGTTTCAAAGACAACCTGCCCCTGTTCCGCATCGCTGAGGAGATCCGCCTTCTGCAACACGCGGCGCAGCTGGCGGGCGGTTCCGCCGTTCCCTTCGGTAATCGCGATATGTTCCGGCAGCATCTCCCGGATCATATCCTTCAGGAAAACATAGTGGGTGCAGCCCAGCACGACCGCGTCCACCCGGGTCAAATCCTGTTTTGCAAACAGGTCCTCCAGATATTTCCGGGCTCCGGCAGCATCCTCCTGCTCCACCAGTTCCATGAGGCCCGTACAGGGAACCTTTTCCGCTCCGCTGCCGTATTTCTCCATCAGTTTCTCAAACTTGGGCTGGCTCAGGGTCAGCGGCGTCGCCATCACCAGGATTTTTCCGTCCCTCCGCAGCTCAGAGGCAGGCTTCAGCGCCGGCTCCATGGCGACCACGGGAATCGCCAGTTCCCGCCTGAGCGTTGCCGCGGCCGCCCCCGTCGCCGTATTACAGGCGATCACCAGGGCCTTGACCCGCTTCGCCAGCAGATGATCCACCACCCCGCGGACGCACCGGATCACTTCTTCCGTACTTTTGGTTCCGTAAGGGGCGTTCTTCAGATCCCCATAATAGATAAAGTCCTCGCCGGGGAGCAGTTTAACCATGGCCTGAAGCGTACTGATACCGCCGATGCCGCTGTCAAACACACCGACCGGATCCCGCCTGCCGCTCATGCCGCTCCTCCTTCGCTTTCAGTTTTACATCTTAATTATTGTATCAAATTCATCCGTGCTTGTCACGTTGAACTTTTTCACGATTCGTACTATGATTGAAGGCGAAGTATGTTGATGAATCAATTTCGGAGGTACTCATGGTTGAGCCCATTCTGATCGGGGACGTCATACTTTCCCGCAAGCCGCATCCCTGCGGCGGCAGCGAGTGGACCGTGACACGGACCGGAGCGGACATCAAAATGAAATGCAACACCTGCGGCCGCGTGGTCATGCTGGACCGGGAAACTTTTCTCAAGCGGCGCAGGGCGCTGGTCTCCCGGGGACCCGAGCTTGCCAACAATTCCGGGACTATGGTATAATACAGAATGGTTTTGCCCGGGTTCCGGGCAGACTGAATTTGAGAAAAAAGGCCGGTGAAATCCGTGCGGAAAGCGTTTTTTGTCTTGCTCCTTGCGGCGCTGCTGCTCTGCTTCGTGCAGGCCTGCGCCGATACGTCTGTAGACCTGGAACCGGTTTCCGGCTCTGTCACCTTCGGGGATAAGTATATTGTTCTCACCTCCGCCAACCTTTCCGAGCATCAGGAGCTCCTCTCCTCTCTCGGCACCACGGCGGAAGCCGCCGCTGAGGACTGGGAGGACCGGGGAGTGCTCTGCCAGGCCTGGACTTCGGACAGGAAAATCTGTGTGGAAATCACCGCGGTGCAGGATGACGAGGCAAAGCAGTACTTCGATCTGGACCAGCAGAGCGCCAAGGTCCGGAACCAGTACCGTTCCATGCACCTGAAGGATACCCGTTTCAACAACGAAACGTATGACGTCAAAACCGCGACATGGAAGATGCAGACCCACGGAGGCCGTTTCCTGATCCTGAAATACAAGGCCGCCGAAAACGGGGTTTCCCGCTGGGGATACGCCCGGAAAACCATCCGGAACGGCTATACGGTCACCCTGGACTATAAAGTGCTGGAGGACCGTTCCCTCCGCGAAGCGGACAACAGCGCCCTGAACGTCATCGCCAACACAGTCACATTCGTGAAAAAGGATGAGGAAATCACCGGAACCTCCGCCCTCGTCCATTTTACCTCGGAACCCCCGTCCGAAACGAATACGGATACCTTCACCGTGGCGGGCAACTGTTCCCCCGGCACCCACATCATCAGCGTACTGATGCGGATGTCCTCGGACAACGTGGTACGCCTGGAGTCTGACGCCAACAAGAAGGGCGATTTCAAAATCAAAGTAAAGCTTCCGGAGGAAGGCGTCTGGCTCATGTCCATGACCTTCGACATCGGGGAAAAGACAGTCGCTGAGCACGCCTTCCAGACCACCACATACAGCAAAACCCTGCTCCCTGTCACGCTGAACGAGCCGATTCCCGAAGTGATCGAGGGAGACGAACTGGTGATTTCGGGCGTCACCTCCAAGCTGGTGACCGTCCAGTGCATCGTATCCAACGGTACCTCGAAGGACTACACCAAACAGGTGAAAACCAACGGCTCCGGCAAGTTTACGTTCAAGGTTCCCACGTCCATCGAGGGTGAATATGACATCGTTCTCGCTTTTTCCAAGAAGGGCCTGAATGACCGCCGCTTCACCTATACCGCCACCCGGACCGTTACGGAAAAGGATATCCACACCCGGGTCAAGTCTGAAGCCATCAAGCCCTCCTATACTGTGCTGAAAAACAAAATTTCAGGCTACACCGGCAAAACCATGACCTACAGCGTGTATATCACGGAGATTACGCAGCTCGGCGAGGAATGGATCATCCGGGCCGCCATGAAGAGCGATACCAAAGGCTACAGCAATTTTATCCTCATCACCGCCAAGGACGATCCCGGATTTGAAATCGGCAGCCAGCACCGTATGTACGGTACCTGTACCGGCCTGTCCCAGGTTCAGGTCAAGGAGGGCGACGACAGCCTGCCTGCCTTCGATCTCCTGTTCTGGGAATAACCGCTGAACCTGTCCGCGGGAAGCAGCCTGAGCTGCTTCCCGGTTTTTATACCCTTCCGCCGGCCCGCTGCCAGTTATTTCCGCTTGATTTTTCGCCTCCCGTCATATACAATCTTGCGCGTATGCACCGGAAAACACAGCGGGAAACTGACCGGCTATACCGAACGTCAGCACCGGATCAATCAAAAAAGGTGGCGCACAGAAATGCAGAACAATCCAAAGGCTCAGGAAAAAGAATATAAGCTGCTGATTATCAATCCCGGTTCCACATCGACCAAAATCAGCCTTTTTATCAATGAGAAGGAACTGTTCGAGAGAAGCCAGTTCCACGACGCGCCCGTGCTGCTGCAGTATCCCCACGTCAACGATCAGGTACCTTTCCGGTATCAGGTTATCCTGGATATGCTGGCCCGGGAAGGCGTCAGCCCGTCTGAGATTGACGTTTTCGTAGGCCGCGGCGGCAGCGCCTGCACCCAGCCCAGCGGCGTCACCACAATCGACCAGAAACTGTACGACGATACCCTGGCCGCGGTCGGCGGCAGCGAGCACGCCGCCAAGCTGGGGGTTCTGCTGGCGTGGAAATTCTCCCTGGCTTATCACCGTCCCGCCTACACGCTGAACCCCACCAATGTGGACGAATACTGCGATTACGCGCGCCTGACAGGGATCCGCGGCCTTTATCGCGTTTCCCACTCCCATTTCCTGAACCACAAAGCAGTCGCTCAGGCTGACGCTGAAGCAATGGGCAAACCCTATGAAGACTGCAATCTGATAACCGCCCATATCGACGGCGGGGTCACCGTCGGCGCCCACAGCGGCGGCCGCATGATCGACGGCACCATGGGCGCCGACGGTGAAGGCCCATTTGCCCCCACCCGGATCGGCAGCGTGCCGGTGCTCCAGCTGCTGGATTATATCGAGGCGCATTCCATCGACGACGTACGGCGGATGTGCTCCAGATCCGGCGGGTTTGTCAGCCTGTTCGGCACATCCAATTCCGATACAATCCACGCCATGGTCGAACAGGGCGACAAAAAAGCCGCCCTTGTCTGGAATACAATGATTTATCAGATTTGCAAAAGTATCGGAGAAATGAGCGCTGTTCTTTGCGGAAAAGTGGATGCCATCGTGCTCACGGGCGGACTGATGCGCTTTGACGATATCACCGCAGGCATCCGGGAACGGTGCGGATGGATCGCACCGATCCACGTCTACCCCGGCGAGCTGGAGCAGGAAACGATGGCCCTGTCCGTGCTGAAGGTGCTGCGCGGCCAGGCTGCCGCGATGACCTACAGCGGAAAAAACGTCTGGCAGGGATTTGAAGGGATTACGTTCTGAGCCCTTCAGGAATGTTTTTCGTCACCGGCTTCCGGAACGACGGACTCCCGGGACTGGCAGACGACGTTTTTCCCTGACGCCTTTGCCTCGTACAGCGCCGTGTCCGCCCGGACCACCAGCGGATCCGGTTCCTCAGAGGGCAGCGCCTGGGCCACGCCGAAGCTGGCGGAAACCTGGCCGCACTTATCAAAATGAAGCTTCTGGATCTCGCTCCGGATTTCTTCCGCGAAGGCGGCGGCGGCTTCCTGCGTCATCCCGGGAAGCATGAGCATAAACTCCTCCCCGCCCCAGCGCCCGTCTGACGCATTGATGTTCAGCTTACTGATTGCCTGCCGGATCAGGCCGGAAATCCGCATCAGCACCTGATCGCCTTCCTGATGGCCGTAAGTATCGTTGATATGTTTAAAATCATCCAGGTCGATCATAACGATGCTGGTAGCGTTTTCCCCGTCCGGTTTTTTCTTTTTCTCCTCCACCCGTTCGGTGATCCGCCGCTGGATCTCGCCGCGGTTATACAGTTTTGTCAGCTGGTCGGTGATCGCCATCAGCGAAAGGGTCGCGTTTGCCTCCATGACCTCCGCCGTGGCCGTATTGATAAAGTTAACCAGCCGGTTGATCATGGACATGGTCGATTCATTGTTTTCCGCCGGCTTTCCGATCGCCGCGGTTTTGCGCTCCTTTGCCTCGCCCTCCCGCATTCCGGCAAGCACCAGCGTCAGATTGTGGTGGTCCATACAGCCTTCCCAGCGGATCAGCTCCCCGGCAGTACAGAACCCGTAGGTCGGGGCGATCTGGTGCAGCGGTACAATCTCCCTGGTAGCCTCCGTACCGCCCCAGAAGGTTTTCCGGCCAAAGCAATCGAACACCGAGATAACTTCCGGCGCGAAATCCGCGATCATCCGGGCGCACTGCATGACGTCCTGCATGATGGTTTCCGGGTCGCCGTAGGTCACATGGAGGATGCTGCCCTCGGGAATCCGGGTGCTCATCGTCAGCGCCCCGTTCTCATCGCAGGACATGGCATGGCGCAGGAGCGTCCGGCCGTCATGCTCAACCGCGAACGGAAACTCCAGCGCGTTATAGAAAATATGGTCGTCATTGGGGATACGCAGGTAGTGCTGGTAAATCTGATAGGCGGGCTGCCCGTCCAGCTCATGGACGACATAGCCCTCCGCCTTCGTCACTTTCAGCGGATAACCCAGGGGCTTCCACCCGCTGACATAGGCATACTGAATATGGAAATCCGACCCGCCGATAAACGTCATCAGCACACCGGCCGTGTGAAGAGGCTCGCCTTTTGCGAAAACAAACGCCCTGAATGTGTTATCACCGAAGGCGCCACCGCCCCAGACGGGAATATTCTCCGGGAGCTCGCTCTGAATGATTTCGCAAACGTCCCGGATCGGAATTGTATCGATGGTGGTGATCATCTCGATCGCTTTTACGCCCGGCAGCTCCGCAATGCAGGCGCGGAGCGCCTCCCGGAACGAAGCGGTATCTCCCCCCTCCAGCGGGAAAAACCGGGGCTGCGCAAAGCTGTCCGGTTTTTCAAAGACTGTACAGGAAACCACCAGCTTCTCCGTAGAAACCTTCCCGTCATAAATACATCCGGAAGCGGAGGCCCCGACATAGGCGGCATCCGGCATCACGTCGTCAAGAACGGCACAAGCCACCGCGACGTCCGCCTGCTCCGCGCCGTCTGAATATATATGGACCAGCGCCGGCCCGGACGCGTTCTGCGCCTGCCAGGACCGCCATTCTGATACCGTTTTACGGAAAGCATTCTCATCGGAATATACTGTCTGGAACTGCTTCATAGAAATTTCATCTCTCCTACGCGCTGTTTCCTTATTTAACTATGGCTGATTCAATTAT
>Ga0265298_10005111_pt1 | contig 16569 bp, 11 predicted proteins | sample AusTroGonzalo_MG_3_FD_193486 | JGI IMG/M metagenome (GOLD analysis project Ga0265298, IMG submission 193486) | Bovine rumen microbial communities from tropical cattle in Woodstock, Queensland, Australia - Gonzalo_01 | ecosystem: Host-associated > Mammals > Digestive system > Stomach > Rumen ... | reverse complement strand
CACCCCTTGTCTTTTTTAACTATACCAGATGGATGTCTCCATCTCTGGCGCATACCTGTCTACTTGCCGGGAATCATTCTTCACCTTTTCCTCGTTTTGTTCGTTCTTAGTCGACATAAGCACATACTAACAATTACGATTATGAAGACAAATAAAGCAAAGCACGATGCATACAAGAAACCTGCAATGCGGGTTATCCCAATGAGAGAGAACCTGCAATTATTAGCACTTAGCGATTACTGGTCAGAACCACTTGACTAAACAACAAAAGTAAGGGGTGCGAACCGAATGGTCAGCACCCCTTGTCTTTTTTAACTATACCAGATGGATGTCTCCATCTCTGGCGCATACCTGTCTACTTGCCGGGAATCATTCTTCACCTTTTCCTCGTTTTGTTCGTTCTTAGTCGACATAAGCACATACAATTAAATAGTTAGCTCACGGCAAATATAGGAATTATTCCGGAAGAATATCCTCAGCAAACGCCTTTTAATACTTATTTAACATTTAGTTCTTCTTCTTCGAAGAGAACACGAGGGGTGTTGTCTCACGGAGATATGTCGTTGTTTTCCCATCCTCATAGACAGCACCGACAAGTAACTGCATCTCCATAATGGTCTTCTGATGGTCGTATGCTCCAAACGAATAAGGGGAGTTCACATAGAAAGCCACACTTACCTTGTGTTCCGCCCCACCGTAGTTCAGCGTATAATTCAGGGTCATCGGGTTGACAAGGAACTGTATCGGGGAGTTGCTGATAAATCCATAATAGCACGTCAAGGTCTGAGGATCTGCCTTTGCAAGCGCTTCCTTCATGTTTGTATTAGTAACTACGTCTGCTATCAATTTAGCAGGGAACTTGTCGACAGTGATAGTACTGTCATTGATAACCGACCATGAGGTGGCCACTGAATCGACACCATTCTGTGAGGTTGCCGCGTTTTTCACGGAGAAGACCAGATGACCGGTATAGTTTCCTTTAATCATCTGATAGCACTGGGCTACTTGTTCCTTGGTTAGAGGTACGATTTTCTCATTATCATCATCGTCATTGATACATGAGGTGACACACAAAGCGGTCAGACCGCAAAAAAGAACACTTAAGAATTTCGTTGCTTTCATTTCTATTAATAGTTTATTATCTGTTTCTATTATTATTGGAACTGCGAATGTAGATAAATCTTGCAGCACTGAAGAGACACTTAACTTTCTTTAACCTACTTAACCTTCGGCTTCAGTTCATCCGGCGACTCGTTTGTAAACATATTCACCTGCGGTCCCTGTTTTGTGAACAGGTCTGTGATGACCTGTGGATGAAGCACGGTCGACGGGTGGAAATCATCGCTCTCCATATAAGAAAGGATCGCCCGGCGCATCTGCCTTGCCACGACGCGGTGCTCCAAGTCGGAGGATACGTCCATGGTGGTCATCAGCAGTTTGCCTTTCAGGACGCTACCCTCGATCAGCATGCCCAGTTTACGACTGACGTGCCATGTATCGATGGGTTGTATCGGTGACTGGTAGTCCTTCGGGAACTCCAGGAGGTTCATCACCCGCGCCTTGTTCAACAACTCCCACCAGTTCAGGTTACCCCAATTGTCAGTGGGGAAGCCGTACTTAAAGAGTGGATGTGTCTTATCGATATAGGCTCCCGTAGTATGAGGCGGTCTCATCTTAAACCATGAGGTATTCCAAAACACCGGCAGGTAGTGCTGTACCACATCACTACCGAGGCGAATCTTCCCTGCCGCCGTCAGCAGCACTTTGCCACCTTTCTCCAGAATCTGCAGAGCCTCAGCATCAAGGGTGTCAGCGATATGAATCTGCGTGTTGACAAATTGCACGTCGGAAGATTCTTTCGGATAGACCCAAAAATCCCAGTGATTCTTCAACTCTCCTGCCATGGTCACATGAAGTGTCAGTTTACAGGGTCGCGAGATGCTGTCAAGGGGGAAGCGTACAGTTCCGATGGGAATATTTTTCCCCAACGGCAAATCCTTTAAAGATAACACGCCACCGGCATACACTTTCATACTATCGTCATAGATATAATAGGAGGTACGCACATTCATAATATCACCATACACGGCATTATAAGCCTCGATGGGCACCACCAGTGTGTCGGCCGTCGTATAAACGAACTTCGGGAACCGAGCCAGGGCGACGACAGGCGAGCAGAACTCACGCCACTCATCTGCCGTCGTATAGCCCTTCTCCTGCCAATGCACATTGAGCACACCCTCTAGAGCGGTACCTTGTCCGCTATAGTCGTTCAGTCCCAGGAGTTGAAAACCGGCATAGTCACGAGTACGCAAATTCCTTTCGATCTCATATTTATAACAGAGTGTCTGTAACTTACCACTAGCCATCAGGAATTTCTCAGCCTGCGATGCCATGCCGTGATCACACAACAAGTCGCGGAAGATCTCAAAGTTTCTGGCCTTATAGACACCCGTATATTGCGGGATTTCCTTGAAATCTGGGAAGGCGCACCACTGTCCCTGTTCATGGGCAATGACAGGGGTGTTATTATCGGTCGTGTCCCGATAGTTCCTCGGACGCAGAATCTGGTCATAATAATCGTCATCGGAATGGGGAGCACAGCGATCCCAGTCCAGCCCTCTGGCACCGCCCTTCACATGATACTCAGAACCATCGTCCCATGCCCAGCCGCCACCGACCGACGCTCCGCAGTATAGTCTTGTCGGGTCATATTGTTTCATCTCCCTCACCCAGTCATTGCAATAGGCCACCCAGTCGCCGGCGGGCTCATTTCCGGCCGCCATCATCACGAACGACGGATGATGACCATAGGTATCAACGATACGTTTCGACTCATCCAGCAGATACTGGTCGATTACCTGTCCTCTCCGAAGTTTTACACCATGATTCGGCCACGACGGTCCCTCCGGCTGAAGATAGATGCCCAACTTATCCGCAGCGACAAAGGCTGCCTCCGGCGGGCAATAGGAATGAAAACGCACATGATTCAGCCCATACTCCTTGACCTTCGTAAGAATTCTGGTCCACGACTCCTCGTCTGTCGGCGGATAGCCCGTCTCCGGGAAACAGCAGTTCTCTACGGTTCCACGCAGGAACAGAGGCCGACCGTTGATATACAATTGTCGCCCCTCGGCCTTGATCTCACGCATACCGAAGGTGGTCTCATAATAATCGTCACCGACACCTATGCCTAAACGGTATAGTTGAGGATGGAACTCATCCCACAGAGCGACCTCCGTTCCGACGGGCACATCTACAGACATGGTCTTGCCCCTCAGGTCATAACTCATCATAAAGGCATAGGCATTCTCCTTGTCCTGTTGGACAGTCACCTCCATCACATCAAGCGTATAGAGCGGGTTCACCTCACCGCCAAGTACAACTTTTAGGTTGACATACCCCTTGAATGGATAAGGTGTGATCCTAACCTGCTTGATATAAAGTTTGCGAGGCTGCACCCGAAGTTCCATACGTCCGGTGATTCCGTTCCAGTTGCCTTGTGTCTGGTCAGTGACACTATGTGAGTCCTGACCGACTCCCACATTCTCTATCCCATTATATACACAGACCTCGATTGTATTCCGCATGCCTGGTCTGATCAGGTCAGAGACGTCATACTGATGGGGGGTGGAGAGCGACAGCTGATGTCCCACCCTCTGACCATTGACAAAGACCGTCGTCTCTATATGCGGACGCTCCAGAAACAGTGTGATATGCTGTCGTTCCCATGACTGGGGGACGTAGATCTCTTTCTTATACCATGCCTTTCCCACGTAGTGGCGTTCCGGGGTGAGAAAGAAAGGGAACTTCATCTGGCCTTCCACCCGATATTTCTCCATATAGGGGTTAAAATAGTAGGACGAGTCGTAGAGCGAGCCAGTCCATCTGGTATTGACCGTCACAGGATCACCTTTCCCATTAGTCAACATCGAGCCGGGCAACATTACATATTCATCATATCTAGCAGTATCGCCTACGGAGAAGTCCCATGAACCCGTCAGGTCAAGCGTCTGCTGAGCCTGAGACAGCAGGCTGCAGAAGGCACAAAAAAAAAGAAAAGCCTTTCTCATCTTGTTTTATTGGTTAGTCTTTATGAACCCCACAACATAGCTATAGGATTCGGATTGCAAAGATAGCCAAAAGATATCAGTGGGCAAAAGAAGGGGTGTTAATGTGAGTTAAAGAATCCCGGAAAAACAAGGTGCTTTTCCGGGATTCCTGTTATACGATCAGACAACCTCAATACCTAATTTTTCGCAGAGGCCGAGACTCATCTCCTTTAACTTGAACTTCTGAATCTTACCAGACCCCGTCAGGGGGAACTGATCAATAAAGAACACGTACTTCGGAATTTTATAACGGGCAATCTTACCACGACAGAACAACTGCACATCCTCCGGGGTCATCGTTACACCCTCTTCAAGGATAATGAAGGCACCGACAGCCTCACCATATTTCTTCGAAGGCACTGCAGCCACCTGTACATCGCGGATGCCAGGCATGTGATAGAGGAACTCCTCAATCTCACGCGGATAGATATTCTCGCCACCACGGATGATCATATCCTTGATACGACCCGTAATCTTATAGAATCCTTGCTCATCCTTCACGCCCAAATCACCTGAGTGCAGATAGCCGTTCTTGTCGATCACCTCAGCCGTGGCCGTCGGGTTCTTATAATAACCCTTCATCACGTTGAAGCCCTTACAGCACATCTCGCCCTGCACACCGACAGGACACTCCTCGCCGGTCTCGGGGTCGAGTACCTTCACATCGACAAACGGGAAGTCACGGCCTACTGTCGTACAACGCTGCTCAAAGGTGTCGTTCAGACAGGTCTGCGTCATACCAGGCGAAGACTCCGTCAGACCGTACACACTCGTAATGGTCATATACATCTTCTCGCTGACCTGTTTCATCAGTTCCACAGGACAGAGCGAACCTGCCATGATACCGGTACGGAGACACGTCAGGTCGAACATATCAAACATAGGGTGGTTCAATTCCGCGATGAACATCGTTGGTACACCATAAACGGCCGTACACCTTTCTTTATGGATAGAAGCCAACACCACGAGGGGATCAAATTTCTCGACCACCACCTCCGTACAGCCGTGTGTCAGACAGTTCATCGTGGCGAGCACCACACCAAAGCAGTGGAACAATGGCACACAGACACAGAGTTTGTCATTCTGTGTAAAGCCCATGTTCTCGCCCGTGAAATATCCATCGTTGGCGATACCGTAATGCGTTAGCATCACCCCCTTGGGGAAACCTGTCGTACCCGACGTATACTGCATATTGCATACATCATAGCAGTTCACCTGACTCTTCATCTCGTTGAGTTCCTTGTCCTCTACGTTCTGTCCCAACAAGAGCAACTCTGCGGTATTGTACATGCCACGGTATTTCTCCATGCCGATGAACACCACATTCTTCATATAAGGGAAACGCTCACTGTTCAGATGACCGCGCTCGCAACTCTTCAGTTCCGGCAACATCGTATAGGTCATATCGACATAATTGCAATCCCATGTACCATCGGTGATACAAAGGGTATGCATGTCGGAGTCCTTACAAAGATACTCCAGTTCGTTCTGCTTATAGTTGGTATTCACCGTTACCAGCACAGCACCGATCTTTGCGGTCGCATAAAGAAAGGTGAGCCAGTCGGGAACGTTCGTTGCCCAAATACCCACATTCGAGCCTTTCTTCACGCCAATGGCAATCAGGCCCTTGGCCAGATTATCCACACGTTCGTTGAACTTACTCCATGTGAAACGTAAGTCTCTATCCGAGTAAACGATGTATTCCTTATCGGGCGTGGTTTCTGCCCAGTATTCGAGCCACTGACCGAGGGTACGCTCAGAGAGGGTGTAGCCTGTACTTCCAGTCTCAGCAGGATATGTCCTATCAGGAAGCGGACGTCCTGCCATATCTAATTTCACTTTACTCATGTCCCAAGGTGATTAGAAGGGAATATAGACTACTGCCAAGATTTTAGCTGATTTGCCGGGGGCACCATGCACATGATGCTTCACAATCGAATCGTAGAAGATGCTGTCGCCCTCCTTCAACTGATAGGTCTCTTTACCATAGGCAATCTCCACCTCACCACTCATCACATAGATAAATTCCTCACCCTCATGGGCAGATAACTGGAATTCTTTCTCCTCGCTGGGGTTGATATCAATCACAAACGGCTCCATGTGACGACCAGCCTTCTGCTTTGCCAACGGATGGTACTCCATGTGTTTCCGTGCGTCGGCTGCACCATTGGAGAAACTGATGCTACTGTTCTGTTCGCGCTCTTCTGCCCGACAAACCACGGGACCTAGCGCATCATTATCATCCATAAACGTACCTAGACGCACACCCAGTGCTCTGGCTATCTTGATCAGCGGCCCTAACGAAGGTAGATTCTGATCGTTCTCTATGGATAATATCTGGTCTTCAGAAAGACCACTACGCTCGGACATCTCCTCGATAGAGATGTTTTTCGATTCCCTGATCCCTTTGATTTTGGATCCCACAAATGTATTACTATTGGGCATAAAAACAACGATAAAATAATGATTTTTTTGAAATTTGGACGCAAAAGTACTAAATTATAAGGAAATATCGGCCTGTTTTTAGAAGATTAACACATTTCGCGGCATTTTTCTTATGCAGGCATCATGACGTAGCCAGATACGACAATAAAAAAGAGGTATAAATGATGTAAACGCATCGACTATAGTTTTTGCGAGAAAGGCTTTGTTTTTTGGCAAAAAGAACGACGGTTCCATGGAATTTGCCTATCTTTGCAAGCAGATTATAACAGACTAAAACTACAAGACAATGAGAAAGATATTCCTGACCATAATAGTTCTGTTGACAGTTACGGTCACATATGCTCAAGGAGAGAAAGCGAATGAAGTGATGAACATACTGCGCCAAGTGAACAATTACTTCATGGCGAAGCACTCCGACCCAACCCTTCCAACGAACGTAGGTCGTATCCGCCCCTCTTCGCTTTGGACACGAGGCGTCTACTACGAAGGACTAATGGCGCTCTATGAGATTGATGCCGACGAGCGATACATAGACTATACCGACCGTTGGGCCTGTTTCCACCAATGGACGCCACGTAATGGAGTGCAGACCAATGATGCCGACGACCAGTGCTGCGGTCAGACCTACGTAGACCGTTACCTCCAGAGTGGTGGTAAGGAGAAAATCATACATGTCATTACAAACCTGAACAATCAGATGAGCACGCCCAACACCAAGGCCTCGGTTAAGCAGGCTCTACGAGAGACCAACGCCAACGGCGAGTTGTATGGCTGGTGGACATGGATCGACGCCATCCAGATGGCCATGCCGCTTTATATGCAAGTATATAAGGTAACAGGCGACCGCCGATATGCCGATCACGCGATGAAGATGTACCGATGGACCCGTGACACACTGGCAGGCGGACTTTTCAACGAGCGGGAGGGCCTATGGTGGAGAGATAAGGACTTCGTGGCACCCTATCAGACACCCGACGGTAAGAACTGCTACTGGAGCCGGGGCAACGGTTGGGTATACGCTGCCCTTGTACGTTGCATGAACCAGTTGTCACCCAAAGACCAGTACTATAAGGAACTCAAGAAAGACTTCCTGTTGATGAGCAGCGCCCTTAAGGTTTGTCAGCGTCCAGAAGATGGGCTGTGGAACCCGAGTCTCGTATCATATGCCGACTTTGGCGGCAAAGAGACGACGGGCACGGCACTTTTCCTCTACGGTATGGCGTGGGGTATCCGGAAGGGAATCCTAAAAGAAAAAAAATACAAGTCCGTCTGCGACCGAGCCTGGGAGGGACTGGTACGCGACTGCGTACATCCTAACGGTTTCCTCGGTTGGGTACAGGGTACAGGAAAAGCCCCCTCGGATGGTCAACCGCTTTCCTACACGAAGGTACCAGACTTCGAGGACTATGGTACAGGCTGCTTTCTCCTCGGTGGAACAGAATACTATAAGCTCGTGAAATAATGAAAAGACGACATCTGAATAAAGCAAAGAGGTACAGAGGACTAGTATTATATCTGGTTCTCTGTATTTCCGGATCTCTGTATTCAACAAAAGCATCTGCCCAGCGCACAACGGAAAGTCTGAACTTCGGTTGGGAGTTCCGTCTGAATGATGAGGGTGAATGGAAACAAGTGGATGTGCCTCATGACTTCCAGATAGAACAGCCTTGGGTAGCACCTGCTGCCGACGAAAAAGCCGACAATACCGATGTGGCGGCAAACATCAAGAGTCGTCTGTCTAGTCGGGGGTTCAAGGAAATGGGGAAAGGGTATTACCGTCTACACTATGTTCCGTCAGAGGAACTGAGAGGACAACGAGTACTGCTCGACTTCGAGGGCATCATGTATACAGCCGAGGTACTACTCAACCACCAGCGCATCGGCGGCACCAACTACGGGTATGTAGGTTTCGAGATTGATATTACCGATAGTCTGAGATATGGCGAGGACAACCTTATTGAGGTCGTTGCCGACACTCGTGAGCCGGGCAACTCCCGCTGGTATACAGGTGGCGGACTATTCCGAGATGTGCGTATCGTCACTACCCCGAAAGATCTGTTCTTCGGACGTCATCCGCTTTATATCACCACTAAAGAGAACAGATTCGTCAGTATCTCTGCCGAGTTCACCAACCGCACCAAGGACGAGGCTACACATATCGCAGTTCATATTCTGTCACCCGACAACGAGATTGTCTACGGTGATACCATCGCCATAAGACGACACAAGATGACCCGTCATCAGGAAGAGCGCATTATCACCGACGTGCGTATCCCCGACCCACAGTTATGGGATATCAACAGTCCTCGTCTCTATACCGTTAAGGCACAGTTATTACGCGAGGACGGAACGGTTGCCGACGAGACCAACGACCAGTTTGGTATCCGTACCATCGACTTCGGTCCAGACTTCGGACTGAAGCTCAACGGTCGCAAGGTGCTCCTGAAAGGCTATGCCAACCACCATACCCTCGGCGCTCTCGGTGCAGCCGCCTATCCCAGAGCCATCGAGAAGCGCATCCTACTGATGAAAGAGTTCGGCATGAATCATATCCGCACGTCTCATAACCCTTATAGTCGTGATTTTATCAAGCTCTGTGACAAACACGGCATACTCGTTGTCGACGAGCTCTACGACAAATGGACCCAGCAGCATACCGGTGGTAAAGTGCCCTTTGAAAGGCATTGGCAGGAAGAAGTCCCCGAATGGGTGAAGCGCGATCGGAACTCCCCGTCGGTCATCCTTTGGAGTCTGGGCAACGAACTGCAGCAGGACCCGAACATGCCGTTCAACGATTTCGGGGTGACAATGTATAAACTACAGAAGACCCTTCTCGAGCGTTATGATTCGACCCGTCTCGTCACCGTGGCCATGCACCCACGCTACCGTAACTGGGAAACGGACTCACTGCCACACGACTTGGCTATGCAAACCGATATCCAAGCTTACAACTATCGTTATATGTATTTCCCCGGTGACGGACGGCGCTTTCCATGGATGACGTTCTACCAGAGTGAGGCGTCGATAGCCGCCATGGGACCGAACTTCTTCGAGATGGATCTTGACAAAGTCGTCGGACTGGCTTACTGGGGTGCCATCGACTATCTCGGTGAGAGTCAAGGGTGGCCCGCTAAAGGTTGGGCACAGGGTGTATTCGACATCTCGTTGGAACCGAAACCTAAAGCATGGCTCATGCGTTCAATGTTCAAACCAGAAGAGCCGATGGTCCATATTGCTGTCATCGACTCGAAAAACGATGTAATGTGGAATGGCATACAGACGGGCAACGACGGCATGAGCGACCACTGGTGCCGACAGTCTGGCACTCAGGTTTCCCTAATCACCTATACCAATGCCGACGAGGTGGAACTGTTGCTCAACGGCAAAAGTCTGGGAAAGAAAGTGAATCCAAAAGACAATCCCAAGCAGCGTAACCAGATTAAATGGGACCATATCACCTATCAAGACGGCAAACTCGAAGCCATTGCCTACAATAAGGTTCCATCTTCTGATCAGCGTCACCATTCGGCTCTGTCCAAATTGCCCGATCTCCAACTGAAGCCCGTGGCTCGTCACAGGATAGAGACGGTTGGCAAGGCCGTCAGACTCACAGCTACCAACGAGCCTATCAGATGGCAGGCCGACGGTACCGATCTGATGCATGTACGCATCGAGGCTGTCGACAGCAAAGGGCGTCGCGTGCCGATGGCACAGGACGAACTGCGCTTCGAAGTTACTGGCGATGCCCGCATCGTGGCCGTCACCAATGGAGACATCAACAGCGATGAGTTGAACGCCATCAACCGGCGACATCTCTGGAACGGCTCCGCCATGGTCATCCTCCGGGCCGGTCGTCAGCCATCAAAGATTACGCTGACCACACGAAGCGACAACTTCATGTCTGTCAAGCTCCAGATGGAGACGCATTAAGGAACAAGTGTTTGGCTATAATTTGTATAAAGGAAAAAGGCAGTTCCCATAAAGAAACTGCCTTTTTTCGTAGCGGGAGCCGGGATTGAACCGGCGACCTCATGATTATGAATCATGCGCTCTAACCAGCTGAGCTATCCCGCCGTCTTGCTGTTAAGCGGGTGCAAAGGTAGGCATATTTTTTCATTCCACAAAATTTTTTGGGGAAAAATCTTTTTTATTCCGGGAAAAATATTAATTTTGCAGCAAGCATCAAATAACTAAGAACTACAAAACATGACGAATAACGGCAGAATCGACATCGAGTATCCGCTGACAGCCAAGTCACCCAACATCATCTGGGATCTTATCAGTAGCGCCCACGGACTGGAACGATGGATGGCAGACCATGTGGATGAAGCGGATGGCGTATTCACCTTCACTTGGGGAGAGCCATGGACAGAACAGGACGTGCACACCGCACAACTCATCGAATATGTGAAGTACGACCATATCCGTCTGAAATGGGATGAGGACGAAGATGAAGACACCTATCTTGAGATGCGCATCGAAAAGAGCGACTTGACAGGACAGTGGAATCTGCTTATCACCGACTTTGCCGGCAGGGAAGAGGAAGAAGACTTGCGGAACCTTTGGGCGGGGAACCTTGATAGACTGCACCGTACAAGTGGACTGTAACGATGGGCGAATCAAGCGTTAAGAATTAAGAATTAAGAGACAAAATTGTTGTAGTCTGACATTTTTATTGTAATTTTGCAGCCCGTAAGGCGCAAAATAGAAATGTTCCGGATTAAGAAATTAGACATATTCATCACCAAGCAGTTCGGACTGCTGTTCATTGGCACCTTCTTCATCTGCCAGTTTGTGTTGATGATGCAGTTCCTGTGGCGCTATGTGGACGAACTGATCGGAAAGGGTCTTTCGTTGGACATCATGGCACAGTTCCTCTGGTACATGGGCCTGATGCTATTGCCGCAGGCACTCCCCCTGGCAATACTGCTATCCTCATTGATTGCTTTTGGAAACATGGGAGAGAGCTCGGAACTGACAGCTATTAAGGCTGCGGGTATCTCACTGATGCAGGCCTTCCGTCCACTGATCGTCATCGTTGTGATGATCGCCGGTGTCTCCTATTTCTTTCAGGACGTCATCGGCCCAAAAGCCAATCTCTCTTTCTACCAGCTACTGATATCCATGAAGCAGAAAAGTCCGGAACTGGAGATACCAGAAGGTATCTTCTACGATGGTATCGCCGGCTCGAACATCTACGTCCAGAAAAAAGACCTCACCACCGGCATGCTCTACGGTATCATGATCTACCGGCAGACAGGCAGCTATGAGGATCAGGCCATCATCCTGGCTGACTCAGGTATGATACAGTCGACTGCAGAGAAAAAGCACCTGCTGCTGAACCTCTACAGCGGTGAGTGGTTTGAGAATATGCGGTCACAGGACCTTGGCAGTACCGCCAGCATTCCCTATCGCCGTGAGACCTTTGTCACCAAACGTATCCTACTCGATTTCGACGGAGGATTCAATCTGGCTGACCTTAACGACATCTCCGGTAGTGCCAGTGCCAAGAGCCTGAACAAGATCATGCACGACATCGACTCGATCAAGGAGTTCAATGACAGTGTAGGACTCGCATACTATAGAGAATCGAAGTCTTATCACCTTCGACTCCCCAACGTAAATAAAGAGGACTCCGTAAAGGTACTCAAGGAGGTTGCCTCAGAGGACGTCTGCTTCGACTCGTTATACGCACGACTGAAGACCTCCAAGAAGCAAGAGGCCGTGAGAGGTGCGCTCAGCCAGGTGCAGTCAACGATGAGCGACATGGAGATGAAAGGCGATTACGCCAAGAGTTTGCACCGCTACTATCGCAGTCACCAGATAGAGGCCATCAAGAAGTTCACGCTGTCACTGACATGCATTATCTTCTTCTTCATCGGAGCACCATTGGGGGCCATCATCAGAAAAGGAGGTTTGGGTGTACCTGTCATCATTTCCGTCCTGGTATTCATCATCTATTATATCATCGACAACACAGGCTACAGAATGGCCCGCGAGGATCAGTGGACTGTACCGTTTGGCATGCTCATCTCCTCGACGGTGCTCACACCCGTGGCAGCATTCTTTACCTACAAAGCCAACAACGACTCCGTGGTATTCAACATCGATCTCTATAAGACCATAGTCATGCGAGTGCTCGGTTTACGCATGAAACGACACATCTACCGGAAAGAGGTGATTATAGAGGACCCGAAGTATGCTCTGGATGCTGAGAAACTGAAAAACGTCAACGAGGAAATTGAAAGCTACAGCGAGACACGCAAGCTCCTGCGCTGGCCCAATCCTATCAACGTGTTCTTCCATGCCGGTGATGACCAGCAAATGGAAACCATCAACGAAAAACTGGAAGAGACTATTGAAGATCTCAGCTATACCAGAGATAAGTTGATACTTACAGAACTGAACAATTACCCCATCATAGCCACTCATGCCCATACTCGTCCGTTCCGTCACAAATGGCTGAACATAGCGACAGGTCTTATCCTACCCCTTGGCATCTTCTTCTACTTCAGGATGCTGAGATTCCGTCTGAGACTATACAAAGACCTACGTACGATCCGTCATACCAGTGAGCAGATTATCCCTAGAGCTCTGGAACTGGCTGGGCAACAAGAATAGCTAATATATATAATAAGGTGTACATATTATGGAAGAAATGAGACTTGACAACATAGAAGAAGCCGTCGAAGAGTTCGGTAAAGGCAATTTCGTCATCGTCGTAGACGACGAAGACCGCGAGAACGAGGGCGACCTCATCATCGCCGCAGAAAAAATAACGGCAGAAAAGGTGAACTTTATGTTGAAACATGCCAGAGGCGTACTCTGTGCCCCCATCACCATCGAGCGCTGTAAGGAACTGGATCTACCTCATCAGGTACAGGATAACACCTCTGTACTAGGCACGCCTTTTACAGTCACTGTCGACAAATTGGAAGGATGCACCACCGGTGTCTCCGCCCACGACCGAGCAGAAACCATCAAGGCACTGGCCGACCCACAGTCGACCCCAGAGACCTTCGGACGACCGGGACATGTGAACCCGCTCTATGCCCAAGAGAACGGTGTGCTCCGCCGTAGTGGACACACAGAGGCCGCCATTGACCTATGTAAGATGGCAGGACTCTATCCCGCCGGTGCCCTCATGGAGATCATGAACGAGGACGGCAGCATGGCACGACTGCCACAACTGATGGAAATGGCCAAAGAATGGAACCTGAAAATCATCAGCATCAAAGATATGATTGCCTACCGACTGAAGAAAGAGTCACTCATCGAAGTCGGTGAAGAAGTGGACATGCCTACGGACTACGGACATTTCCGACTGATTCCTTTCCGTCAGAAGAGCAATGGTCTCGAGCATATCGCACTGATTAAAGGCGAATGGAAGGAAGACGAGCCTATCTTGGTGCGTGTTCATTCCAGTTGCATGACAGGCGACATTCTGGGCAGCAAGCGATGCGACTGTGGCGAACAGTTGCACAAAGCCATGCAAGCCATCGAGAAAGAAGGCAAGGGGGTAGTGATCTATATGCAACAGGAAGGACGAGGTATCGGACTGATGAATAAAATTGCCGCCTATAAACTGCAAGAGGAGGGACTTGACACAGTGGATGCCAACGTACATCTAGGGTTCAAGCCCGATGAGCGAGACTATGGTTGTGGTGCACAGATGCTTCGTCATCTCGGCGTTCATAAGATGCGCCTGCTGACCAATAACCCCGTGAAACGTGTCGGACTGGAGGCTTACGGTCTGGAGATTATCGAGAACGTACCCATTGAGGTGACCCCGAACCCCTTCAACTTCCGTTATCTGGAGACGAAGAAAATACGCATGGGACACACCCTTCATCTGAAATAACTCTCAATTTGTCACTTTTTCGCTCCAAATAACGAAAAAGTGGCACATATCTTTCGTGTTCAGAAATAAAATGATTACTTTTGCACAAAATTTCTAAATCATATGGCACAATTATCCAATCGTCTGCAGCGTCTGGCTCCATCTGCCACGCTGGCAATGTCACAGAAAAGCGCAGAAATGAAGGCGCAGGGAATCGATGTTATTAACATGAGTGTGGGAGAACCAGACTTCAATACACCCGATGCCATCAAGGAAGCTGCCAAGAAAGCCGTAGACGACAATTACTCCAGATATTCACCAGTTCCGGGATATGCAGATCTCAGAAAGGCTATCGTAGCCAAATTAAAGAATGAGAATCAACTCGACTATACTGTTAATGAGATTCTGGTGTCGAATGGTGCCAAACAAAGTGTATGTAACACCGTGATGGCCCTTGTCAACGACGGCGAGGAGGTCATCATCCCTGCCCCTTATTGGGTGAGCTACCCTCAGATGGTGAAACTTGCCGGTGGTGAACCCGTCATCGTAGAAGCAGGTTTTGAACAGAACTTCAAGATAACTGCAGCCCAACTGGAGGCCGCCATTACCCCGAAGACCCGCATGTTGATTCTCTGCTCTCCCAGTAATCCAACAGGAAGCGTCTATAGCAAGGAAGAACTGAAGGCACTGGCCGATGTTATCCTAAGCCACGACGATCTGTTTGTATTAGCCGACGAGATCTATGAGCACATCAACTACGTCGGCAAGCACGAGAGCATTGCGCAGTTCCCCGGAATGAAGGAGCGTAGTATCATTGTCAATGGTGTGTCAAAGGCTTATGCCATGACAGGTTGGCGTATCGGTTATATTGCCGCACCAGAATGGATTGTCAAGGGATGCAACAAGTTACAGGGACAGTACACCAGTGGTCCTTGCTCCGTCAGTCAGAAGGCTGCCGAATTTGCATATACCTCAGACCAACAGTGCGTGGAGGATATGCGACAAGCCTTTGAGCGCCGCCGCGACCTGATTGTCCGTCTTGCCAAGGAGATTCCTGGTCTGGAGGTAAACATCCCAGAGGGAGCATTCTATCTATTCCCCAAATGCAGTAGCTTCTACGGAAAGAGTGACGGTGAGGTCACCATTAACAATTCTACTGACTTTGCCATGTACTTGCTGGAGAAGGGACATGTCGCCACAGTGGGTGGCGACGCCTTCGGTGACCCAGACTGTTTCCGCATGAGTTATGCGACAAGTGATGAAAACATTGTTGAGGCCATGACACGCATAAAAAACACTGTTGAAAAATTGAAATAAATCAATAAATTCTTAGTTAAAAGTTATTAATTCGTTTATTATAACGCTCGAAATTGCTATCTTTGCGAGGTGAATTTCGGCCATAGCTCGCGTATGCGCTGTGGTAGAGATGTAACTCACTCTAAATCGATAATTTACAATAAAACTTTTATAATAACTAAAAAAATTAAAGATTCATTATGGCAACAACAACAAAGGCTGCAGCCCCAGCTAAGAAATCGGGCTTCCAGGGTATTAAAGCTGCATGGATTATTCTCGTTATCTGCTGTCTCGCAGGTTATGGTGTATGGTATTTCATTATGGGTAACCCCGACAACTTCATCGGTGGCGACCGTAGCGGCCATCCCGCAAACCTTCTTGGAACAGTGTATAAGGGAGGTTTCGTTGTAGGTCTTATCCTGACCCTTCTTTTCACCGTTATCTGCCTTGGTATCGAGCGTTTCTTCGCCATCCGTACCGCTTCTGGTAAGATCAACCTCGCTAAGTTCACCGCAGACGTGAAGAAGCTGATCAAGGAGCAGAAGTTCGAAGAGGCTGACAAACTCTGTGACAAGATGCAGGGTTCTGTAGCTAACGTCGTAAAAGCTTCTATCAAGATGTATCAGACTGTCGAGGGTGACAGCACACTGAAGAAGGCCGCTAAGATCGCTAAGATCCAGCAGGCTCACGAGGAGGCTACTCAGCTGGAGATGCCTACTCTGCAGATGAACCTCCCGATGGTTGCAACAATCGTATCTCTGGGTACCCTGACCGCTCTGTTCGGTACTGTGCTCGGTATGATCGGATCGTTCCAGGCTCTGTCTGCTGGTGGTGGTGCTGACTCTATGGCTCTGTCTGCCGGTATTTCTGAGGCTC
>Ga0265298_10005110_pt1 | contig 16570 bp, 13 predicted proteins | sample AusTroGonzalo_MG_3_FD_193486 | JGI IMG/M metagenome (GOLD analysis project Ga0265298, IMG submission 193486) | Bovine rumen microbial communities from tropical cattle in Woodstock, Queensland, Australia - Gonzalo_01 | ecosystem: Host-associated > Mammals > Digestive system > Stomach > Rumen ... | reverse complement strand
AGACGAACGTGCACTCAGACAACTGATGCGCATTCAGGTTCCAAAGGACATCGGCATTGAGATAGTTCTCGAAAACTAAGTGGGAGGCGGCAATTGAGAGCCGCAAATTTCTCCTCTCAATTTAAACAATTTGGCAGTTTTTTTACTGTTGAGAGGACTTTACTTATTCTGTTCGCGGTTGCACTGCTTCTGCGGTTTCTGTTTCTCGATCTTAAACTGATGCACCATGACGAGACCATTCATGCGTGGTTCTCGGTTAATCTGTTAAATAACGGCATTTTTTCCTATCATTACGATCCGACCTATCACGGTCCGTTCCTGTATTACATGACCGCCGGAATGTTCGGTCTCTTCGGCGCGAGCGATTTCGTAGGGCGCATTATTCCTTCGCTTCTGGGGTCGCTGACCGTTCTGCTGGTTTATCCGATATACAGACTCGGATATCTCGACAAAAAGCAGACCGTCGTCGCCGCAATCTTCCTCACGATATCTACAAGCTTCGTCTATTTCTCAAGATTCCTGCGCAACGATATCTTTCTGATATTCTTTACGATGATAATGCTCATCGGCATTCTGTATTATCTCGAGAGAAAGGAGTCGAAATATATCCTCATGGCTTCGGCGGCGGCGGGATTTGCGATGTCCTGCAAGGAGAACATGCCGATAGTCCTGGGCATCTTCGGTCTGTATCTCTTCTGGCTTGTCTACAGCGGAAAGGTTTCGTTGCCGAAGCTCTGGATTCGCGATTTTGTCCTCGGCGCCGTGATTATGTGCGGCATTATGGCAGTCCTGTACAGTTCGTTCGGGGCAAACACGGTTATGCTCATCGAGGGTCCGTTCAATGCGATTGCGCACTGGACCTCGATGCACGACTCGCAGAGGCTGGGCGGTCCGTTCTACTTCTACATCATCCTGCTCCTGCTCTATGAACTGCCGATTCTCGTCTTAGGCGTTCTCGGGCTTTTCGGGTTCTTTATGCATAAGGAAAACGGGGAGAAAGGAGATCCGCGGCAGTCGGGCTGCGAAGGTGTTAACTCCGTTAACGAAGGCGAAGCGGTCGGGTCTACCGGGGCAATCGACGCGATTAATGCCGAGGATCTCTTTGAAGACGCCGCACTGCAGGCAACTGCGCAGACGAAGAATACGAATAATGCGAATAATGCCGCATCAAACCTGCCGTCATTCTTCGAGAGGATTCTGAATATTCTCAGAGAGGGCAATATCGGCGTCACGGTGCCGATTCTCGACAAAAGACGCGAGTTTACGCGGTTCTGCATCTTCTGGATGCTGTTTTCGCTCATCGTCTACGCATATCTGGGAGAGAAAGTGCCCTGGCTTCTGCTTCATCAGCTTCTGCCGATGATCTTCGTCGCGGTCTACGACCTCTCAAAAATAAAAGGGGTTATCGTGGGCATCGGCATCGTCTTCTTTGCCCTTATGGTGCTTCATACGTCATTTACGACCGGCGACATCGCCGATCCGATTGTGCAGGTGCAGAATTCCGAGGAACTCCGCGAGGTATTTCCGTATATGGATAATGCAACCAAGATAGCCGTCTCGAACTATGTCCGCTGGCCTTTCGTCTGGTATTACCAGGGCGATTATCCGAAGAGGATATCGTATTACTCGGATCCGGGTTATAACAAGGATATCGGTCCCGAAAATTACGATCTGATTATCGTGCACGACGGCGAAAAAGTGGACAGTATCGAAGGATTCGAGAAGCATACCTACAAGAAGTGCTACTGGATTGATGTCAATACTCTGATTCAGAGCTACGGCAAACCGATTGATATCTTCAACGCGAATTACCGCGCTCTTCTTATTGAGGACTTAAAGCGGGTTATTCACTATTACTTCACAAGAGATGCGGGTCTGGGAAGTATCAATATCGATGTCTTCGTGAAGAAGGACAGGGCATAATTATTTTTTACCCTTTATTTTTCAACATTATTTTTCAACTTTATTTTTCAACTTTATTTTTCAATTTTCACAATTGCGCTTAAAAAAAGAGATTTTAAAAGATTATCGGCTCGAAAGTGCTCGAAAGTTCGGATAATCTCACTTCTGAATATAATCCTGAATTTTCGTCATGATTCCGCTTAAGAGTCCGCCCTGCGAGTTATCGCCGGTATCGTCCGCATTGCCGGCGTTATTGCCGCCTGTCATTGCGAATATCATGCTGAGAACACTTTTGAAAGTACCCGCAATCTGATCTTTCATCGTATTCTCGATGAGGTAATTCTCATCCACGGGGACATGCGTCTTAAAGATGAAGACTTCGGCGTCAAAACCTCCTTTTGCCGTGATATTGAAGGTATCTTCGGTTGTCGCCGCCATTACGAGCGGAAGCATCTGAGTGTTCTTGAAAGTGACGGGCACCGGAATCGAGGTGTTGCCGTTGGCATCAATCGTGAACTTATCGTCATGTACATTGCCGATATTGTAGGATTCACCCTTATAGTTCCATAGCAGGTCGATATCCAGATTGGTTACCGTGGCGCCGACGGGGTTTTTGTTCCCGACAATCACATTGACCGTTAACGTAGTCTCCTGCAGGGTAATATCCGACAAAGCAACGCTCTCAACGGTTACCGTCGGCGTGCTGAAGAACATGTCCTTGCAGAGAAATACTCCGATAACTGCACAGACGATTATAGCCGCGACAACGCCGACTGCAATCAAAGTCTGCTGCTTCTTTTTTGCTTCTTCATCGGTAGAGATTTGCATAATAATATCTCCGCAGGTAAAAATATTAACCTATCCGCACCCTACTGTCCCTTCACCAGCTTCAGAAACTTTTTGTCGTTCATCTGTTCGTTAGTGACGTATTTGCCGTCGCAAAACAGTGCATAGTTCGTAATCGGCGTCGGCGCATTGCGTGCGGCATCCTTGGAATCAAACTTTATCGCCCGAAACGCAATGCCGTTTGCTTTTGCGGTCTCCTCAAGAACGGGCACGTATTTCGCGTTAAACGGGCACTGATTCGTATAATATAGGACATATCCGCTGTCGGCGATATGCGGGTGCTTTGCGCAATCTTTGAACGCCGGCACAGTTCCTCCGTCCTCAAAGGGCAGATACCACAGTTGTATGCCGTTATCGGACTCGTCGCCGACGGCAAAACCCTTATGCTTAAGGTATTTCGGATCGGCAAGGAAGGGCTTTTTCTTAGCGGCGGAGAGGATGCAAAGCCCCTTCTTTCCCTTTTCTTTGCTGTCTCGGATGCACTCCGCGAGGAGATCGTTTGAGTATCCGTGCCCCTTGAACGAGCCCGAAACCCAGAGGCAGTCGATGTACATGTAGCCCTCCGCGATTATCGGGACCCATGCGTTCTCCGCCGGGATGTATTCGATGAAGCACTTGCCGCGCTCTGCGCTCTTTAAGAAGACGAGCCCGTCGGCGAATCTCTCCTTAAGCCATGCCTTCTTCGACGAAACCTGCACGTCCTTATTGTTGGAGATGGCACAGCAGATATGCTCGTCTTCGATATTTTCCTTTGTAACGCGAATATACTCCATTTTAAACACACTCAGTCCCGTCTCAGTCCGACTTCGCCTTTATCGGATGGCGGATAACGGTCTTCAGCTTCTCCGGCGCAACACGCCTTGCATCCGAGAGATAGATCTCGTGATGCCGCCTCGTATCCGAGATATCGTTCTCGTAGCCGTTCTCTTCCAGATACTTATCCATAAGTGCGACCGTGGCGGGCTCGTCGTCGTAACTGCCGATGTGCATGCACTGCACGCAGAGCCCTTCGTCAATCGTGAGGAACTCAACCTTCGAAAAGTCCTGCTTCTTCTTTTCGGTCGCCTCTTTTACGGCATAACGGAAGTCTTCCTCCTTCACGAAGTCCGGCAGTCTTATCACCGATATCCACCTGAAGTTCTCCTTGTGCGCATAATCGATGCCGTTTACGGCACTGCCGTCGGTACCGTCCGCTACGCCGTTATTGCCGATGCCTTCCTGCCACCAGAAACCCTCAAGCGGCGGCACGACATAATCGAAATAGCCCTCGATCTTACGATTGCTCTTCTTACTCATCTTGACGGTGTAGGCAATGCCGTATAAAAGCCCGATGGCAATTTTATACTCGCCGTCTTCGGCGTTGGGATCCCCGCTTCCGCGTACGGCAATATAGTTCATGGGCGGAATCGTGACAATCGAAGGCTCTGCCTTCGGCATGTAAAACTCTTTGTATTCCTTCTTAAAATCGAATGCCATTGCTTACTCACTCTTTATTAAACGAACCTATCTCTATCAGGTTGCCCTCGGGGTCCGCAATATAGCAGGTTCTCTGCCCCCACGGCTCGGTCGTCGGCGGCATTATGCCTTTCGCACCTGCCGCGGTCACGTCCGCATAGGCTTTGTCGACCGCCGCATAGTTATCCACGCTCAAAGCAATCTCATAATGCCCGTTGACCCCTTTGCAATAGGAAAATTTACTGCCGGTAAGCTTTTCGAGATCGGTCTTTCGATAAAGCAGAAAGAGCGTGCCGTCCTTTTCAAGAAAAACATTGGTGGTTTCATCGTCCTCGGTAATTTCGAAGCCGAGCACATCCCTGTAAAAGCGCACCATGACCCCCATATCGTCGACCATGATGCCGAATCCGTCCAATTTCATACTACAGGTATGTTTCGTGCCGCCGAAGAATAACACTGCCGTTATTTCTTCGACGGAAACGACGGATTCTTCTCGAAGATCTCGGTAACGTCCTTTAAGATCTCCGGAATCTTAAGATGCTGCGGGCAGGCATCCGCACACTGACCGCATTCCGTGCAGTCCGAGGCTTTTCCGCGTGTCCTGTTCAGCGCCAGATAATAGAAATACTGACTCGAAGATGCCGAAGAGGTCTCTGCATTGTCGCTCTTTGCGCTGTTGTAAAGCGCCATGTAGTCCGCAATCGGAATATTCGAGGGACAGCCTTCTTCGCAGTATCTGCAGGACGTGCAGGGAACGGCGGTATTCTTTCGGATAATTTTGACGACGGCATCCAAAACGGCAAGCTCCTCCCCGTTCAGCGGCTTCGGATCCGCCATCAGCGCCGTATTCTCCTCAACCTGATTCACCTCGTTCATACCCGAAAAGACGGTCTCTACACCCTCAAGACCTGCCGCAAAACGAAGCGCCCATGAGGCGGGCGTTGCCTGCGGGTTATAAGCCCGCATCAGATCCGCGGCTTCTTTCGGTATCCGCGTCAGATTTCCGCCCTTAAGCGGCTCCATGACATGTATCTTAACACCGTGCTTTCTTGCCGTCTCGTAACATCTCTTCGCCTGAATGCCGAGATCCTCCCAGTCGATATAATTTATCTGCAAAAGAACAAAATCGACGGGATGCCGCGTCAGAATATCATCCAGGACCTCCGGAGAGTCGTGGAACGAAAACCCGAAATCGCGGATAAGCCCCGCAGCCTTCTTCGCCTTCAGGAAGCCGAACGCATCAAAGTCTTCGGCTTTTTTGATGTTGGAGGCGTTGATATTGTGAAGCAGGTAGCGGTCGAAATATTCCACCCCGCACTTTTGGAGCTGCTCGGCAAAGATCCTCTCAAGATCGTCGCGGGAATTGAAGAGATGCATGGGCATCTTTGTGGAAAGTTCATACTCGCTGCGATCATACCTTTCTGTAAGGCATCTGCGTACCGCAATCTCCGAGCGAAAATCGTGATAGGGGTAAGCGGTATCAAAGCGCACATACCCCGCGTTAAGAAAGATATCGACAAGCCTTGTGAGCAGATCATGGTTTATTGACGCCACATCGTGCTTATCGAAAAGCGGAAGCCTCAGAGTTCCGAAACCGAAATTGGTTCTGACTTTTGTTCCCATATTACTCAACAATTACTCAGAACCATTACTCAGAACCACTCGACCTCGAATGTCTCGGCGACATCCCTGAGCCATTTCGTGATCTCTATATGCTGCGGGCAGGCATCCTCGCAACTGCCGCACTCAACGCATTCCGAGGCCTTCGGATGTTTCTTATTCAGGTTCTGATAATAGACCATCTGCGGCGAAAATCCGGGGACGTTTGCGCGTTTATCCGCATTATACAGAGAGAAGTAGAGCGGAATAGGAATCTCGTTCGGGCAGGCGTGAACACAGTACTGGCAGTTCGTGCACGGGATTACGACCGCTTTGTTGATTATCTCCGCCGCTTTCGTGACGATTTCGAGTTCCTCCGCATTCAGCGGCTTAAAGTCCTTCATAGTCTTCAGGTTGTCCTTCATCTGCTCAATATCGGACATGCCCGAAAGAACAGTCATGACATTCGGTTGCGACGCCGCGAAACGGAGCGCCCACGATGCCACCGATGCATTCGGATTGTGGTCTTTGAAGAGTTTTTCGGCATCGGCCGGGATGTTTATGAGGTTGCCGCCCTTAACCGGTTCCATTACGATAACGGGCTTATTGTATTTTGCGCAGACCTCGAGGCTCTTCCTCGACTGAATACCTTCGTCCTCCCAGTCGATATAATTCAACTGAATCTGAACGAACTCGATCTCGGGATGTTCTCTTAAGACCGTCTCCAGAAATTCGGCATTGTCGTGACAGGAGATTCCGATCTTCTTAATCTTTCCTTCGGCTTTCTTCTTCGCAATGAACTCCAGACTGCCGAGTTCCTTCTCGAGATTATAGAAGAGCCTGCCGAGATTGTGAAGCATGTAATAGTCGAAGTATTCGATGCCGCATTTCTTCAGCTGCTCGTCGAATATCCTCTCCTGATCCTCTTTTGTGTGGATCATCATCATCGGCATCTTGGAGGCGATTGTGAAACTACCGCGGGGATAGCGGTCGACAAGCGCCTCCTTCAGAGCCGATTCGGACTTGAACTCGTTATACATGTAGGCGGTGTCAAAATATGTGAAACCCGCCTGCATGAAGAGATCGACCATCGCCCTGAACTCATCCATATCCACGCTGCCATAATCCTCCGGATCTTTGAGCGGAAGACGCATACAGCCGAATCCGAATATTTTCTTGGGGTCTTTAACCGATTCCTTCATTTATACCATCCTACCCGGTTATACACGACATATACACGAAATTGATTAATTCAATCAGACGCCGCGTGCGAATTCTTTTATCTCGGCAAGCTTCTTCTCGGATTTGTTCTCGCTTCCGTGTGCCGTGATGATTCCCATATCTTTCTTGCCGAGATAGCCCATCATTGCCTTATACTGTGCTATTGCTCCCTCGTAGACACCGGGGGATTCCGAACTCAAGAGCATGGCACTCTTTTTGATGTTATCCATGCCGCCTAATGCGTAGAATCTGTCGATTGTGCACTGAAGCTGTCCGCTCATCGTGAAGTAGTATATCGGTGCCGCCAGAACAAGCATATCTGCTTTTTTAAGCTCGGCGGTAACCTCAGCCATGTCGTCCTTCTGTGCGCAGACGCCGTTGCCCTTGGTATGACAGTATTCGCAGGCGATACATCCCGCAATCTTCATTCTGCCGACATTAATGACGGTTACACTGTTTCCAGCCGACTCCGCGCCTTCTTTGAATGCCTCAACCATTGCCGCCGTGTTTCCGTTCTTACGGGGGCTTCCGTTTAATACCAGTATATTCATTATGATACCTCCGATTAATAGATCGATACCCGTTCGGATATCGTAAAATTCATTAAACATCTTAGTCTTTGTCCGTAGATTTTATAATCTTTTAGGATATCGCAGAACAACGAAAATTCAGAGATAATACGGCAAAGAGTCTGCAAAGATACGGTAATGCTCTACTAATTCCCGATGAAATTTCGGCAAAAATTGTTGTGAGTCACGGTTTTTCGTGACATCATGCGTCATTGAAATATTTGGCAACTGTCTGAAGTGTTTTCGGAATGTCTATGCCCTGGGGGCAGGATTCGAGGCATTCTCCGCAGTTCAGGCAGTTCGATGCCGCTCCGCAGCCGTTGGACTCTGCGCCGAGCATGGAATGGTAATAGAAGTTTGCCGTGTCATAGTCGTCGAAGAGGAAGGAATTGTTGTAGTAGGTAAAGCAGGACGGGATATCTACGCCGTTGGGGCAGGGGAGACAGTATCCGCAGTTTGTACAGCCGATCTTCATGCGTTTCCTCAGTTCGCCGGCAACCTTACCGATCAGCTCCAGTTCCTTATAGGTCATCGACGATGCCGCAGTCTCGGAGGCGGTCTTAACATTTGCTTCGACCTGCTCCAGGGTGTTCATGCCCGAGAGGACGACCGTGACCTCGGGATGATTCAGGACCCATCTGTAGCCCCAGTCGGCAGGCGATCTCGAGGCGTGGCTCTCTTTAAAGATTCCTGCAATATCCGCGGGCATTCTGTCGGCAAGGTGACCGCCGCGGAGGGGCATCATGACGGAGACGCCGATACCCTTATTTGCGGCATACTCCAGACCCTTGGTGCCCGCCTGAAACTTCTCGTCGAGGTAATTATACTGAATCTGACAGAGATCCCAGTCATACGAGTCGAGTATCTTCCTAAAGAGTTCGAATGTCCCGTGGAACGAGAAGCCGACATGCTTTATCCTGCCGCGGCTCTTCTCTGCCGCCAGAAAGTCGAGGACGCCGAGATTGAAGAGCTTCTCCCAGCGCGATTCCGAGAGGGCAATCAGCATATAGTAATCTATTCTGTCCGTGTCGAGCCTTTTTAACTGCTCGTCGAGGATCTTTTCCATGTCTTCATACTTTTCGACATGCCACGACGGAAGTTTTGTCGCCAGAAATACCTTCTCCCTGTATCCGCCCGCCAGAGCGCGTCCGAGAAATGTCTCGCTTTCTCCGAAGTGATAGTCATATGCCGTATCTATGTAGTTAACGCCCGCATCTATCAGTTTATGAACTATCTCCGATGCGGATTCCTCGTTTATGCTGCCGTCGGCGTTGAGCGGCAGACGCATTGCACCGAAACCGAGTGCGGAAAATTTGTCACCTGTCTTAGGGTTGATTCTGTAAAGCATATCCGACTTCACCTTTTTTAATCCCGTTATCATGAAATGTCAATGAAATATCAATGAAATACCCAATATTTTCTCAATATTTTTTGCATAATACTCAGCAAAAATTTCACGTAAATATGCCGCAACTATTCGGCATGATACGACAAAAAAGTATTCATTCACAAAGTTAATCCGGCATAATAACCTGCGAAAAATCCGCCGAAGTTCAAACAAAACCGCTGAAAATTTTTAACAAAAATCATTACATATGGAATTAATATATTGTTTATCTGAGATTTCGGCACCGGCGGGCAGAGGCGGCGAGAGATAACGCCGGAGAAATCAGGGGGATATCGTAAATCATGGAGAAAACGGAAGAATGGCTCTGGCAGTGTTCGATACCGGACAATGCCGAACTTCAGGAGCATATACTGAAGACGGAGTCTACCGTGATCATCGGCGAAAAATGCCGCATAGATTACGGTCTTTACGGCTCGGAGATTATCGTCAGCGAATTCTGTCAGATTAACGGGAACATTCATGCCGAAGACGATCTCCGCATAGATAACTGGACCGTGGTTACCGGCGACGTCACGAGCGACGGCAACGCATACCTCGGCGAGGGCGTAAAGATAAACGGCAGGCTCCTTGTCGCTGGCGACCTCGACCTTGGCGACAATGTCGCAATCAGCGGCGGCTTCGAGGCAAAAGGCTGGATTTCCATCCGAAATCCGATGCCGGTCATCGCCTATATCATGCTCTATCTCGTTACCCTTCTCGGAATCGACAAGGAAGAGGACATAAACGCAATGTTCCAGAAGCTCTTCTCCGAAGACGAAGAAGACGAATCGCAGAAGATGCCGCTCATAATCCCCCCCAACTCCACGCTTAACATGGAGGTCTTTACCGTGCCGACCGCGATGAAGATAGGCAGCGGCTGCCGCCTTCACGGAAACATCCGTGCCTCATCGGCGACCGTAGGCGATAAAAACACGATATTCGGCAGTGTTTCCGCGGACAGGGACATCATGGTCGGAGAGTCCACGGTCATCCACGGCGCCGTCAATTCCTCGGACGGTGTCGTTGCCGTTGCAAGAAAAGCCCATATCCTCGGCGATCTCCGCTGCGAGAGCCTCATGCTCGATGAAGAGGCAAGACTTGACGGCACAATCAGGGCGCCGGGCGGCGTCAAGATTCTGAGAGCGGAAGTCAAAAAATAATTTTTCCAATTTTCGGAGTGCAATATGACCCTTGCGGATATTTTCGAGATTAACGACCCCATCTGTATAGAACCTGCCATCATGGACTGCGCCGATTCGGAATACACGCGGTTCCTGCTCGACGGCGATTACAGCGCCGCGAAACTGCTGGTTGACGAGAACGAAGACCCGATAGCGGCGGCGTTCCTCGAGGAGGGCGGCTGGACCGTGACCTCGTTCGTATTCCGACCGTTCTCGGTCGAAGTCCTTGAGAGAATCGAGGCTCTCGACGGCGATATATATCAGGAAGAGCGCTCGAATTATCTTGCGGCACTCCGCGAATACTACTGCGGGGAGATTGTCAGAGAGTTTCCCGACGTCATCGAGGACAACCGCGAAGGGCGCTACGAGATGATTGAAAGCCTCTTTAAATCGCTCAATCTGATACCCGGCAGTGAAATAATGGAAGGAAACGTGGGAAACAGCGCAGGAGACGGCACAGGTGACGGCGCCGCAAAACCGACGGCGATTGACTTCTGCTGCGGTTCCGGGGTTGCCACCTCGGTCCTCCGCGACTTCGGTTACGAAACGCTCTCGTTCGACTACGATGCCGCGCTTATCTCCTGCGGCATTCAGCGAAAGAGGCTGGAACCGTCCCGTGCCATGTGCCTCGACGGCACGAGAGCCTCGGATTTCTGCCCGAAATGCAATCTGGGAATCGGTCTGATGCTCGGCGATATCACGAATTTCAACGCCGATATGTGGGAGGATATCATATACGAACTCTTTGAGCTCTCGGAAAAGACCGTGATCTCGACCGCAACCAAACCCGAGATAGAGAGGGTTGCGGGATGGTGCGGTGATGCGGGACGCAGATATAAGATAATCGAGAATGACCGCGACCCCATCTACGATTCATGGGTCTGCGTAAGCGAAGAGTAAAAGCAGCCAAAGGCAGCCATGCGGCGCCGATAATTCAAAAAAAAAAGGATTTTATTTGATTTTTGATCTTTTGTTTTTTGTTGTTTGTTGTTTGTTGTTTGTTGTTTGTTTTTTTTTGTTTTTATGTATTTTATTTTTTATCTGCGGTCGTTCTTCCTTGCCGGCTCGAACGAGATCTCGTATCCGCGGATTGTGCTCTCGTTCATGATTCTGTGAACATCCTGAGCCAGATCCATCGGAATCTCGACAAACGAGAAGTCGTTTAAGATACTGATTGCTCCTATGTTCTTACCCGCGATATGAGCCTCGCCCGCGATGGCGCCGACGATATCCTTGGGCTTTACGCCCTGTGATTTGCCGACATTGATGAAGAATCTGACCATACCCGGCTCCGCTCCCGTATCCTCGAACTCGCGGCGCAGGTTGCGGTTTCTGCCGGCATCATGCCTGCGGTCGCCCCTCTCCCTTCTCTCATCTCTGCCGAATCTCTCGAATTTCTCCGATCTCTCGTCGCGGTCAAAGCGGTTTTTGCCGTTTTTGCGCCTTGAGTCATGACCGTAATCCTCGGAATCACCGGCATAATCGTATGATGCGTACGATGTCTGCACCGCGGATGCCGACGCCGGCATCGAACCGCCGCTTCTTCCGTCGCCTTCGACCTGAACCTTTATGAGCGCCGCGGCAATATCCGTCAGGGCGAAATCCTCGTCCATGAGTTTCTCGACCGGCGCTATGTATGCCGTCAGATCGCTGTCGCGCATGACGCCGCGAAGTTTATCGAGGAATCTGTCAATGCGGCAGTTCTCCACGTCTTTTATGCTCGGAGGCGCCACGCGTCTGATCTTTGCCTTCGCAAGCTTCTGGATCATGCGCAGTTTTGCGGTCTCACGCGGACCGACAAAGGTGTATGCACGTCCCGTTTTGCCCGCACGTCCAGTACGTCCGATTCTGTGAATGTAATACTCGGCATCCTGCGGAACGTCGTAGTTGTAGACCGTGTCGATATCGTCGACATCTATGCCCCTTGCCGCGACATCGGTTGCGATGAGCATATCGAGCGAACCCGACCTGAATTTGTTCATGACGCGGTCGCGTGAGGACTGGTTCATGTCGCCGTGAAGTCCCTCGGCGAAATAACCGCGGGAATGAAGCAGGGACGAGATCTCGTCGACACGCTTCTTGGTGTTACAAAAGATCATCGAGAGACCGCCGTTTATGTCGATAAGGCGGCAGAGAATGTCCAGTTTGTCCTTTTCGCGTGCCTCGATATAGAGCTGTTCAATCGAGGGCACGGTAAGCACGGTCGGAGTGAGTGCCAGAAACTCGGGGTCGGTCTGGAACTCCTTCGAGATTCTTAGAATGGGTTTGGGCATCGTCGCCGAGAAAAGAATGGTCTGGCGCTCATCGGGGGCATACTCCAGAATCTCCTCGAGATCTTCCTTGAATCCCATATCGAGCATCTGATCGGCTTCGTCGAGGACGATTGTGCTGATATTGTTCAGCGTCAGCGTCCGCCTCCTGAGGTGATCCATCACCCTTCCCGGGGTGCCGACGACTATGTGAATGCCGCGTTTAAGTGCCGAAATCTGCCTTTCTATGTCCTGTCCGCCGTAGATGGGGAGGACTCTTATGTCGTCGCGGTATTTCAGGAGCCTGTTGAACTCTTCGGCAATCTGAATCGTAAGTTCGCGTGTCGGCGAGAGGACCATTGCCTGAACATGACGCTCTTCCGCGTTTATCTTCTCAATTACCGGAATCGCGAACGCCGCCGTCTTTCCGGTTCCCGTCTGTGCCTGACCCGTTACGTCGCGGCCGTTCATGATTAAAGGAATCGCAAGCTGCTGAATCGGGGTCGGCTCCTCAAAGCCCATGTCTTCAACAGCCCTGAGTATTTCGTCCGAAATATTCAGCTCGGTGAATTTCAAAAATGTATCCATTTACTTATTATACGTCGTCCGAACTATAAGACAGTTGGCAAAGGAGAAAATAATAGCATATTGTTTTTCAATCGGCAAAAGGGTGCGGAAATCGAGATGGTCAGAGGGCATACACGCGGACGGGGATCCGCAAACATGGAGAAACGCCGAAAAGAAACCCCGAATAAGCCGTATTTGCCGGCAGGGATTGTGGTAACAGGAGAGATTTTATGCGCCGCATTACGCGGGCGTCTGCGGGAGCATTCTCCGAAACCTCACCGTGTCGGGATTATTCCCTGAGCGTCCACGAACGGGGGTGTGGCTCATTTTTCATACCCGCGCCCGTCAAGTTATCGCGGCAAATATCACGGGCAATACCGTGCAATCCCATATATCGAAATAACTATACTGTCATAAGAAAAAATAATGAGAATAATTTGCATTATTAAGAAGAATCAATTCAAGGAATGAAACAATGAAAGTAATTTACAGCGACGGCAAAACCGGAGAATGTCCCAAAGAGGATGAACTGCATGTAATACGTCATACTGCGGCACATATTCTTGCACAGGCAGTAAAGCGCTTATATCCGACGGCATCATTTGCATACGGACCCGCGACAGAGAAAGGATTCTACTACGACATTGACTTGGGCGACGCAAAACTTTCAGAGACAGACCTTGAAACGATAGAAACAGAGATGCGTAAAGTAATCAAGGAGAATCTTCAGATTAAACCTTTCATACTTCCGCGCGAAGAAGCCCTTAAACTGATGAAAGAGCGCAACGAGCCGTATAAGGTGGAGCATATCGCCGATCTTGCCGAGAACGAGCCCATCAGTTTCTATCAGCAGGGCGAATATATCGATATGTGCACCGGTCCGCATCTGACCTATACGGGCACACTGAAGGCGTTCAAACTCACCTATATCTCGGGTGCATACTGGAAGAACGACTGCAAAAACAAGATGCTCACGAGGATCAACGGTACCGCGTTTGCGACCGCAAAAGAACTCGACGAATTCATAAAACTTCAGGAAGAGGCGGAAAGACGCGACCACAGGAAGATAGGCAAGGACATGCAGCTATTCATGTTCTCCGACGAAGGTCCGGGTTTCCCGTTCTTCCTCCCCAACGGCATGACAATCAAGAACTCGCTCCTCGAATACTGGCGCGAGATTCACCGCCAGAACGGATATCAGGAGATTTCAACGCCGCTTATCATGAACCGCAGACTCTGGGAGACCAGCGGTCACTGGGATCACTACAAGGACAATATGTATGCGACCGAGATCGATGACGAGCCGTACTGTATCAAGCCGATGAACTGCCCCGGCGCCGTCATGGTCTATTCCACGCAGCCGCACAGTTACCGCGAGCTTCCGATTCGTCTGGCAGAGATCGGTACCGTGCACCGCCACGAACTGAGAGGTACTCTCCACGGTCTCTTCCGTGTCCGCTGTTTCACACAGGATGATGCACACCTCTTCATGAGAAAGGACCAGATCGCCGAGACGATTACCGATGTCGTGAGAATCATCAACGAAGTTTACACGAAATTCGGATTCGAATACTACCTTGAACTCTCGACCCGTCCCGAGGACAGCATGGGAAGCGATGAGGACTGGGAAGCGGCAACCAACGGTCTTAAGGATGCTCTCAACAAGATGAATCTGCCCTACACGATAAACGAGGGGGACGGTGCTTTCTACGGTCCGAAGATCGATTTCCACCTGAAAGACTGTCTCGGACGCACATGGCAGTGCGGAACCATCCAGCTCGATTTCCAGATGCCGCTCAACTTCGACCTGACCTATGTCGACGAGAACGACGACAGACAGCACCCGATTATGATCCACCGCGTCTGCTTCGGCTCAATCGAGCGTTTCATCGGTATTCTCACCGAGCATTATGCGGGTAAGTTCCCCGTCTGGCTTTCGCCGGTGCAGGCGAAGGTGCTTCTGGTCTCCAAGAAGAGCGAGGAGTATGCGGGCTACATCTACAAGATGCTTAAGGACGCAAATATCCGCTGCGAACTCGACAACCGCAACGAGAAGATCGGATACATGATCAGACAGGCGCAGTATACCGAACGCGTGCCCTACATGATTATCATAGGCGAGAAAGAACTTGAGAATCAGAATATCTCGATACGCACCCGCGACAGCAAGACGGTTTCCATGTCGCCGGAAGAGTTCCTCGAGAAGATCACGACCGAGATTCGGGAAAGGGTCTGAAAAAGACAAAACATTCCCTTTTTTTGTAAATACCTTTAAAAATTCCTTTAAACTTATAAATTGCAGTATAACTTCAAAATTGAATATTAATCTTTAATGATTATTTCTGAAAAAATGATTATTTTGTATTTTTGGATTTGATGAACGTTATCTTATGAACGTTATCTTATAAACGCACTGCGTCCCGCATACTTTGCGGATGCGCCCATCTCTTCTTCTATTCTTAAGAGCTGGTTGTATTTCTCGACACGCTCGCCGCGTGCGGGTGCGCCGGTCTTGATCTGACCCGTGCCCATGGCAACCGACATATCGGCAATGAAGGAATCGACGGTCTCGCCGCTTCTGTGGGAGATCATTGCGCCCCAGTTGTTCTTCTGCGCAAGGCGGATGGCATCGACGGTCTCGCTCACGCTTCCGATCTGATTCAGCTTGATAAGAACGGCATTCGCGACACCCTTCTCGATACCCAGTTCCATCCTCTTTACATTCGTCACAAAGAGGTCGTCGCCCACAAGCTGCACCTTTGAGCCGATGGCGTCGGTGAGCTTCTTCCAGCCTTCCCAGTCGTCCTCGGCAAGTCCGTCCTCGATTGAGACAATCGGATACTTCTCGCAGAGCCCCTTATAGAACTCAACCATCTCGTCCGAGGTCAGCTTTCTACCTTCGGTTCTGAGGTTATAGACGCCGTCCTCGTAGATCTCGCTGGACGCGGGGTCAAGGACAATGCCGATGTCTTTGCCGGGTTCGTAGCCCGCCCTCTTTATTGCCTCGACTATGAGCTTAAGCGGCTCCTCGTTTGACGGCACCTGCGGAGCAAATCCGCCTTCGTCACCGACGCCGGTGGAGTGTCCCTTCTCTTTGAGCAGCGCTTTCAGTGCCTGATAGACCTCCGCACCCCATCTGAGAGCCTCGCGGAAACTCGGAGCGCCGTAAGGGGCAATCATGAACTCCTGAAGATCCGCACCCTGCCAGTTGGCGTGTGCACCGCCGTTCATGATATTCATGCACGGAACCGGCAAAGTCGGCTGCGCACCCGAAAACTCGCCGAGGTATTTCCACAGCGGCAGTCCCTTTGCCTGCGCCGCACTGCGTGCAACCGCCATCGAGACGGTAAGGATCGCATTTGCCCCGAGCTTGCCCTTGTTCTCCGTGCCGTCGGCGGCGATCATCGCGGCATCGATATCTCTCTGCTTAAGTGCGTCCATGCCGGCGATCTTCTTCGCAATCTCGTTGTTGACGCCGGAAACCGCTTTTGTAACGCCCTTGCCGCCGAAACGCTTCTTGTCGCCGTCGCGAAGCTCAACCGCTTCATGAACGCCCGTCGAGGCACCCGACGGACATGCCGCTCTTCCGAATGC
>Ga0265298_10005109_pt1 | contig 16571 bp, 16 predicted proteins | sample AusTroGonzalo_MG_3_FD_193486 | JGI IMG/M metagenome (GOLD analysis project Ga0265298, IMG submission 193486) | Bovine rumen microbial communities from tropical cattle in Woodstock, Queensland, Australia - Gonzalo_01 | ecosystem: Host-associated > Mammals > Digestive system > Stomach > Rumen ... | reverse complement strand
AGATGTTTCTTCTGCCGGAGGATCCGTATCGGTGGAAAGCGACCTGCCACCACAATCATCGCCTGCCGGAGCTGGGAGACCAGTTCCTTGCCATGCACAAGAAACAGTATCTGTATCTGATGTATGTATGGGGACACAGCTATGAGTTTGACGACAGGGACAACTGGGACCTGATGGAGGGATTCTGCAGGAAGATGGGCGGACGGGATGACATCTGGTACTGTACGAACATTGAACTGATGGACTGCCTCGACGCGTTCGGAAGGCTGCAGTTCGCGGCGGACAACAGCTTTGTCCGTAATCCGAATGCCGCGGAATGCTGGATCATGGTGGATGATGAAGCGAGGCTGATCCCCGGAGGGAAAACAATCCGTTTGTGAAAAAGCGGGATTCTCTCCGAATCATCGAGAAGGATATCCGTTTTGTCCATAAGTTGTACGGACGTTCCGAAGGGTTGATTTTGCTGCGATAGAGGGCAATTCCGCCTTTTTTGACATAGTATTGACGGATTTCAGAAGCCTTGACTGGGATGCGGGATCTGGTGTAAATTTGATATAGAAATTCCATATCGGAGGACGACCATCTGGTTATCTTTGTGCTGAGCGATGAGGACGGGGACTCCGTGCGGGACTATGTCAGGCGGAAGATCAGCGTCGCACGCCCGGCGCTCCGCGTTGTTACGATCGACGCGTTTCCGACAAACGAAGCAGGAAAGATCCTGTACGGGGCGCTGCTGGAGACGGCAAAGCAATATATCGTGTGACGCCGGATGCCGCTTTCCGCGTCACGGTTTCGGAGGGAATCAGGATGGATATCGGGATCAGGCTGCACGATACCCGGCCGGGGACGCTGAGGGAAAGGCTGGGTGATGCCGCCGCGCAGGGATTCAGCTGTGTGCAGCTGGCTATGAGCAAGGCGGTGGACGGGTTCCGGATGGCGGACGCGCCGAAGCTGCTGACGCCGGATCTGGCGGCGGAGGTCAGGGAGGAACTGGAGCGGGCGGGCATGGAATGCGCCGTGCTCGGCTGCTACCTGAAGCTGGCCTGCGCCAATGAAGAGGAAGCTGAACAGGTCAGGGAGATCTATCTGGCACATCTGCGGTTCGCGGCATGGATCGGTGCCCGGTGCGTCGGCACAGAAACGCCGCCGGCTGACGGGCCGGAGGGGAAGGCATGCCGGACAGGGGAACACTACAGGCTGTTTCTGGACCGGGTCGGGCCGGTGGCCCGGGAAGCGGAGAAACTGGGCGTGACGCTGGCTGTGGAGCCGGTCTGCACCCATATTGTGTATGACGCCCGCCGGGCTGAACAGATGCTGGCGGACCTGAAAAGCGACAGCGTTAAGATCATCCTGGACGCGGTGAACCTGATCGACTCGGAACATACAGAGACGGCGCCCGGGATCGTGCGGGACGCAGCGGACAGGCTGGGAAACAGGGTGTGCGTGCTGCATATGAAGGATTTTGTTCCCCAGCCCGGCATGCCGCGGCCGAAGCCGGTCCCCTGCGGACAGGGCAGGATGGATTACAGGGTGCTGCTGGAGCTGGCGCGGAAAAGGGATCTGCCCATGACCCTTGAGAATACGACGCCTGAGAACGCGGAGCAGACCCGGATGTGGCTTGAGGGCGTTCTTCCCTGACATATGGACGAAACGGATATGATACAGCCGGATACGGAGAGAATGAGCCGAAACGCTTGAAAGCGTTCCGGCTTTTCATATATACTTTCAATCGGATAGTAACAATCAACGGAAATATATACCGGAGCCTGTAAATTTCAGCAAAATTGTCCGAACAAATGAGGAGATCCTCAGGAGATCATCAATGGAATTATTGTGCGTTACCTCCCGCAGCTGCAGTGTGCTGCTGGATCCGGAAGGCCTGTATGAGGCGCGGGAAAAGCGCGAACTGTTTCTGAACGGGGAACGGCTCGGGGAAGAGTATCGCTCGGTCGCCTCGCTGTTCGATCTGGAACCGGATACGGCATACGTGCTGGAAAGCCTGACGGAGAACGGGGAACGGGATCAACAGGCTTTCCGGACAAAGAAGGAGACCTGTACGCTGAACGTCAGGGCGTTCGGGGCGAAGGGCGACGGCAGGACGGACGATACGGCGAAGATCCAGGCGGCGATCCTTTCCTGTCCGGACGGCGGAAGGGTCCTGGTCCCTCCGGGAGATTACGTGACGGGCCCGCTGTTCCTGAAGAGCCGCATGATGCTGGAGATCTCCGGCGGCGCCGTCCTGTGCCTGCTGACAGACCGGGAGCGTTTCCCTGTTCTGCCGGGGAACACGCCCGCGTACAACCCGGACGGAGAGATCCTGCTCGGAATGTTTGAAGGATGCGCAACGGACGGATTTGCCGCGGCGCTGACAGGCATCGGCCTGACGGATACAGCGGTGATCGGGGAGGGCGTGATCGACGGCCGGGCGGATGAAGGCGACTGGTGGGTGGATCCCAAGGAGATCCGTGTGGCCAGCCGGGGGAACCTGCTGTATACCCAGCGCTGCAAAGGGATGCTGGTCCAGGGGCTGACCTTCCGGAACAGCCCCAGCTGGAACCTCCATCCGGCTTACAGCGAGGAACTGGATTTTATCGATATCCGGGTACAGGCACCCTGGGACAGCCCGAACACCGACGGGTTCGACCCGGAAAGCTGCCGGAAGGTGCGCCTGCTCGGCGCGGAGATCTCCGTCGGGGACGACTGCATCGCCATCAAGAGCGGGAAGGTCGGTCTGGGGCGGAAGTACAGACGCCCCTGTGAGGATCTGGAGATCGGCTGGTGCGCCCTGCTGGACGGCCACGGCGGTGTGACCGTAGGCAGCGAGATGGCAGGCGGGGTGAAGAACGTACTGGCGCATCACTGCTATATGAAGGGAAACGACCGGGCGCTGCGGATCAAGACCCGGCGGGACCGCGGGAAGGACGGCGTGATCGACGGGATCCTGTTCCGGGATATCCGGATGGACGGTGTCAAGATGCCGCTGGTCATCAACAGCTTCTATTTCTGCGACGCGGACGGGAAAACGGAACGGGTGCAGAGCCGGAAGAAGCAGCCGGTGGACGAGACCACACCGGAGATCCGGTCGGTCTGCTTTGAACGGGTGAAAGCGAAGGGTTGCAAGGCCTGCGCGGTTTACGCAATGGGACTGCCGGAGAAGCCTATGGAGCATCTGGAACTGAGAGACTGCTCTTTCAGCTTTGATCTGAACGCGCAGCCGATGGTGCCTGCCATGGCACTGCATGTCGAAGAATGCTGCAGGCGGGGTATCATTGTCCGGTTCCTGAAGAAACTGACCATGAAAAATGTTTTCCTGGATGGTTTTGAGGGAGAACCGCTGGAAACGGAACAGGTGGAAGAACTATCAGTATAACGGACGGAGGAAGAGAGTATGGATATTCGGTACAGCTGCAACCAGAAGGATTTCAGGCGGTATACCACAGAGGAAGTGCGGAAGGAGTTCCTGATCGAAAAACTGTTTGAAGCGGATCAGGTGACCGCGGTCTACAGCCATGTGGACCGGATGGTGACCCTGGGCGTGATGCCGGTAAAGGAGAAGGTCTCCATCGACAAGGGCATCGATATCTGGCACAACTTCGGCACGGAATTCTTCCTGGAACGACGGGAGTGCGGCATGTTCAATGTCGGCGGCGCCGGCAGGGTGACCGCGGACGGACAGGTGTATGAGATGGGCTACAAGGACTGCCTGTACCTGACCCGCGGCGCGAAGGAAGTATATTTCGAGAGCGCCGAAGCGGATAAGCCGGCGAAGTTCTATCTCGTTTCCGCGCCGGCCCACTTCAGCTATGAGAACCGGCTGATCCGGATCGCGGACGCGGCCAAGAAACCCTGCGGCGACGCGGCGACCAGCAACAAGCGGGTGATCAACCAGTTCATCCATCCCTCGGTGCTGAAGACCTGCCAGCTGAGCATGGGAATGACCGTGCTGGAGACCGGCAGTGTATGGAACACCATGCCGGCGCATACCCATGAGCGCCGGATGGAAGTGTACTTCTATTTTGAGGTGCCGCAGGACAACGTGGTGTTCCATATGATGGGAGAGGGACAGGAAACGAGGCATATCGTCATGCAGAACGAGCAGGCGGTGATCTCGCCTTCCTGGTCGATCCACGCCGGCGCCGGAACGAGCAATTACACCTTCATCTGGGCGATGGGCGGGGAGAACCAGGCGTTTGATGATATGGATAATATCAAAACCACTGACCTGAGATAACGAATAATGAACAATGAATAATGAATAATGGACAGGGATTGTGAGTGACGAAGGAGGATTTCAGAATGGATATGAACAGCTTCAGCCTGAAGGGCAAGGTTGCGTGGATCACCGGCGCGAGCTACGGGATCGGATTTGCGATCGCGGAGGCATATGCCGCCGCCGGAGCGGTGATCGTATTCAACGATATCAATCAGGAACTGGTGGATAAGGGCCTGAAGGCCTATGCGGAAAAAGGCATCGAAGCGAAGGGCTATGTCTGTGACGTGACGGACGAGGACGCGGTGCAGACGCTGGTGAAACAGATCGGGCAGGAAGTCGGCGTGATCGATATCCTGGTCAACAACGCCGGCATCATCCGCCGGATCCCGATGACCGAAATGAGCGCCGCTGAGTTCCGGAAGGTGATCGATGTCGATCTCAACGCGCCGTTCATCTGCGCCAAGGCGGTCATTCCTTCCATGATCGCCAAAGGACACGGCAAGATCATCAATATCTGCAGCATGATGAGCGAGCTGGGACGGGAGACCGTTTCTGCCTACGCGGCAGCCAAGGGCGGACTGAAGATGCTGACCCGGAATATCTGCTCCGAATACGGCGGGCACAACATCCAGTGCAACGGCATCGGGCCGGGCTATATCGCCACGCCCCAGACCGCGCCGCTGCGGGAAAAGCAGCCGGACGGCAGCCGCCATCCCTTTGACCAGTTCATTATCGCCAAGACGCCTGCCGCGCGCTGGGGAACGCCGGAAGACCTGCAGGGTCCGGCCGTGTTCCTGGCATCCGACGCCAGCAACTTTGTGAACGGCCATATCCTCTATGTGGACGGCGGCATCCTTGCCTATATCGGCAAACAGCCGTAAGGAAAACAAGTCCATTTTGTCCATATGTTCAGCCTTTTTTGACTTTACGGCAACGGACAAATTCATGTATAATAAGTTATGAAATGTGGACAAATCAGCAAAATATACCGGAGGGAACGCAGTGCAGACCCGAAGAACCGTTGAACAGTACCGCATGATCGACCTGTCGCTCTTCGCGCTGATCCTGATCATCTTTGAGACGGTGCTGATCAAAGCGTCAACCGGCTGGTTTCCGAATGAACCCTGGACTGTTTCCGTTACCGCGGCGATCACGGCGATCGTCATGGTGCGATGGGGCCCCTGGGCGGTCATCCACGCGGTGGCCGGAGGGATCGTTTTCTGCGCGGTGAACCGGGGACAGGCGCAGCAGTTCCTGATCTACTGTATCGGCAACACCGCGGCGCTGGCGGTCCTTCCGCTGGTCAGGAAAGTGGGATGGGAAAAGCTCAGAGAGAGCTTCCTGCTCAAACTGCTGTGGAGCATCCTGACGGTGCTGGCCATGCAGGCCGGACGCGTGTTAACGGCCATGATCCTCGGAGCGTCTCCCGCGTCGGCCGCGGGATTCATCACCACGGACGTTGTGACCTATATCTTTACCGCGGCCATCCTCTGGATCATGTCCCGGCTGGACGGGATGCTGGAGGATCAGCGGCACTATCTGGCCCGGATCCATGATCCGGCGAACAGGGAAGGAGGGATCGCATGAAAGGGAACGCCGCCGATTATCTGAAACAGGACCGGCGGACCGGTACCTGGCATGAAGACCCGGAACAGGCGGTGCGCGACGATGTGGAAAAGCATTACTGGCTGAACGTGGGCCGTACCATCCTGAAGGACTGGCGCCTGTACCTGATGCTGGTCCCGATGCTGCTGGTTTTCCTGTTCTGGCGTTATTTTCCCATGTACGAGCTGCTGGGAAGCTTTAAGGTCCCGGACGGGATCCTGCCGGTCAGCGAGCAGCTTTTCTCCGGCTTCAGCTATTTCAGGCAGCTGCTGGTGGGCGGGGACAGCCTGAGCCAGAACTTCTGGATGGCGATGCGGAACACGTTCCTGCTGAGCTTCTACGGACTGTGCTTCGGTTTCCCGATGCCGATCATCCTCGCGCTCTTCTTCAATGAAGTGAAGAGCAACGCGGCCCGCAGCACGCTGCAGGTGATGACGTACCTGCCGAAATTCATGTCCACCGTTGTGATGACCTCCCTGGTGACCATGCTGGTCAAGCAGGGATCCATTATCGGCGAGATGGGGATCGTGAGCCAGGCGCTGACGAAGCTCGGCATCATTTCCCGGGAGGCCGGGAACGCCGGCCTGCTGAACAACCCGGATTACTTCCGGGCCATCTATCAGATCAGCGGTATCTGGGAAGAGGCCGGATACGGCAGCATTGTGTTCTTCGCTGCGATCATCGCCATCTCGCCCACCAGCTATGAGGCGGCGCAGATCGACGGCGCCGGCAAGTGGGCCCAGATGAGATATGTGGTCCTGCCCAGCATCCTTTCGACGATCGTGATCATGCTGATCACGCGGATCGGTTCCCTGCTGAACATCGGGTATGAAAAAGTGATGCTGCTGTACAACACGAAGACCTATGTGACGGCGGACGTGATCTCCACGCTGGCCTACCGGACCGGCCTGGGCGGCGGCGCCGGGACAGGCATCGCCAGCGCGGCGGAGATGATGAACAACGTGGTCGGGATGCTGCTGGTGATCGGCGCGAACACGATCGCCCGCAAGGCTTCCAACACGTCGCTGTATTAAGGAGGGATCCGGGATGAAACGAAAACTGGAGATCTCCGAACTGATCTTTAAGATCCTCAGCTATGTGCTGCTGACGGCCTTTGCGCTGATGTGCCTGTATCCGTTCGTCTACGCGGTCTCCGCGTCCATGAGCGGACGGCACGCGGTGGAATACAGCGAAGTGGTGCTGCTGCCGAAGGACCTTCAGTTTGAAGCGTTCGCCAGCATGTTCAATAACAATATGTTCTGGAATTCCTACGCGAACACGTTGTTCCTGACCTTCTACGGCACGCTGTGGGCACTGGGGGTCGCCATCCTGGGCGCATACGCGCTGAGCAAGAAACGGCTTCTGTTCCGGAAGGCTTTCAACTTTTTCCTGGTCTTCACGATGTGGTTCAGCGCCGGCATCGTGCCGCAGTATCTGAACTATCTGGATACGCAGAAGGTGTTCAATGCCGTCGGCATCATGGACGACAAGTGGCTGGTGGTCATTGCCATGGGCATGGCGGCCATGAACATCATCCTGCTGCGGAACGCGTTCGAAAATGTTCCCGGCGAGATCGAGGAGGCCGCGATCGTGGACGGCGCCACGGAGCTGCAGGTGCTGAAAAAGGTCTACATTCCCATGAGCAAGAGCACCATCGCCACGGTAGCGCTGTTTTTCGCCATCAGCCGGTGGAATGGCTACTTCTGGGCAAGGCAGATGATCTCCAACGGCAACGAGCATCCGCTGCAGGTGTTTATCCGGCTGCAGCTGGAGATGTATACGGATCCGGACCAGATGACGGGATGGAACAGGGTGTACGCGCCGGATTCCATGATCTACGCGCTGATCGTCTGCTCGATCATCCCGATCCTGATCATCTACCCGTTTATCCAGAAATACTTCGCCAAAGGCACCAATGTCGGCGGAGTAAAGGAATAAGCGCCGGCGGACACCGATACTGTGTGTGAAAGACAAACGACCCAAGTTTCCAAGCGGAGGCAAAAGGACCTACCGCTGAGAATAAAAGGAGGAAAAAACCCATGAAAAAGTTCCCTAAGGTTCTCTCTCTGGTACTGGCAGTCGCCATGGTCCTGGCCATGGTGAGCACCGCCGGAGCAGAAAGCGCTCTGTCCTACGCGGACGGGACCGTGCTCCGGATGGCGACCGGTTACAACAACGCGAAGACCGGCCTGGTCTTTGACGCCGAGGTCGCCGGCGAGGGGATCACCCTGGCTGACGGCAAAACCTACAATACCGGCGATCTGAAACCCACCTGGGTGGCGATCGAGGAAACCCTGAAGATCAAGTTCGAGAGTATCTATCAAGGCAACAACGCTTCCGCCGAATTCGACTACTGGAAAGAACAGATGGATAAGGTTGACGTGCTGAGCGGCACCGCCGCGAAATTGAGTGAAGCGGGTGAAGCCGGCCTCGTGGTCAACATCGCGGAGTATCTGGACCAGATGCCCAACTTCAAGGCGTACCTGGAAGAGAATCCCATTGTCCGGCTGTCCATCACCGGCAACACCGACACCGGCGCGATCTACTTCAGCCCCTACTTTGACGGCGTGAACGACATCGAGCGGATGCCCCTGATGCGGATCGACTGGGTGAAGAAGCTGCTGGACGGCGAGGGTGAATTCGCCGCTGACGCCTGCAAGGACCTCGCTCCTTACGCCTATCAGCCCTACATGCCCCTCGAAGGCAAGATCGAGATTGAGACCCCCAACCTGGAAGGCACGGCCGTTGAAACCGTGACCAAGGACTACGACGCTTTCGGCAACATCATCGCGAAGATGAACGAAGCGCCCCTGAACGGCGTGGCCGCGGTGAACATGCTGCGCGAGTACATCGACAAGACCTACGGCGGATACTACGGAACCGACCGCAGCAACCTGTTCATCGGACAGAACGCCGCGTGGGACGCGGATGAGCTGGTGGCCCTGCTGCGCTGCGTGGTAGCCAATCCCCAGACCCTGAACGGCACCGACACGGTGCAGGGCCTTTTCAGCCGTGAGGACGCGAACAACCAGCGCCGGGTTGACTTGTTCCGGTTTGCCGGCCACCTGTTCGGCGTACGCGGCCTGGAATCCCGCCAGGACTACCTGTATGTGGACGTCAACAACGAGCTGAAGGACGCCCGTCAGGAAGAGGTCACCTATATCGCGATGGCCGCGATGAACGACATCGCGAAGGAAGGACTCATTTCCGAGGCCTTCGTCAACGGCGAGGACGTGAAGACCAAGAACTACCTGGAGAACGACCTGGGCTTCATGCACTACGACTATAACCAGACCCAGACCCTCTACAACGAGACCGTGCTGCAGGACGGCGAAGCCTATGAAGCGGTCATGGTGCCCGTGGCCCGCTGGCAGGACGGAACCGAAGGCGGCAAATACATGCGGTTTACTGAGAGCTGGCGCTCCGTGAAGACGGACGGCTGGGGCATCTCCAAGGCCGGCGTGGGCGACGATACCGATAAGCTGAACGCTGCCCTGGCGCTGATCGACTATGCCTATTCTCCCGCCGGAATCATCCGGATGAGCTACGGCCCCGATGCGTTCATCAAGACCAACGCGGACGGCTCCTATGTGACCTTCAACTTCAACGGCGAGGAAATGCCCGAGATCGCCGACGCGACCAGGACGGAGCTGTGGGAGAAGGCCGACGGCAACTACACCAACTACGCCCGCCAGTTCCTGGGCTCCACGCTGAGCTTCATGAAGAGCCAGGCGTTTGAGTTCCAGTGCACCTGCGACGCCGGCAAGGAAGGCGCCGGAAAGATCTCCAAGGCCATCGCCCTGGGCACGATCAAACATCCGGAGCTGGCGCTGGCGGAGAATCCCTGGTACACCTCCGTTCCCACCGTGCTGCCCACCACCAAGTCCGAGAACGATGAGCTGGGCGGATTCACCGACCTGAACTCCAAGTTCCAGGGCGGCAAGGACCAGCAGAACCTGCTCGTGGACATCATTGCCGCCGGCTTCACCGCCGAAGGCATGGGCAGCCCCGCGGAAGCGGCCGCGTTTGTGGCTGACGCCATGAACGGAAGCCAGTACCTGATGATCAAGGAAGGCGCCTGGGAAGCGCTGCTGGATTACGCTGCTGAGCTTCAGTGATCCATTCCCGTGTATACCCGCCCGCCCGGAGGATCCTCCTCCGGGCGGGCATATCCCGCAATAAACCGGAAGGGTGTGGTCGGCTGTGTATAAAAAGCAGGTCAAGCTGCAGAAGATCCTCTGCCTGGCGATGCTGTTTGTCAGCGCGCTGATCTTTATCTATTCGCTGGGGATCATGACCGACCTGTATGACGCCCTGTATACCACGATCCGGAGCACAAAGAACCTGGATAAATCTTCGGTGACAGGCTCCCGGATCTATTACGACATGCAGGATTTCAACAAACTGTTCCTGAGGTGCTCCATCGGGATGATCCTGCTGTGCCTTACGCTGTTTGTCACGAATACCCACAGCCGGCGGAAATACTATATCGGCAACTACTGTTCGGTCTGCCTGGTCTGCGCGGGCGGCACGGCTTTCGCCGTCTGGGCCCACAGCCGGATCGAACATTACAGGTCCCTGTTCCTGCAAATCAACTTTGAAGAATTGGCGGCGCACGCCGCGAAACGGAAAACCCTCTATACGGAATCAACCTTCTGGTTTGATGTCCATTACCTGCTGTTCGGACTGCTGCTGATCGGAATCCTGCTGCTGATCGGCAACATCTTCTGGAAACGCAAGCTTATGAAAGACGAACAGGCCCTGATCGCGCAGGGAAGGGAGGCGGTCGCATGACGCAGGCCATGAATGATCGCGAGATCCGGACGGACCGGATGCGCTATGTGAAGAACACGGCTTCCTCCAGGCTTTGCTATCTGGCGATCCTGCTGAATGTTCTGTATTTCATTTCAATCTATAAATCCGATGTGGGCTCCTGGTACTACCAGATCCTGGTAGGGGGCAGCATCGTGTATAACCTGCTGTTCATGCTGATGACCTTCCTGGCTTCCGAAGGGGTCAAGAATTACCGGAAATCCTTTTCCCTGCTGCTGTACGGGCTGGGGATCCTCCAGGTCCTGCGGATCTTTATCCTGCCGGCGCAGGCCCATCAGGCCCTGCTGAAGATCGGCGGCGAAGAGACGGTCGTCATGCAGGACGCGCAGTTTATCCGGTGCGTTGCCTACCTGGCGGGCAGCGCTGTGTGCCTGGCCGCCGCGGGCCTGATCAATCACATGAAATCAGGCGCGCTGGCGAAGCATGCCGGGACGATCGGGAAGGAGGCTGCATAAATGGCGGAGCTGAAGCTGCAGCATCTGGACAAGATCTACGACAATAAGGTTCAGGCTGTGTACGATTTCAACATGGATGTGGCGGACGGGGAACTGATCGTCCTGGTGGGGCCCTCCGGATGCGGAAAATCCACGACGCTGCGCATGGTGGCGGGCCTGGAGGATATTTCCGCCGGGCATCTCCTGCTGGACGGAAAGGACATCACCCAGACCCCGGCCAAGGACCGGGATATGGCCATGGTTTTCCAGAACTACGCCCTGTACGGCCACATGACCGTCTATGAAAACATGGCTTTCAGCCTGACGCTGCGCCGGGAGAATCCCAACGTGATCCATAAAAAGGTCCTTGCCGCGGCGGAGATCCTTGGGCTGACCAGCCAGCTGAACAAAAAACCCGGCCAGCTGTCCGGCGGACAGCGGCAGCGCGTGGCCATGGGCCGGTCCATCGTGCGGAATCCGAAGGTTTTCCTGTTCGACGAACCGCTGTCCAACCTGGACGCGAAGCTGCGCGGCGCGACCCGGCGGGAGATCCTCCTGCTGCACAAGCGGCTGAAGGCCACCATGCTGTATGTGACCCATGACCAGACGGAGGCCCTGACCCTGGCGGACCGGATCGTCTGCATGAGCATGGGACGGGTCCAGCAGATCGGTACGCCGCTGGAACTGTACGACCGGCCGGACAACCTGTTTGTGGCCGGCTTCATCGGCCTTCCGCCCATGAATTTCTACCACGGCATGGGGTTTGAGGACGGCAGGCTGAAAGGGAACGGCATCGAAGTCGAGCTGACGGACGAGGAGAAGGATATTCTGAAGGATTACTACGGGAAAGAGATCACTCTGGGGATCCGGCCCGAGGACATCTCCGCGGACGGCGGCCTGCAGGTCCGGGTGACAAACAACGAGAACCTGGGCATGAACACGCTGGTGCATGGGACCGCCGGACAGAACGCCCACATCACGGCCAAGCTCCGGGGATGGTCGGAATACCGGAACGGGGATATGGTGGGCATGCGTTTCGGGCGGAAGCACTTCTTTGACAAACAAACGACCAACGCGATCCGGAAGGAGGGGAACTGATCATGGCCCAGACCAGAAAGCCTGAGTTTCTCCGGAAAGGGCTTGTCGCCCTGAAACGGAAACCGCAGATGATCGCCATGACGGTCCTGGCTGCCGCGTTTGTCTGGTACAGCCTGAACCTCACCCAGGTTTCCAACACGACGGCAAAGATCTACGGCGCCGGCATGGGCCTGGCCGAGTTCGCGACGATGCTGCTGAGCATCCTGAGTCTGGTATGCTTTCTGAACGCGTTCCCGCACAGGAAGAAGCCCAATATTTCCATGCTGGTGCTGCTGTTCCTGATGGTGGGGATCGTCATCTTCTGCGACTTTTTCTACGGCAGCCGGATCAGCGAAGCCGTGAACCGGGCAGAGAATCCCATCAGCGCGGACGGCGTGAATATCTACATCACCCGCGCGGCCGATATGCTGAAGGTCCACACGATCCTGCTGATCATCGGCGCCGCGCTGACCGCGCTGCTGCCGCTTTACCGCCCGCTGATCAAACGGATCAATACCAGCGTGACCGTGGAGGGCAATGAGGAAATGGGCGCCATCGATATCAGCGGAGAGGACGCCTGATCCATGGGCAGAAAAAAAGGGCCGGAGATCCCGGAAGAGGAGAAGGACCTGTCCCGGTATTACCGGCTGAACACCAAAGCGGTGGACGATCTGGTGAACGCGGACGTGTCCAACAGCCCCCAGGTCAGCCGGGCCGAACTGGACCGGTACCGCTCCGGCCCGAAGATCCGCCTGCGGGACTGGCTGAAGGTACTGCTGGTCAAGTGGTGGTTCAACGGAGCGGTCTGCTTCTTTTTCTACTGGGGACTGGGCAATGCTGTCACAAACAGGGAGAACCTGCTGCTGATCCTGGGTCTGGCTATCGGGTTTGTGGCGGACCTGCTGGTGAACAATATCTTCCGGTATTACGAGAAGACGCCGGGCGGAAACGGACGATGGATGATGTTCGGACGGAAAGGGTTTGCCAGCCTGCCGCTGAACGTGCTGTACGGATTCCTGCTGCTTTTGTGCGTCATGATGACCTACAATACGGTAAACGGCGTGATCGTCTCCGTGACGGGAAACAGGGACAGCGTTCCGCTGGGGGTGGAGCCGATCCTGTTCGGCCTGATCACCACAGGCTGGGATTTTCTTTTCCTGGGGATCAGGAGGCTGGGAAAACAGATCGTCGCCGACGCGAAACAGGGCAATCAAACGAGGAAGAGGTAAACCATGCAGGACATGATCGAGCGGTACATCCTGGACCTGATCAGCCGCAGCACGCCACGGAGGACAGCCTGGAATGTGGAGAAGATCCGCGAGGGAAAGGACGTCCGGTGGAACTATATCGACGGCTGCATGCTGATGGCCCTGACGGCCCTGACGGACATTTCCGGGGACGACCGTTTCTTCGCGTTCGCCGAGCAGGTGACGGACTCCTTTGTTCAGGAGGACGGCAGCATCCTGACCTTTGAGCCGGAAAAAAGGGCGCTGGACGACTATAACGAATGCCGGGTCCTGTTCGACGCTTACCGCCGGACAGGAAAGGAAAAATACCGGAAGGCGGCGGAAAAAGCCTATCATTGCCTGACGCGGCAGCCGCGCACCCCGGAGGGAAACTACTGGCACAAAGCGATCTATCCGGACCAGGTGTGGCTGGACGGGATCTATATGGCCCAGCCGTTTGCGGCGATGTACCAGAAAGAGTTCGGAAACGGCGACTATTCCGATATCCTTCGCCAGATCCGCGTGGTCCGTGAGCGGATGCGGGATCCGCTGACCGGCCTGTATTACCATGGATATGACGCAAGCAGGAAGGCTTTCTGGGCGGATCCGGAGACCGGGCTGAGCCGCTGCTTCTGGCTTCGCGCGATCGGCTGGTTCTCGCTGGCGCTGGCGGACCTGACCGGGATCCTGCCGGAAGAGGCACCGGAACGGACCGAGATCGCCGCTGTTTTCCGGGAACTGATGGGCAGCGTGAAGGACTATATGGATCAGGAAACGGGCATGTACTGGCAGGTGATGGACCAGGCGGGACGGGAGGGAAACTATCCCGAGACCAGCGGCAGCGCGATGCTGGCCTGCGCCATGCTGAAAGGCGCGAGACTGGGCGTGCTGGAGCCCGCATACAGGGAAATGGGCCGGAAGACTTTCCGGGGGATCACGGACGGGTACCTGAGATGGAAAACGGGATGCCCTCGCTGCAGAACATCTGCCTGGTGGCGGGCCTGGGACCGGAGAACAACCGGCGCCGGGACGGAACCTACGCGTATTATATTTCAGAACCGGTAGTCGGGAACGATGCCAAGGGATCGGCACCTTTTACCCTGTGCTATACCGAGATCAGGCGTCTGGCGCTGTAAACAGCTGGGAGGCAGGAACGGATGTACATCACGCTGAAGGATATCAACAAGATCTATCCCAACGGATTCCATGCGGTGCACAATTTCAACCTGGAGATTGAAAAAGGTGAATTTGTGGTCTTCGTGGGTCCTTCCGGCTGCGGAAAATCCACCACGCTGCGCATGATCGCGGGACTGGAGAACATCTCCAGCGGCGAGTTCCTGATCAACGGGAAACGGGCGAATGAAAAAAGCCCCCGGGAGCGGGAAGTGGCCATGGTCTTCCAGAGTTACGCCCTGTATCCCCAGATGACCGTGTATGACAATATCGCGTTCGGCCTGACCCTGCAGGGTGTGGATGAGGACGTGATCGAGGAGCGCGTGCAGAAGACCGCGAAGATCCTGGGTCTGACGGAATACCTGGACCGGCTGCCCCGCGCGCTGTCCGGCGGCCAGCGCCAGCGGGTCGCCATCGGCCGCGCACTGATCCGCAAGGTGGGCATCTTCCTGATGGATGAACCGCTGTCCAACCTGGACGCGAAGCAGCGGGTGACCATGCGCGGAGAGATCGCGCAGATCCACCGGGAGACCGGCGCGACAACCATCTATGTGACCCACGACCAGACAGAAGCCATGACGCTGGCGGACCGAATCGTGGTGATGAAGGACGGATATATCCAGCAGACCGGTACGCCGTATGATCTGTATTTCAAACCGGCAAACGTATTTGTGGCCGGATTTATCGGGGAGCCGCCGATGAACTTTGTCCGCGGAAAGATCACGGACGGAAAGATCGCTTTCGGAGATCAGATGCTGGACCTGCGCGCCGCGCGGCCGGATATTGCCGCGCTGGAAGGCAGGGAGATCGTGCTCGGTTTCCGGCCGGAGGACGTTGTCCTGGAAGAACAGGAAAACGCCTGCCCTGTCACCTGCAGGGTGGAACTGACTGAAATGCTGGGAGACAATACCAACGTCTATATCACCTCCGGAGAGCAGCAGGCGATCCTGAAGGTGGACAGCCACGACACGCCGGAAACGGATACGGAGATCACCTTCTTTGTTCCGTATGAGAGCATCTATCTGTTTGACGGAGAAACGGAAAAGGTGATCTGATCTCCCGACTCAGGGGTCCAGTTTCACTTTCATCCGGTCACTGTCCTGTTCCGGTATCGAGCTACGGAGCCTGGATTCCAGATAATACCGCGGCGCGGTACCGTATTTCTTTTTGAACATTTTGGAGAAATAGAGCGGGTCGTGAAAGCCGCATAGCGGCGCGATATCCGCGATGGTGCGGGCGCCGGCGTTGGCGTCACTGACAAGCAGCTCCGCCGCCATTTTCAGCCGCTTGTCCACCAGGTACCGGTGCGGGGTGACACCCAGCTCCTTCTGGAACAGCTTGCGCAGGTAATCATAGCTGAAGGGAAGGGAATGCAGATAGGCATCCAGCTCGTAGTTGCTGTCGGCGTAGTTGGAAATGATATTGTTCTCGATCTGGGCGACGATCGGGGTCAGGGTGCTGCCGGTCTGATAGGCGGCCAGGTAGCAGCTGATAAGGTCCCCGTAGACGGACAGAAGGGGAGACGTTTCCTTCCGGTCGGAATAGAAGTGGAAAAAGACCGCGTTGAAGGCGTCCAGCAGGAAGTGGTTGGAGTCGTCGGCGATCACCAGCGGCGATGTAAAAGACAGAGCGGGGGAGACCATGTTGATATGGATGTTCTGAAACCCGTCCGCGCTGGCGTTGGAATGAGGCGTCATGGGCGGAATGACGACCACGTCCCCTTCCCGGTAATCCAGGCTCCGGTCATCAAACAGAAAGGTGCCGGAACCATAGGTACAGTATACGAATTCCCAGCTTTCATGGGCGTGCCGTGAAACGGTATAGATGACAGTATGCTTGCCGACATAGGTGATATCATTCATGCGGTCATCCTCCATTCAGAACGCAACCGGGAATCTATGGCCGTTGTTTTTGAAAATTGTAACATGTGCTCCGATGAAAAACAAGCAGGTTCTTTGCCGGTATTGTACGCGTCCCGGCGGAAAAACCATTGACGGACGGAAAGCGCCT
>Ga0265298_10005108_pt1 | contig 16573 bp, 16 predicted proteins | sample AusTroGonzalo_MG_3_FD_193486 | JGI IMG/M metagenome (GOLD analysis project Ga0265298, IMG submission 193486) | Bovine rumen microbial communities from tropical cattle in Woodstock, Queensland, Australia - Gonzalo_01 | ecosystem: Host-associated > Mammals > Digestive system > Stomach > Rumen ... | reverse complement strand
GCGCCAGGCGGTCGTTCAGCTCGTTCAGGCGGTCGATCAGCTTCGCATATTCGGCCGATTCGTAGTCCGTGCGCTCGCCCAGCTGGGCGGTGACGGCGGCCAGCTCGGCCTCCATGTCCTTGAGATGGTCGAAGACGGAGAGCACCTCCTCCAGCACGCTGTGGCCGCGGTGGTGCTCCATGATCTGGGGAAGATAGCCGATTTTCACGCCCTGCGGCTTCTCGATGCTGCCGCTGGTGGGCTGCTCCTCCCCCGTGATGAGTTTCATCAGGGTACTCTTGCCGGCGCCGTTCTTGCCTACCAGGCCGATCTTGTCCCCATCGCTGATGTGGAAGTTGATGCAGTCCAGCAGGTTGTAGCTGCCGAAGGATACGGTGACGTTATTGACAGATATCATGCTTTACAAAGTAGGATGGAAAGCTCGTACAGGCCGTACAGGGGTATGGCAAGCACGAACATGGAAAAAGGATCGCTGGGCGTGATGAGGGCGGCCAGCAGCAGGACGGCCACCACGGCGTAGCGCCGCCCCTTGCGAAGCTGGGGCCGATGCACGATGTCCAGCGTCGAAAGGACCAGGATGATGGTCGGGAACTCGAAGAGGATGCCGATGAGGAATACCATCGAGGTGAACATCGACATGTACGAGCTCAGGGAGATGGTGTTCACGATGGCGTCGCTCACGGAGAAGTTCACGAAGAACATCAGGCACACCGGAAGCACCACGAAATACCCGACGGCCACACCCAGGTAAAACAGCCCGGAAGACAGCCAGAAGGCCTTTTTAATGGCTTTTTTCTCGTGTTCATAGAGTGCCGGCGCGATGAACTTCCACAGCTCGAAGATGATGTACGGGAAGGACAGGACCGCTCCGCACAGCACCGCCACCTTCATATAGGTGAAGAATTGGGCGCTCAGTTCGATATTGATCAGGGACATGGAGAAGTCCACGCCCGGAAGCCTGTACAGCGGGAAATCCCCCTGCGTGGGCCAGAGGACCGCCTGGAACAGCGGACCGGGGATGCACAGGAAGATGACGGACAGGGCTCCAATAGAGAGCACTGAGCGGAACAGCGTCCCCCTCAGTGCGTCCAGGTGGTCCCAGAAGGACATTTCTGTGTCCTTCCCCGCCACTTATTTCTCTTCGGGCTTGGTGTCGTCGGCCTTGATTTCCTTCTCCACCTCGTTCATACCCTCCTTAAAACTCTTGACACCCTTGCCGAGACCCTTCATGAGCTCGGGAATCTTCTTGCCGCCGAAAAGCAGCAGCACTACCAGGACCAGGGCAACGATCTCCCAGGTTCCGATCATCAGAAGCGGGTAAACAGTAAGCATAATATCAGTCGTTTAAGTGTTCTTCAAACAGTTTTACTACGGGTTCGGGGCAGCGGACGGGGCGGAAGGTCTCCTTGTTGATGAAACCGAGGACTACGGTTCCGTCGGCGCAAAGGACGCCGTCCTGGTTATAGACGGCCTGCTTCACGACCATTTTGGCCAGCGGTACTTTGTCGAACTGGGCTACGGCGGTGAGCACGTCTCCCATGCGGGCCGGATGGTGGAAATGGCATTCCACGCTCACGATGGGAACCAGGATGCCCAGTTCCTTCTCGCAGCGTTCGATGGGAAATCCCAGCCGGACCATCATCTCGTCACGGGCGATCTCGAAATAACGGACGTAATTGGAGTGATGGACCACGGCCATCTGGTCGGTCTCGTAATAGCGGACAGGGAATGTGCTCTTGAACGTAGCCATCTCTTATTTCTTCAGCTGTGCGATCTTGGCTTCGAGGCTCTCGATCTTGGAGAGGGCATCGGCCTCCTTCTTGCGCTCGTTCTCGATGACCTGGGCAGGCGCGTGGGCGGTGAACTTCTCGTTGGAGAGCTTGGCGCGCACGCCGGCGAGGAACTTCTGCTGGTACTCGAGGTCCTTTTCGGCCTTGGCGAGCTCCTCGGCCACGTTCACCAGTCCGTCGAGGGCGATGAACAGCTCGAGGGTGCGGACCATGAAGCCTACGCCCTGGGCGCTGCCGAACTCGGCCACGCGCTCTACGGTGACGCCTGCGAGCTTCTCCACCACGGGGATGACGCTCTCGGGGAACTCGTTGCCCTTGATCTTGAGGGTGAGGTTCTCCTTCGGGGCGATGTTGCGCTGGCTGCGCACGCCACGCACGCCGTTCACGGCCTCGGCGGCCAGGGTGAAGTTCTCGAGGACCTTCTGGTCGTAGTCTTCGGCCTTCGGGGAGGCGGCGTACATGATGGTCTCGCCTTCCTTGCGGGGGGCGATGTCCTGCCACAGTTCCTCGGTGATGAAGGGCATCACAGGGTGGATGAGCTTCAGCAGGGCCTCGAAGAAGCCGAGGGTCGCTTTCTGGGTCTCGGCATCGACGGGCTGGCCGAAGGCCGGCTTGATGGCCTCCAGGTACCAGCTGCAATAGTCGTCCCAGAAGAGCTTATAGATGGTCATGAGGGCATCGGAGATGCGGAACTTGCTGTAGTGGTCTTCTACGAGCTTGACGGTGTCGGAGAGTTTGGCCTTGAACCACTCGATGGCGGCCTTCTGGGCGGGCGTCTGGGCGACGTCGGCCACCTGGAAGCCTTTCACCAGGCGGTAGCTGTTCCAGATCTTGTTGCAGAAGGCAGCGCCCTGCTTGATCTGGGCCTCGTCGTAGAAGATATCGTTGCCGGCGCTGGAGCAAAGGAGCATGCCGATACGCACGGCGTCGGCGCCGTAGTTGTCGATGAGATCAAGGGGGTTCGGGGAGTTGCCGAGCGTCTTGGACATCTTTCGGCCGATCTTGTCGCGCACGATGCCGGTGAAATAGACGTTGGAGAAGGGCTCCTTGCCCATGAACTCCTCGCCGGCCATGATCATGCGGGCCACCCAGAAGAAGATGATGTCCGGGCCGGTCACCAGGTCGTTGGTGGGATAGTAATAGGCCAGGTCCTTGTTGGGCTTGTGGTCCGGGTGTCCGGGTTTCTGGGGATCGAACACGGAGATGGGCCAGAGCCAGGAGCTGAACCAGGTGTCGAGGACGTCCTCGTCCTGCTTGAGGTCTTCGGCCTTGATATTCGGGTTGATAGCCTGTGCGGCCTTGAGGGCTGCTTCAGCGTTCGCTTCCACGACGTACTGGCCGTCGGGCAGGTAGTATGCGGGGATACGCTGGCCCCACCACAGCTGACGGGAGATGCACCAGTCGCGGGCGTTCTCCATCCAGTGGCGGTAAGTGTTCACGTATTTCTCGGGCACGAAGTTGGTGCGGCCGCTCTCGACGGTCTCCAGGGCCATCTTGGCCAGGTTCTCCATCTTCAGGAACCACTGGGCGCTGAGCTTGGGCTCGATGACGGCGTTGGTACGCTCGGAGTAGCCGATAGGAGAAGTATAGTCCTCTACCTTGAGCAGGTTGCCGGACTCTTCCAGCAGCTTGACGATCTTCTTACGGGCGACGAAGCGGTCCTCGCCTACCAGGATCTGGGCTTTCTCGTTCAGTTTGCCGTGGTCGTCGATGATCTCGAGCACGGGCAGGTTGTGACGCAGGCCGATTTCGTAGTCGTGTACGTCGTGGGCCGGGGTCACTTTCAGGCAGCCGGTACCGAAGTCCATCTCTACGTAGGAGTCCTCGATCACGGGGATTTCCTTGTTGATGAGCGGGATGAGCACTTTCTTGCCCTTGAGCCAGTGATGGCGCTCGTCTGCGGGGTTGACGCAGATGGCGGCATCGGCCATGATGGTCTCGGGACGGGTGGTGGCGATAACCAGGTACTTGTCGGTGGGGTTGCCGTTACCGTCGGAGATGTAGTATTTCAGGTGATAGAAGTGGCTGGGGGTGTCCTTGTGGATGACTTCGTCGTCGCTCACGGCGGTGAGGGCCTCGGGGTCCCAGTTCACCATGCGCACGCCTTTGTAGATCCAACCTTTCTTATAGAAGTACACGAAGGTGTTGATCACGGCTTCGCTCAGTTCGGGCTCCATGGTGAAGCGGGTGCGGTCCCAGTCGCAGGAGCAGCCCAGCTTCTTGAGCTGCTGCAGGATGATGCCGCCGTGCTCTTCCTTCCAGGCCCATGCGTGCTTGAGGAATTCCTCTCGGCCGATGTCTTCCTTGGAGATGCCCATGCCCTTGAGCTTGGCCACGACCTTGGATTCGGTGGCGATGGAGGCGTGGTCCGTACCGGGGACCCAGCAGGCGTTCTTGCCGTCCATGCGGGCCTTACGGATGAGCACATCGTTCAGCGTATTGTTGAGCACGTGTCCCATGTGCAGGATACCCGTCACATTCGGCGGCGGAATCACGATGGTGTACGGCTGTTTTTCATTGGGTTCACTGTGAAAGAACTTGTGGGCCAGCCAGTAGGCGTACCACTTGTCTTCCACCTCTTTCGCACTGTACTTTGCAGCTAATTCGTTCATATATCTGTATCTATTACTTTTCTTCGTTAAAACCCACAAATTTACTCATTTTTTACCTTAGATGCAAGCAGTCAGGTGCTATGCACCCCCAAACCTATCGCCGCCCTCGGAAAGTCTGAGGGGACTCTGTCCCCTTAAAAACCCCTGCGGCCTTTTCTCCCTCTACGACTTTGCCTTTGCAAAGTCCCGGGTACGGCCGGGCGCCTGATGGCGCCTGTTAACACACGGAGGGTTTGGGGGTGCGTAGCACCTGACTGCGTTTCAGAAAAAATGTGTAAATTTGAGGATATGAAAAAAGTAATCTTATTGTTGTCTGTGTTGGTCTGCATGGGTGTGCAGGTTCCAAGCGTCGTTTCTGCACAGGGAATCCAGGCCGGACCGTGGATTTCCGACATGTCCGAAAACCGGATGACCGTCCTCTGGACCAGCGAAGTTCCCGGTACGGCATTCGTCGAACTCGAAGACGGCCGTACGTTCTATGACACCTTCGCCGGACGGCGCATCTTCCGCCGGCTGCATAGCATCACGGTGGATGGCCTCCAGCCCGGTCAGGTGGTCAAATACCGCCTCCATGGAGAGAACATCCAGGACGATTCCAACGCCCGCGACCCCAAGTTCGGCAGCTCCTACATCGGCCCTTGGGAGCAGGTGAAAACCTTTGATTATGAGGCTCAGACCTGCCGCTTCTCCGTCTTCAACGACATTCACATGAAGGTCGATAAGTACGGGAAGCTGGCCGCGCAGGTGGACTCCGCCGCGACGGACTTCCTCTTCCTGAACGGAGACATCGTATCGGCCGGCAACTACGTGCTGGATACGCTGGTGCGGTATGCTGTGGAGCCCATCGGCCCGCTTACGCACGGGCTTCCGCTGCTTTTCGCACGAGGCAACCACGAAGGGCGAGGCAACAACACCTGGCTCGTGGCCGATGTCTTCCCGCATGCCGACCCCGCACCTTTCTATTATACGTTCCGGCAGGGGCCTGTGGCCTTTGTCGTCTTCGACGGCGGTGAGACGCACGACGACCGTTCCATGCGCTATGCGGGCGCGGCCGTTTTCGAGGACTACCTCGCCGAGCAGATCGCCTGGGCCGGCAAAGCCCTCAAGGAAGAGGCCTTCCAGAGCGCTCCGGTCAAGATTTGCCTGATTCATGTACCAATGATCGACCATGAGGACAAGACCGATTTCCTGCTGCAGCGCTGGCTCAACGTGCACATGGTTCCCATGCTCAACGAGGCCGGCATTGACCTCATGATCGGCGCAGACCTGCACGAGTTCATGTTCTGCGACGCCGGCACCATGGGGAACGACTTCCCTATCCTGGTGAACGACGACGTGCGCCGCCTGGACGTCTCCTGCGGAGCCGACCACCGTATCCACGTGAGCATGTCCAACGCCAAGGGAAAGGTCGAGTTCGAGCGCTGGATTCCCGGCGAAGAGCACAATGTACAGCAGGACTATAAGCAGCTTACTGTAAAGGAGTTCCTCCGGCTCTCCTCTTCCGATACTGAAAGTTACGCTGTGACGGGTGTCGTGGATAAGATCCGCAGCACTTCCAGCGGCAGTTTCTACCTGAAGGACAAGACCGGCACCCTGCTGGTGTACGGCATCCAGGACCCGTCCGACCCTACGAAGTCCTTCAAGCAGATGGATATCGAAAAGGGTGACACGCTTACCGTGCTGGGCCGCTTCACCATCTACGGCGGCACCACCCGCGAGATGAAGGACGGCCGCCTCCTGGGCAAGGCCAACGGCCCCGAGCACAACCTCTCCTTCTACGACCGCCTGGACCAGCAGCCTACCTTCAAGGGCAAGGCCGGCCGGGAGGGCCTGGAAGCCTTCCGGAACTGGGTGATCGGGCAGATTCCTGCCGATGCCCCCCGCGGTACCGTGACTGTCAAGTTCGTCATCGGCCGTAAAGGGAACGTACAGGAGGTGCAGTTCGGCAAGGTCGGCTCCCCCGCCCTCGCCGCCGAGGTGGAAGCCATCGTCAAGCGTTCCCCCAAGTGGAAACCCGCCATCGCCTACGGCTCCCCCGTCCGCATGCCTTATACCTTGACTATCACCCATTAACGCTTATGAAACTGGTAACCATTCTCCTCGCTGCCATGCTGCCCCTGACCCTGCAGGCGCAAAGCCCCTACAAAGTAGAGACCTTCAAGACCGACAGCGGCCGCGAAGTCGCCGTCACCCTCATCAAGCACGGGACCCTGGCCATCTCCTACGAAGGCGTGACCATCCACGTGGACCCCGTCGGCGCCTACGGCAAGCCCACCGACTATACGCAGTTCCCCAAGGCCGATGTCATCCTGGTCACCCATGAACACGGCGACCACTTCGACAAGGCTGCCATCGAGACGCTTTGGTCCGATGGCAAAACCCAGTTCGTGGCCAACCCCCGCTGCGTGGAGATGCTGGGCCGAGGCACCGCCGTCTCCAACGGAGGGTCGCGGATCCTGCCGGGTAACATCGGCCTGGAAGCCGTTCCCGCCTACAATTACACTGAAGGGCGCACTATGTTCCATCCGAAGGGACGCGACAATGGCTACATCCTTAGCTTCGACGGCCTGCGCATCTATGTCGCCGGCGACACGGAGGACATTCCGGAGATGGCCGAGCTGGCCGACATCGACGTCGCCTTCCTCCCCGTCAACCAGCCCTATACGATGACCGTCGAGCAATGCGTCAAGGCCGCAAAAGTCCTTAAGCCCCGCGTCCTGATACCCTACCACTTCGGCATTACGGACCTTTCCTCCCTCCCCGCCCAGCTCCCCGGCATTGAAGTGCTCCTGAGAGACATGCAATAGGCTTGCTTTCTATGAATTAAATCGTTATATTTGTTGTGTATTTACCGACTATTCATAACTTGCCTGTTAAACCGATACATGACTTCATCCAGTTATCGTTTTTCGTGCGTTGAAACCCTCCTCACATCGAAGGGCGCAAGTTATCACTATATGCCAGAGACCCCCGTCCCTGGCATTTTTCGTCGCGATCAAACCTATTAATAATTTAGCTTTATGATTCAACAAAAAAAGACGGACTACGAAAGTCCAACTACAGCCATCCTCGAGCTACGTTCCGAGGGGCTGATTTGCCAGAGTGTGGCGGGCTCTACAATTAATCCGTTTACGCCCGACGGAGAAGAACCGATTATCTTCTAATCATCCTAACCGAATAGAACATGAAAAGAACTATTTATGCTCTTGGGATGATGCTCGCAGTAACATTGTCTCTGACCAATTGCTCCAAGGAAATTGACGCTCCTGCAAGCAATCAGGAGGTCGTAAAAGATGGCGTCCCCTTTGAATTGTTTGCTAATGCTGCCGAAACTAAAACGGCCATCACCGGCTGGGCCACAAGATGGGTTAACGATGATAAAGTGAATGTGTTCCACGCCGTTGCCGGTAGCACGACCTATTATGATGACGGTCAGTTCTCCGTTGACGCAACGGATCTTACCGTAGGCCGTTTCACAGGTACCATCTCCCCCGAGAATCTGCCGGTTTCCGGTAAGTATGACTGGTATGCCATTTATCCGTATAACTCTTATATCAAATCTCCGGATAATACTGGTACTAACCCTGGACGAGTATCAATCGGAAAGAATTATAGTAGCAATAAGGTTCAGCCGCAGGTTCAAACTGGAAATAGCACCACTAACCATCTTTCTGGTAATTATTTCCCTCTTTATGGCGTCGCGACTAACGTGGATTTCGATGCCTCCCCGTCCATTACGCTGAATAACATTGTTTCCGTTATTGAGGTTAAGGTTACTAACAGGAACGATGATCCTCTGACGGTTAACAGTGTTTCTTTCACGGCTCCTGAAGGAACTTCCATTGTCGGAAATTTTGTGGTTAACTATAAGGCTAATCCTATGACTTTCACGGATTACAGTACTCAAACCAGCAACACGGCTGACTTGACTGTTAACTCCGGGGAGGCTCTCAATAAGAACGAATATGCTTCATTCTATATCGGAGTAAAGCCTTTCACCGCCACCGCCGGTCAGACCCTCAAACTTACCGTCAATGGTTACGAAAAGTCCATTACCCTTTCCTCTAACGTAACCTTCGCTTCCGGCAAGATCAAGACGCTTTCGTTTGATTATGATAAGCCGGATGAAGTATATGAACTCGTTACATCGCTTGGCGCATTTTCCGATGGCGGCAAATATCTGTTTGCTTTCCAGGATGGTGTGAATGCTAACAAGTATTATTTTATCCAAAACGGAGGATCCTCAGATAACATTGATGCGGATTTATCCGTTGACGCGAATACAACCGTTACCAATCCTGACGACAAGTATGTTTTCACCGCAGAAACTTCTTCTACCCTGTTCAAGTTCAAAAACACCAAGAAGAAATATCTATATAACAATGGTTCTAATACGACCTTGAATACTGATAATAATACTGGTAGCTCTTGGTCCGTATCAACCATCAGCGGCGGCTATTTTCAACTCAATGTTGGTAGCAACACCGGACGTTACATTAGCTATGGTACTTCATCTAGCGATGCAAAAGCATATGCAAATTCCAGTTTTAAGAATCAGCATGATGGTAGTGGCCATGCTCTCGCGCAGTATGATGGCGCTTTAACAGTCTTTAAACTTGGTGGTTATACTCCTGTTGCTGGTGTAGGTAATGCTGTTGTAAATGGCATTTCTGCCAGAGGTGCTGCAAATCTTTCTGTGAATGTAGAACTTGCGAACTATTCTAGTGCTCCTTCACTTACGGCTACTCCTGACGGTATGGTGGTTACAAGTGCTTCTGTTACCTCTACGTCTGCCACCAGCGCAACGATTACCTATTCGGTTAATCCTAATTATACAGGTGCTGCTGCCGTCGGTACCATTACGGTTGCCGACACTGATAGCCACGAAGGGACCATTACGATTAACCAGGAAGCCGATGAGTTTTCCACAACTGCGACCGATCCTTTCGTACTTGGAAACACATCAGGCGCTTCCAGAAGCTGCACGATTAAGTCCGATTTTGACTGGACCATTAACACAGAGCACCTTACAGGCGCAACAGTTAATACCACGTCATTCACGTATACTACTTCGCAGAGTCAGTCCATCACCTTTACGACGACGGGCGCAAACACTACCGCAAGCCCCGTCAGTCTCGGTTACATCGTTGTAACTCGAACCGCCGATAATTCTACGCTTACCATCAATCTTCAGCAGGCTGCTACTGCAACTGGAGAAGCTCTTCCTTTTAACTGGGATGGTGGTAAAAATGATAAAACGGCGAATATGACAATTAACGCCGGAAGTGACTATAGTTCATCCCCGAAGGTGAAATTAGATGGAGAAGGAAAGCATGTTACCATCAGAATCGCTTCTGCGGCATCTCATGTTTCCTTTGTTGCTAAACAAAACGGAAGTAGCAATGGAAGTGTTGTGACCCTTAAGGGGTCTGCTGATGGTGAGTCGTTCTCGGCAATCGAGAGCTTTACTGTTCAACCCGGTGCGAGCAAGACTATGACATGTGCATCCACTCAATCAATTGATGCCTCATACCGTTATATCAGGATTGAACTAACAAATAAAGTGTCTGGTGTCAATATTGGCATAGGTACAATTCATATTGATTAATTGCACCTTTACATAAGCTTTTGGTCGCAGCAACTCGGTTGGGTTGCTGCGACTTTTGTTTTGTGTGGGTGGACCAGGTCCAGGGGTTTGAGCGTTTTCCTTAAGTGGCTTATTGTGAATAGAATACGTAATCTCCTCCCTCCTCACTGGATGGGAGGAGTTTTATTATTTATTTAATATTCAACAAGTTAACAAAAACGGCCTTGCTGGGCGGGAGTCATTGGGCGGAGGGAAGTGCGGGAACTCCAAACCTGTGGCCGCCCGTGGCCACATGAACGGGAGGGGCCCGCGCCGAAGGCGTGGGAGGGACGGAGGGGCGAAGCCCCGGAGGGTTTGGAGTCCCGCGCTTCCCGCAGCCCAATGACGGTGAGGATAAAAAGAGATGCCCGGTCGGAGCCGGGCATGACGGATGAGGGTGCCAGACATGATGGATGTTTATCGGGTATGATGAATAGGGTTAAGCCAGGCATGACGAGGTTGGGAACCGGGTATGATTGAATCGACAGACCTCCCGCCTGCCGTTGCCTCCCAGAATGAGGCTAAAGCACGGAAACGGCTTTGTATGGCCGATATTGTGCTTTAGGCACGTCATAGAAGGGGTCTAAAGCACGGAAACGGGGGTAGAAGAGTGAAAGTGTGCTTTAGTTGGCACAGGCTTCATTTTACCTTGGGAACCGCCATCGGCCCCATATTCAACACACCACACCCAATCTGTATGTACAGGTGGAATGCAGTGAGAGGCCGGTTATCTGTACATACAGCAAGAAGGTAGGGAGAGATGCGAATTATTGCTAACTTTGCGGCATGAGAGATTTTTGTGCCTTAGACTTTGAAACGGCCAACGAATGCCCTTCGAGCGTGTGCTCGGTGGGCATCGTGATTGTGCGTAACGGGGAGATTGTGGATAAATACTACTCCCTCATCCATCCGGAACCGGAGTATTACAAGTGGTTCTGCCAGAAGGTGCACGGCCTGTGCCCGGAGGATACCGAAGACGCCCCCGTTTTTCCGCAGGTGTGGGAACAGATAAGGCCGAGGATAGAAGGTCTGCCGATTGTCGCCCACAACGCTCGCTTCGATGAAGGCTGCCTCAAGGCCGTGTTCCGGGTCTATCAGATGGACTATCCGGATTACGTGTTCCATGACACCCTGTGGGCGTCCAGGAAGCACTTCGGGGCCGCACTCCCCAACCATCAGCTGCAGACCGTGGCCGCTGCATGCGGTTACGACCTCACGCAGCATCACCATGCCCTGGCCGACGCAGAAGCCTGCGCCGCCATCGCCCTTCAGTTGTTATAGGTATTCTTCCAGGAATTCGGAAGCATCGGCCACACAGTCGGGGCAGTCGCGGAGGACTTTCCCCGTGCCTATGCCTTTGAGCTCCTTGCACCGGATGGCGCCGTTGCGCTCCTGAAACTTCGTCATGATCTCCTTCATGCGGGCGCGGGACACGTTCCGGTCCTTCGTAGCCAGGCCGAGGACCATGCCGGCCCCCACCAGGGCGCCGCAGGTGCCTTCCATGTTGCCCATGCCGGTACCGAAGGATCCGGCAATATCCAGGGCGGTCTGCTCATGAAGTCCTACAAGATCGCAGTAAGTGCAGACGACCGCCTGCGCACAGTTATGGGAGTTGCAGCGCTTCTTTTCGGCTGCCAGATGTTTGCGGGTTTCCATGCTGCAAAGATATGATTATTCCCGGATTATTGGTACTTTTGCGTTCAAATTGGAAAGCAAATGAAAGTACTGTTCGTCTGCCACGGCAATATCTGCAGAAGCCCCATGGCAGAGTTTATCCTGAAAGCGCTGGTAAAGGCCCACGGCCTTGAAAATCAATACTATATCGAGTCGGCCGCCGTATCTACGGAAGAAATCGGCAACCCCATCTATCCCCCGGCGAAGCGTTGCCTCACGCAGCACGGCGTACCCTTCGACGCTGGCAAGACCGCCCGCCAGGTCACCCGGGCCGATTACGCCCGCTTCGACCGCATCATCTGCATGGACGCCTCCAACCTCCGCTGGATCCGCCGCATCATTCCGGAAGATCCCGACGGAAAGATCCACCTGATGATGTCCTATACCGGCGTGGGCCGCGATGTCGCAGACCCCTGGTACACAGGAGATTTCGAGACCACATTTCAAGATTTGCTGGAAGCCTGCGAAGCCATGCTTCTATAATTTGAGAGAGCCCTTCCGGATAATGCTGTCCAGCATTTCTCCGGGGATGATGCATTTGATGGCATTGACTACGGCGTTCAGTTTCGCTTCGTGAATGAAGTCATTGCGAACGACAAGGGAAACCGTTCTGCTGGGTTCCGGATCGACGATGGGCCTCAGGCAAGTCTGTTGACTATACATAATCAGGTTCTTGTGGGTCTCCGGGATGATGGTCAGGCCACCGTTGTCATTGACGACCTGGATCAAAGTCCCCACTCGTCCGCCTTCAAAGAACCGTTCATAGGTCACATGCTCCCCCGGTTTCAGTTCGGCGGGATCCAGGAGGCGCAGTCCGTCGCGGATAATCCAGACGGGGTGGCGGAAGATGTCATCGGCCTTGATACTCTGCAGGGAAAACGAGGGATTGTCCGGAGAGACATAGGCCAGGAAATGCTCGTGGTAGAGGGGTATTTCCAATAAATCGGTATCATAGACCGGTCCGGCCAGGATGCCCATGTCCACCTCGGCCTTGCGCAGTTTCTCTTTGATGGTGACGGTGAGCATTTCCTCTATCTGGAGATGGAGGGACGGACAATCCCGGCCGATATGTTTGAACAGGCTGGGGACCAGCAAGGGCGCCACCGTAGAAATGAGCGCAATCTTGAGCGAACCGGACAAAATCTCTTTCTCCGATTTCGTCTGTTCCGTAATCTGGGAGACATTGTACATGACCACCTTGGCGCGGTCGATGATCTTCCTTCCAATTTGCGTCGCTTTGACAGGATGCGATTCCCTGTCGAATATCCTTACATCCAACTCGTCTTCCAACTTCTTGACCATCAAGCTCAAAGTGGACTGCGTAAGGCCACACGCCTCGGCCGCTTTCCCGAAGTGCTGATAGGTGTCGATGGCTATGATATAATTCAGCTGTTGTAAAGTCATGACAATTCCAATTGATAATATCAATGCAAAGATAAAAATAATTGTGTTGATAAATGCACAAGGGCGGAATAACTTTGCGTTATAAAACGGACTATTCGATGAACACAAAGATAATTACATGGTTTATAGGCGTTTCCCTCTTGCTGGTATCGTTGCTGATGACGGTATCCGGCATCGTTGCCTGCTTTACTCCGGGAGATGAAAGCCGGGTTCCCCTGCTGTTCTCCGCTTTCCTGACGGGTACGGTCGGAATGTTTCCCCTTCTGTTTGTCAGGAAAGGTCAGCATAGACTGACCTTCCGCGAAAGCAACTGCATCGTCGTCTTTGCCTGGCTGCTGGCCTGCATCTTCGGCATGCTTCCTTTTTTCTTTTACGGACGGGAGTTCACGCTGGTGAACGCCATGTTTGAGAGTATTTCCGGTTTTACTACCACCGGAGCCTCCATTTTAAATGATATAGAGGGACTTCCCCGTGGTCTGCAGTTCTGGCGTATTTCTACAGCCTGGGTGGGCGGTGTCGGCATCGTCACCCTCTTCTCCATGCTTACCGACGGCGCAGACAAATCCACCCTTTCCCGGGCCGAGATATCCACTGTTGCCCGCGAATCCCTGGCCGGGCAACGGAACAACAGCTTTGCCAACCACATGCTGCTTACCTATGTTTCCCTTACGCTGGTGACGCTGTTTTCGCTCAAACTGACGGGAATGGGCTGGTTCGACGCGGCTACTAACGCCATGTCGGCCTGCAGCACCTGTGGCTTCTGCAACAAGAATACGAGCATCGCTTTCTATGGTAATCCTGCGGCGGAGGTGGTGCTGACCATTGCCATGCTGGCGGCCGGACTACACTTCGGCATCCTTTTTTTCGCCCTGTTAAAGGGGCGTCCGCGCTATTTCTGGAAGTCGGAGACCATAAGGATCTTCCTGATCCTGGTTGGAATCGCCATCGGCATCGTGACGCTGGATCTTCTCTTCCACGGCGGTTACGATTCCATCGGCACGGCATTGCGTGACGCTGCCTTCCAGGTCTCTTCCATCTCCACGACCACCGGGTTTGCCACACAGGACACGACGCTGTGGCCTCCTCTGAGCATGGCCACCCTCATTATCTGCTCGCTCATTTGCGGCTGTTCGGGCTCCACTTCAGGCGGTATCAAGGTCGACCGCGCCATCCTGGCACTGAAAGGAATCCATCGCCGGGTCGTCCAGATGGTCACGCCCAATACGGTCAGACTGGTGAAAATAGACGGCCGCGTGCGTACGGAAGAGCAGATCAGCGACGCCTACGGTTACATTTTCTGTTACCTGGTCCTTATAGTCGCTTTCGCCGCCGTCAACATTGCCTTCGGCCTGGATTTCACCACAGGACTCACCGCCTCCATCGCCTGTATCGGCAATGTCGGCCCCGGTTTCGGCGACGTCGGCTCCATGGCCAATTACGCCGACTTCCCTTCCCTGCTCAAAGTGACGGGAATGATAGAGATGATTATCGGCCGACTGGAAATATTCCCCGTCCTGTACTTGTTCCGCTTATAGGTTCTTCTTCTTCCTGAGCGCCTCGTAGTAGTCGTGGCGCCTGGGGTTTTCCGGAAACCATCCTTTTAAGACGCGTTTTTCCTGGGAAAACAACTCTCCGATGCCCCAGAAGCAGGAAAAGGCAAAGCCTCCCAGGATGGTGGAGAGGGTTTCGTTAGGGACGAAAAGGGACGCCGTTGCGGTCACCAGCCCTACCACGAGCCAGATCCACCAGCTTTGTTTGCCCCAATGGTATTCCATTTTGATAACGGCGGGATGGCAGATGCCGATAGAGAAAAACACGGCTGCTCCTACGATAATTCCGCTGAAATGCATGTCAAGTTCTGTATTAAATTAGTTTTTTCAATCTTTTCATCAGTTCTTCCTGCTTCAGGAGGCCCCAGGGCGCATCCGTGAAACGGGGAGGAACGCTGCTGACGATACGGCCGATGGCAATGTCCGGCCGCAAACGCCCTATAAAATCGGCCAAAAGGGCCACATACTCGTCCGGGCCGGGCCGAAGGAAGTCCTCCGGATGGGCCTGGAACTCTTTTTCCATCGCAGTTCCCTTCAAGATCTGCAGTTGATGGATCTTGAGCGAGGAAATGGGGAGCTCGCTCAGGATATCGGCCGTGTGCAGGATCATCTCCCGCGTTTCCCCGGGCAGGCCGATGATAATGTGTCCTCCCGTGGGAATCCCCCGCTCCGCCGTCTGCGAGACGGCTTCCCGCGTGCAGGCGAAGTCGTGTCCCCTGTTCACGCGCCGGAGCGTCGAGTCATACACGGACTCGATGCCGTATTCCACTTCTACGATGGAACCCTGCGAACGGAGGGCTGCCAGGTAATCCAATAATAAAGGATCCACACAGTCCGGCCGGGTGCCGATGACCAGGCCCTTCACCAGCGGGTGCTTCAGGGCCTCCTCATACTTCTCCCGCAATTCTGTCAGCGTCGCATAGGTATTGGAGAAAGCCTGGAAGTAGGCCAGGTATCCGTCGGCCTTTCGGCCTCTGGCGGTGTGGAAGGAAATGCCCGCTTCTATCTGTTCGGTGAGGGTCTTTCCGGCGGTGTAAGACGGGTGAAAGGCGGCGTTGTCACAGAAGGTGCAACCTCCAAAACCCACTTTTCCGTCCCTGTTCGGGCAGGTAAAACCTCCGTCCAACGCTAATCGTTGTAAACGGAGGCCGTATCGCTCGATATAACTGAATTTCCTCAATACAGATAGCTACAGGGGATATTGTAACATAAATGTTATAGGTAATAACAAAAATGTTAACCCAGCAATTCCTTCACAATTGTGGAAATCGTGCGGCCATCGGAGAGACCGGCGAGGGCTTTGTTGGCAACGCCCATCACCTTACCCATGTCCTTGATGGACGTGGCACCCACCTGGGCGATGATCTCCTGGATCTTGGCCTTTACCTCCTCGGCGGAGAGCTGTTTCGGCAGGTATTTCTCCATGACAGCAGCCTCGGCCAGCTCGTTGTCGGCCAGTTCCTGACGGCCGGCGGCGACGAACTGTTCGGCCGCTTCCTTGCGCTGCTTCACCAGCTTCTGGATCATCTTGAGGACGTCCCCGTCGCTCACTTCGTGGGAACCGCCTTCGCTGGTTTTAAACAGGAGAATCTCCCCTTTTATGGCGCGGGTAGCGTTCAGTGCTACGGTATCCTTGGCCTTCATGGCCTCCTTGATGGATTCCTGAATCTGTTCTTCAAGTGTCATAACTATACTAGATTTACTTTTTCAAACTTATAGCCCAGCTTGCACAGCTTGATGGCCGCGCCGATGCTGAACATGGTCTCAATGGTTGCGAGAAACATCCGGTAAGCCTCTGCCGTGCCCGGTTCCGGGCCTTCCCTGAGCAGGAAATGGTAGGCCGATGCAGCCACGGACTGCATGGCCGGCACCGCATGCTTGCGGTCCTTCAAGATATCGTCCGTTATATGGTCGTCC
>Ga0265298_10005107_pt1 | contig 16573 bp, 15 predicted proteins | sample AusTroGonzalo_MG_3_FD_193486 | JGI IMG/M metagenome (GOLD analysis project Ga0265298, IMG submission 193486) | Bovine rumen microbial communities from tropical cattle in Woodstock, Queensland, Australia - Gonzalo_01 | ecosystem: Host-associated > Mammals > Digestive system > Stomach > Rumen ... | reverse complement strand
ACGCTATTTTCTTTGAAAACAACCTCCTGAGAATCCATTATGCGGATGCATGTGGAAACCCAGGAGGTCGATTGAAAACAAACGATTCTCAGAAGCTTATGAAACTGTCTCCTTTTTCAGTGGCCTCAGCACGAAATCGGACCTTGCCCATTCTGGCGCTTTGACGGAGCGGATGTATCCAGGAAGAATTCTTCTTTCATCAGTGCGGAGAAACTATCGGGGAAACGATTGTATTTCTCCGTGTCGGACACGGTGGAGGCGGTTCCATCCTTCAGGGTATCAGCAAAATGGAAATCAACGGTATTGACAGCATTCTTTAGATGCTCTGCGAAAACAATCACCCATCCGTTTGCGGATGATTCCTGCAAATCGTGTAGGAAGGCTTCACGGTTCGCCTTCTGTTCCGGCGCCGGCTCTTCCGAAAGGTTGAAGAACGAGTCTGGTTCGCCGGTCTCCCGGCCGTCATCTCTGTTATTTTCATTCTTCTACCATTTCACGCCACCTCACATTACATCGCATACTTCCGGCAGAGAAAGACAAATGCCAGCACGATGGCGATGACAATGATGGGAGCGACAATGTCCACTACGAGTCCGTTCCAACCGAAATGGTCAGATAGCAAGACTATGCCGCCGATGACCAGAAATATCAGCGGCATCATCAACCATTTCAGGATGCGAGTACTCAACTTGTCGCTAATCATTTCGTAATAATACTGGGCGATGGGATTCCCCCGCTCTGCCGCCTTTTTGAAATGGAACAGGGCTTTCTTCATATTCTTTTTCCCCGTCTCGCCGAAGTAATGGATACAGCCGAGGAAACAGTGAGCGTCGGCGATATCCTTGTGATTGGGACTGGCCTGGGAAACGAATACTTTCAGGTATTTCTCCGCCAGCGTGTAGTCCTGTGGAAGTCCGTCCCGGCCCACGTAAAAGCCAAAGCCCAGAAAGCCCGATGCTCTGACGCTTCCGGCAGCTGATGCCTCCTCAACCATCTGCAGACCGCCCAGCAGGCAACCGTCTTCAATCAATTCTCTGCCTTCCTTGAATAATTGTGTCTTGTTCATCATTTTTCGCGAAAATCCATATTCACGATAATATAGGATCGAATGGCAAAAAATTCAAGACAAAGTACCGAAAAATCATTACATAAACCGTTCTTCCAGGGCCGGTTGTCGGCCAGGAAATCGATTAATTGCCGTTGAGCCATGACGCTATCTCGTCCAGAGCTATTTCTTCCATTCTGCCAGCACGTTCCTCTTCGTTTATCCAGCGCAGAAAATACTGCGGATCTTCTCCATTGTGAACTATGTGGCCCCAGGCTTTCCGTCTTTCATAGCTGAAATTGATGGCAATTACTTTTGATTCCTTACAACCGTAGTTTATGATGCATTCTACAGAGTCAACACTCTTTTCTCCGTGCTCATTGACCAGACACGATGCAAAAACAGTCAACTCATTTCCGCGGTTAAACCCCGCGCCCCTATAGCCATCGGCTTCAGCGGAAGCAATGATATTGATAAGGTCTCTGGTAGTTATTTCTTCGAATTTGAGAATCATGACCTCGCCATTCCTAATTTGTCTTTCATTTCTTTATTGAAGGTAGTTCCACAACGAGGCTGTGTAGTTCCTCCGGCAGGCGATTTTTGTAGTATTCGGCCTTCTTGGCGGGTACGTTGATTACCTTCAGCCCTTTGCAGTCTGAAAAAGCATCTCCAATTTTTATTATTCCGACACCAAATGTCACTGTTTCCAAAGCCACACAGCAAACAAAAGATGAATCCAGTTTTCTCACAGCTCCAAGAACCGAGACTGACTTCAGGCTTCCACAGCCTTTAAAAGCGGAGTCCCCAATCTTCGTCACCGAATCGGGGATGACGATGCTTATCAAGCCGGTGCAGTCCTCAAAAGCGGAGTCCCCAATCTTCGTCACCGAATCGGGAATAACGACGCTCGTCAAACCGGTGCAACCCTTAAAAGCGAAGTCCGCAATCATCGTCACCGAATGGGAAATGATGATGCTCGTCAAACCGGTGCAGCCGCTGAATGCACAACGACGAATCTCTGTCACTGAGTCGGGAATGACGATACTCGTCAAGCCGGTGCAGCCCCCAAAAGCGTCGTATCCAATCTTCGTCACCGAATCGGGAATGACGATGCTCGTCAAGCCAGTACAGCCCAGAAAAGCTTCGTAACCAATATCTGTCACAGAATCAGGAATTACGATGCTCGTCAAGCCGGTGCAATCCTTAAAGCCCCCAATCTCTGTCACCGAGTCGGGAATGACGATGCTCGTCAAGCCGGTGCAGCCCTCAAAAGCGTTTTTCCCAACGCCGGTGTTGTCAGCGCTGTATGCATCACGACCAATCATCGTTACCGAATCGGGAATGACGATGCTCGTCAAGCCAGTGCAGCCTTTAAAAACATCGTTCCCCGTCTTCGTCACCAAGTTGGGAATGACGATGCTCGTCAAGCCGGTGCAGCCCTCAAATGCGGAGTGCCAAATCTCCGTCACCGAATCGGGGATGACGATGCTCGTCAAGCCGGTGCAACTCGCAAAAGCGGACTCCCCAATCTCTGTCACCGAATCGGGGATGACGATGCTCGTCAAGCCGGTGCAACCCGCAAAAGCGTTGCCCCCAATCTTTGTCACCGAGTCGGGAATGACGGTATCCATAGATCCAAAAACAAGCCGGTTCGTTGCCGTCTCAATAATAGCATTGCATTTAGAACGGGAGTCATAGACACTATTTCCATCCGAAGCCACGATGCTCGACAACCCGGTGCAGCCGCTGAATGCACCACGACGAATCTCTGTCACCGAGTCGGGAATGACGATGCTCGTCAAGCCAGTGCAGCCGATGAAAGCGAACATACCAATCTTCGACACCGAATTGGGAATGACGATGTTCGTCAAGCCCGTGCAGTCCCTAAAAGCGTATTCCCCAATCTCCGTCACCGAATCGGGAATCACGATGCTCGTCAAGCCCGTGCAGCCGATGAAAGCGGAGTCCCCAATCTTCGTCACCGAATCGGGAATCACGATGCTCGTCAAGCCCGTGCAGCCGATGAAAGCGCTTCCAATTTCCGTCACTGAATCGGGAATTACGATGCTTGTCAAACCGGTACAGCCACTAAAAGCATCGTAACCAATCTTCGTCACCGAATCGGGAATTACGATGTTCGTCAAGCCAGTGCAGTCCCTAAAAGCGTATTCCCCAATCTCTGTCACTGAGTCGGGAATTACGATGCTCGTCAAGCCCGTGCAGTCCCAAAAAGCGTAGTCCCCAATCTTCGTCACCGAATCGGGGATGACGATGCTCGTCAAGCCGGTGCAACCCTTAAAAGCGTAGTTCTCAATCTCTGTCGGAGAAATTATACCAACTCCATCCTTGATTTCATAACGTGCCATTGTTTCTTTTACGATTCCCTTTACATCGAGAGGTCTTTATTTGGAGTTTATTGTTTCGAATTATGGGTCAGAATGGCAGTTCTGCAGTCTCGAACCTCTTCTCGTATTCATATAATTCAAAACGGTATGTCATTCGGATCATCCGGATTCCAGTAAATTTCTTCCTTAGGCTTTGGTGTTGTTGCATCCAAGTGCCTCCCGGAGGCCAATTCATGGGCCAGGTGGGGTTCTTTCCCAAGCGCGAAAAAGTCTCCTACACGCATCAGATAGCAGGGCGGCGAAAAGGAGATGTCGGGCCGGAGAATGCGCACGATGGCGAAATCGTCCCGGAAGCCTTCAAACACCAGCGGATAGTTGTTGGCAATGGGGTGGACATCGACATAGTGGACGGGGCGTCCCTGAATCGTCTTGATTCCGGGTGTGGGCGCGTCGGGCATCGAGTACTTGAGGTCCCAATGGTCACCGTAGCCCTCTCCTGTTCCATCAATGCCTCCTGCACCCGCATAAGTAAAGCCGCTGTCAAAGCCATCCTCTGCCATATAACCGCGGCCTCCGGCACCACCTGTCCAATAATAGCCACCGCCACAAGAGTTGAAACCGGAGCCATGGCCACATTCGCCAGATCCTTGGCCATCCATCGCGGAACCAAAGCCAGAGCCGCTTCCATCTTCGTAGCCTTCGGAGTCACCTCCAAGCACCACCCAGAAGTTCCTCCCGGAATCAGTCTGACCGTCCTCTTCGGAATTCCCCAGGAAGCGGGCAATCCGATGATCTAGACTTTCCATACCGGAACCGCCTCCAACGTACATTCCACACCGGCGACAGTGTTCTCCCTGTGTGTGACAATTCCGAAAAACACACCTGCACGAGCGCAGCGTATCACGCATTTCTTGTTGGTTACGTCCATGATTCTACGTTGTTATTCAATTGTTTAAATTCATCATAGCGGAAGGTCACAATCGTCATCTTCGAGACTCCTTTTTGCGGCCCGCTCGGCATCCTCGCGAGCTATCTCCGCTGCGATCTCGTTGAAATAAGTTTCGTCGAAAAGGCATCTGAACACCGCCTCGTCGGGCTTGTTCTCGTAACACTGAAAAATATCTTTTGCCGTCCGTTCTATTGCTCGTATCTCCTCCCCCGTCGTCTCCTGCCAAACAATATGCGAATTGACAGTGACGCCTTTTTTCGAATATAAATCACCTTCCACCGTTTCGTTTTCCACAAGGACACAATAGAGTTTCTCTCCCGGGACAAGGGCCGACACCCTGGCCAGGATCTCTTCAATAGCCGAATCCACCTTCGAAATGAGCAACTCTCCCAGTGGGAACAGGAAGAAGGGCTTGTATTGTTCCTCGTTCAGGACGGCTGAAAGCCTGGCAAACGCTTCCGGGTTATCCACTCCGACATCCAATGTATGCTTCACGAGACGCTCCCGGAAGTCGCCCTTGACATACTCTCTGTCGTATCCGTCTCCGATGACGAACGGCGTCTCCGGGAACCGGTTGACTATCTCCTTCATAATCCCCGCCGTATATAAATCCTTCGGATTCCCCGAATACTGGGACCACCAGATCGAGGAGCCGGAGATGTTGAAAGAGAAGGAACTGTCAATGTCGGCCGACTCCACAAGGTCGAAACCAAGCTGTTCCAGACTCCGTTTCCGGGTGACATCCCGGGCAAATGCCAAAACCTTCGGGGCCACCTCGGGATCAAGGATCTCCAAACAATCGTAGATTTGCCAGCTCATTTCGATAATATGTAAATACCAGTGCTTAATCTTTTAAGCAATAAATTTAGTCAATTATGTAATAAATTCAAAATGTCTTGGACGCCGTGGGCAAACCTCGCCTGTCCCGGGTAAAAGCGGCTGAAAACGATGCGTTTCTCCATCTCCACCGGTTTCCGGATGAACACCGTCATAGCACAGGGACTCAGGTCTTTGATATGGTTAAGCATATCGAATAATATTATCTCGTCGCTATTTCTTTGTCTTCTTTTCAGCCGGTAGTTCCACAATACGGCCGTGTAATCCCTCCGGCAGTCGTTTTTTGTAATAGTCGGCTTTTTTAGCGGGGACATTGATGGTTTTGACATACCGAAAAACCCTGTCATCAATTCTCTTAATCCCAGCACATAATATTACGGTCTCCAATGCATTGCACGAATGAATGAAATACGGCAATGAGATGGGGCATAAAACAGTGATCTCTTTGAGTCGTTCACAAACGGAGACTGCGGAATCTCCCAACTTTTTCACAGATGCCGGTATGACCAGGCTTGTGATACCAGTGCGGAAAATTGCATCTTCTTCAATTTCTGTCAGCGAGTTGGGAAGCACTATTTCATTTAATTCCGAACACTCCCCGAATGCATATTCCCGGATTGTCGATACCGAGTCGGGAATAACAATCCTGCTCAATTTAGAACAGCCGTCGAAAACACGTCTTTCAATAACATTCAATGATTCTGAAAGAACAACACTGGAAAGACTGGTGCAGTTTTGAAAAGCAAATGAGCCGATGGATGTGACAGAATTAGGAATACTTATGCTTTCCAGGGAAGAACAATCTCTAAATGCGCTATCCCCGATAGACAACAATTTATTGGGAAGACTAACACTAACAAGGCCTGTGCAACCACTGAAAGCCGCTCGATCAATTTCGGAAACCGAATCAGGAATCATCAGACTTGTAAGACTTTCGCAGCCTCCAAACAAATCAAATTCAATTTTGTGGAGTCCCCTTGAAAGGACAACGTTCTTCAAATTCACACAACCATGAAATACGGATTCGCCAATCTCCGTAACTGAGTCAGGGATAACAATGCTCGTTAGATTAATGCAATCCTTAAAGGCGTCGTCTCCAATTCTCGTCACAGAATCAGGAATAACTATATCCGTAAGGTTAATACACTTCTCAAAAGCAGATTGTGATATTGAAGTTACAGAAGAAGGGATTATCGTAGTGGAACAACCACAGATAAGCTTATTGGTTTCCGTCTTGATAATGGCATTGCAATCATTACGGGAATCAAAAGTCTTGTTATTCTTCGCGACTCGAATTCTTTCAATGCCGGTACAGCCTTTGAAAGTTTCATTGGCAATCTCAGTAACCGATTCTGGGATAACCACTTCTTTAAGGCCAGTGCAATTGATGAAAACTCGGGCATATAACTCGGCCTGTGGATAAACCACGCTGGTTATGCCCGTGCAACCGGAGAACGCCTCCCAATAAACTTTTGTTACCGATTCTGGAATTGTGATACCGGTCAACCCAGTGCATCCATTAAAGGCAGACCCTCCAATACAACGGACCGAGGAAGGGAAAACTATTCCTTTCAATCCAGTGCAGCCACAAAAAGCATTACTGCCTATTCTTACAAGCGTGTCGGGAATTATGGTAGAGCGACAACCCAATACCAACCCATCATCCTCTTTCTTGACAATAGCGTTACATTGCCCTCGTGAATCATAAAACGTATTATCCTCGGCCACCGTTATTTGGGTAAGGCCACTGCAATCCTTGAAGGAATCATCTGCAATCTCCATTACAGATTCAGGAATATGCAGGTTTGATAAAGAGCAGCATCCCGCGAATGCCTGGCTTCCAATTTTTGATACGAAGATATCAATGCTTGTTAAACCAGTACAACCCATAAAAGCATATGGTTCAATTGTCCCCTTAGCATTCTGGATAACCAGATTATTCAAACCGGTACATTCTTTAAATGCAGAATAGCCTATCTTTTCCGAATATATTTCGGCATTTTTCAAACCGGTGCAACCAAAGAAAGCTTCCTCACAGATTTCGTTTGTTGATTTAGGAATAACAATGCTTTCCAATCCGGAACACCCTTTAAAAGCGTCGTCCTTAATCATCTTAACAGAGGATGGGATAACGACACTTTTTAGGGACATGCATCCATAGAAGAGGCTCCCCTTAATAATTCTTATTGATTGGGGAATATTCACCTCTTCAAGAGTTGTGCAACCGGAAAAGGCAGAGCCACCGATTTTTTCCACCGTATCAGGCAAAACAATGCGTTTCAGGCTTTTACACCCATAGAATGCTGAAGAACCTATGGAGATGACTACATCCGGAATGGCGATGTGTGTCAAACTCTCACAATTAGAGAATAGGCTATTGGTTATCTCCCTAATAGAGCCAGGCAGTACAATGTCGCACAAATTAACACATCCCTCAAAGGCTTCTTCTTCAATCTGGGTCACGGAGTCTGGAATGACGATGCAGATTAACCCTACACAATCTTCAAATGCAAGCTCTCCGATTCTCTCCACGGAATCCGGGATATCTAAATGAGTCAATGCCGGGCAATCACGGAAAGTCCAATCCGGTATTTCCTTAATTGTCCGCGGCAAAGAGACGCTCGTAAGATTTGTGCAACCTAAAAAGACACATGAGCCAAGACTCAACACGGAATCCGGAACAATTATTTCAGACAAAGAAACACACTCCCTGAATGCTGCAGATCCAATCTCAGTTACGCTATTCGGAATCACAATGTTCGCCAGATTACTGCAACGCAGAAATGCCTCTTTGTCTATCGCTGTTACAGAACCAGGGATAACAATACTTTTTAATTCCTTATTATCCTTGAAAGCGCCTGCTTCAATGACGGTCGTCCCCTCCGGAATGATTCCGACACCGCCTTTAATCTCGTATTTTGCCATATTATTCAGTTCTGAAAACCTATTTGCACAAAACTATTTCTTTGCCTTCTTTTCAGCCGGAAGCTCCACAATGAGCGGATGTAGTTCCTCTGGCAGACGTTTTTTATAATACTCGGCCTTCTTTGCTGGCACGTTGATTACCTTCAGCCCCTTGCAGGCTGAAAAAACATCTTCTTCAATCTTTTTGATTCCAGCACCAAATGTCACAGTTTCCAAGGCAGTACAACCCGCAAAAACACTATCTTCCAGGTTCTTAACAGGTCCAAGAATAGAGATAGAATTCAAGCCGGCACAACCTCTGAATGCGAAGTATCCAAATTCCGTTACAGAATTGGGAATGACGATGCTCGTCAAGCTGGTGCAACCCTTAAAAGCGTGGTACCCAATCTCTGTCACCGAATCAGGAATGACAATGCTCGTCAAGCCGGTGCAGCGGCTGAAAGCGTAGTCCTCAATCTTCGTCGCTGAAATTATACCAACTCCATCTTTGATTTCATAATGTGCCATTGTTTCTTTTACGATAGTCAATTTAAAGAATATCAGTCATCCATTACTTGACCGGTCCAATCCCAATAGACAAGACCATTGTGTCCGACTTTTACCATCATATCTTCCCCGTTGTCTGACGAAACGTAATAAAAAACATCGCCAGCCTTGTTGGTAGAACACAACTCAATGGCTGCGTCAGCAAAACGGGAATACTCCTCCATCTCCCTCATCTGGGCCCGCAGAATAGCGGCAGTTTCATCATCCTCATATTCCGGAACATCCTCGTCCGGCTCCAGCAACTCCTCAATCTCGTCCATCACGTCAAGGTCCTTGTGGTAATTGCCGTCATAAGGCTTGTAACCGCCTCCCGCGAGGATATCCTTCGGGTCTTCATAGGCCTCTTCCAGAAGCATCCGGAAGTAGTCGGCAATCATTCCGTCCGTCAACTGATGCTCTTCATCAAATTCCTCTTCGTCACCGTAATAATACTCGAATATCTGCTCATCGGTAACCGGCTGAAGACTGTATAAATGGCAGGTAACAAAATCCTCCTTTATTACGCTGTCATCATTTTTGTCGATGATGTCAATTACCAGTTTGGCACAAACGCCGTAGTACCCGCCATTGATCAGCTCAATGTCGCGGAAGCCCTTGATGACAAAGTCGATGTTGTTGGAGTCAGTGCTCATATATATACGCCTCCGGATTACTTTGCAGGAGAATGGCAGACCAAATATCCAGAATGAAGTATGGTACGAAATAGTGATAGTTATAATGATGGTCCCACTCCTCGGAATTGTAGAAGTCTATCTCACGATCGAACCACTTCACGGGGTTGTAGTAATCGTGTGGATATTCTTTCTGGAGAAGATCTTCGAATGCCATCCTAATGTCCTGAAGGCTTACAAGATTTGGCTCGCGTTCCACATCGAGAACCAGAATCTTCTTGCCGGACAGGAGATCATCGGCCAGTTCGTCAACGGAAACCTCCTTCCCTTCCTGGGTGCCATCGGCGCGCCTGAATAAATAGCTTTGTTCCAAAAGGTCCCCGCCATCATCAACAAAGTAGTCATAGATGGCGCCGGAAAACAAGGCCGTCAGGGCCTTTTTGCTGCATAATAAATCAATCATAATGCTATTTCTTTGCTTTCTTTTCGGCCGGAAGCTCCACAATGAGCGGATACAGTTTCTCCGGCAGGCGTTTTTTGTAATAATCGGCCTTCTTGGCGGGTACGTTGATTACCTTCAGCTCTTTGCGGCCTGAAAATGCAGTTTCTTCTATTTTTTTGATTCCAGCACCAAACGTCACTGTTTCAAGGGCAGTACAACCTGCAAAAACATTATATTCCAATTTCTTAACAGGTCCAAGAATAGAGACAGACTTCAAGCCTGAACATCCTCTGAATACTCCTCCTCCAATTTCCGTTACCGAATCTGGGATGACGATGCTTGTTAGTCCTGTACAACCTTGGAAAGCGCCAATAAAGTCAAGACCTCTTTCACCTTCAATTGTCGTAACAGAATTGGGAATGATGATGCTTCTCAGCCCTGCACAACCCTCAAATGCATGATTCTTTATTACCGTCACCGAGTCTGGAATGACAGTATTCCTACATCCAAAGATTAATTCATTGGTTGCTTTCACTATAATGGCATTACAGCCATTGCGTGAGTCATATACCTTGTTACTATCTGACACAACGATGCTCGTTAGGCTTGTACAATTTAAAAAAGCTCCATCTCCAATTTTCATTACCGAGTCGGAGATGATGATGCTTTTCAGACCTGTGCAACCACAGAATGCATTACTTTCGATTTCGGTCACAGAGTCCGGGAAAACAATACTTTTCAGACCAGTGCAACCATTAAATGCAGACTCTCCTATTAGCGTCACCGAATCTGGAATATTGATGCTCGTCAGACCTGCACAATCACGGAATGCATTGTATGCAACTTTAGTCACCGAAATCGGAATGACTATGCTTGTCAGGCCAGTGCAATCTTCGAATGCACTCTGTGCTATTATTGTCACCGAATCCGGAATAACGACGCTCGTCAATCCTTTGCAGCCGCGGAATGAATTAGGTTCAATTTCAGTCACCGAATCCGGGATGACTATGCTTATCAGCCCAGTGCAATCTTCGAATGCACTCTGTGCTATTATTGTCACCGAATCCGGAATAACGACGCTCGTCAATCCTTTGCAGCCGCGGAATGTGTCATCATTAATTCTCGTCACCGAGTTCGGGATGACAGTATTCTTACATCCAGCTATTAATGTATTGGTTGCTGTCTCAATAATGGCATTACAACCATTGCGAGAGTCATATACCTTGTTGCCTCTTGACACTACGATGCTCGTCAGGCTTGTGTAACTGGAAAATGCACCACGCCCAATCTCCGTTACCGAATCGGGGATAACGATGCTCGTCAGGCCGGTGCAACCCTTAAAAGCCTGCCGCTCGATTACTTTCACAGAATCGGGGATGGCGATGCTCGTCAAGCCGGTGCAACCATCGAATGCGCGTTCTCCAATTTCAATCACCGAGTCGGGGAGGGCGATGCTTCTCAAGCCTGTGCAACCAAAAAAAGATAACGATCCAATTTCTGTCACCGAATCTGGAATAATGACGTTTATTAGGCCTGTGCAACCTTTGAATGCGCCCCACCTGATTTCCGTCACCGAGTTGGGGATGACGACGTTCGTCAAATCTGCACAACCCTCAAATGCATCTTTCTCAATTACCGTTGTCCCGTCCGGAATGATTCCGACTCCGTCTTTTATCTCGTATTTTGCCATAGGTTAGACCGTATTATTTACAAAAAATAGCATCTTCATATACTTTTTCTTCGCCAACAAATACTGTTATTGTGTACTTGTTGTCATCTGCCAAACAATTCGGATCACCCTCAAACTCTTCTATTCTGGCTTCAACAAAATCATTAACAATTGATTCGGCCATCTGCTTGAAAGACTGAAAATCATTAGAAATATCTTCTGACCAACAACAATAATCATCGATACTGTCGAAGTAAGAAGACGTATCAAAGACTTCCGGGACATTATAGTTCTCGTCTGTAGCAAATAACTGATTATTTTCAATGAGGAATAGGTACGCATAATCCCCGCCTTCATAATCTTTAAACGAGAGGAACAGGGTAGCTCTCTTAATATCCTTCAATTCCATAATCCTTCGTACTAAAGTTCTTCCCAACCCTTCTTCACATTGTCGGCAATCTCTGCGGCCAACAGTTCGCGGATTTGCTTCTCGTCGTTGGAGTAGAGCATGTCACGCTTGATCATATCCTTGCGGCCGGAGCTGAAATCGGTGTGGTAGATGATGTAGGCCGGGTAGCGGCCGGTCTGCTCCTTGTTGGTCTTCCAGAGGAGGAATTTGTGGAGCATCACCTTCTCGCCGGAGGTCTTGCGGAATACGCGACGCTCCAGCAAGGTACTGGGATCCAGTTTCATCGCACCGCCCTCGGGCTCCTCGAAGGGGCAGAGGTCGGTAAGTTGCGAAATACGGATATCGGTCTCTGAAGGCTTCTTGTCGGTACGTTCCCGCTCGAACACGATACCCTGCACGGTAACGCCGGGCACCGAACCTTCCAGCAGCCATCCGCTTGCATCATCATAGCGCAGCAACGGGTTCATCTTGATCTTGTCGTCGTTGCCGCGAGCCACCAGCTCGATGACGCTGATCTCGAACACCAACTCAGGCTTTACCATCTGGTAGGCAATGCCGCGCGAGTCGGACAGCACGTACTGAGACTCTACGTGCGACTTTTCAAGCCGTTTTGCCAACGCAGCGCGGTCTTCGTCGCTGAGGCCGTTGGAGCCAAGGGCGAACATCTGGAACAGGCCGTCTTCCCGGCGCACGGCCATCATCAGGTCGCGGACACCGCGGTCACCGACAGTGTAGCCGATGACGGCGGCGTCGATGGTGTGGCGGGGCTTCACTTTCCATACGATGGGTCCTTCGCTGTGGATTACCAGGCCTTCGGCGCCTTCGCCCACTACCCACTCGTCGTAGATCTCCTGCACTTCTGCTGCGGAAGAAGCGTTGCGCATCTGCACGGGGCGGACCTGCTCATCCTGGAAGATGGTGCACAGCTTGTTGTGCGTGTCGGCATAGTGTTCCGGCTTCCAGGGCGTGCCGTCGAGTTCTATGATATCGAAAGGCGCCAGGCAAAGCTTGTCGGCCTTTTTGGCATCGGCGAGGGCCGACAGGACATCGCCGCAACGAGGACGGCCGCTTTCGGCCGGAAAATAGAGCTCTGCGGCGATGACAGCTTGCTTCGCCCCCGCTTTTTTCAGGGCTGCCGCAAATACGTCCAGGCACTTGAGTGACTCGGCTTTCTGTTTGCCGCCGGAATTGAGCATGAAGGCCTTTCCTCCCTCATAGAACACCACTTGAAGGTGGCCGTCGATCTTGCGCGTCACTGCGATGCGCTCTCCGTCGATGCGCTGTTTCAACTTTGCGCCTTCCACCAGCACAAAGTGCCCGGCGATGTTCTTTTTGTAATCTATGGCTGTTTGGATATTTTTCTGGTCCATGGCATCTACACATTAATCGGTTTCAACTCCATATTCGTCAATCGCAGGATGAGGGCATATTTGTCGCCATCCACACGGCCTTCCAGGAAGGCGCGGTAGGGCGTGCCGCCACCGGCCATCACCAGCGGCTCGACGCCCTTGGCGCCGCCGCCGAGAAGCATCATCGCGTCGGCATCGGCCAGTTTCTTGGCCATCGCATAGAGGAAGTCATAGGTTAGACCATTGACGTGCTGCACCTGGTAGCTCCTCTTGAACATGAACATCCGCATGGCCTTGTCGCGGGGGATCAGTTTGCCGGTCCAGCGGACCGGAACGCCGTCCAGAGCGATGTTGGCCTGGGTGTCCGTTTCCGGGCGCACTTCCTTCTCGGTGCCGTCCGGCAAGTAAACGTGTTCGTTCAGGCTCACGCCATAGGCCACCTTCCCTTTCGGTGTCAGATAGACCTTCTTGATGCCCTCGACCTTGCGGCCGAAAGTCTCCATGTCGATTTCCGGGTCCGCTTTGACAAGTTCGTCGGCCAGTGCGGCACCGAATTTCTCGATAAGTGCATCGTCGGCTGTGGCCAGCGTGGCCTTCACGCTGCGCTGAGAGACGGACTTGCTGCCATCGGTGGTTTTATAGACGGGCGACGGGCGGTGGAACGTCGTTCCGAACGCCACCTCGGCATCGCGTTTCTGCTCGTTGGATAAGTTGATCTTTCTCATAGGGCATTCCGATTAAAACATGCTGAAATCCAGTTCATCGATACTCTCATCGACGGGTTCTTCCGTGTCGTCGATGGTAGTCTCATCGGCCAGGGCGACCAGCGGGAACTCCTGCTTGTCGCCGGCGAAGAGGAAAAGGCCACCGGGGGTGTTTATCAGGTAAGCGTCGTTGTGGTTCACGCCGCCGCGGTAACTGAATTCGAACTTGTAGATGTCGGCGCCCACGGCAGTGGCCAGGTCGGGGTTCACCAGTTGGTAGACCGACTCCCAGTCGTTGTCCAGGAACTCCTCCTTCGTGGCCTTGGTCTTGAGTTCGATGGGAGCGTCAAAGGATGACGAAAACACGGGCAACGCTTCCGTCCCGTCCTCGCTGAAAGCCTTGAGCGAAGACTTGTCCAGCCAGCGACCAGCGACATCGACAGTGGCCTGCTTGAGGCCTCCGGAGGGAATGATCAGGGAATCGTCCGGAGACAGGTATGCCGACTGACACACGTCTCCGTTCTTGTCGGTGGCAACGGTATCCGTCCAGCCGTAAATCTTCTTCCTTTCCAGTTTCACGGGCGCCGCCGCGAAATTAGATCCGGAGAGTTTGAAAATGAGTTCCTTTGCCATACGTCAAAAATCTCTTTTAAAGCTATAAATTTAGTCAAAATTTTTGAAATTTCAAATCTTTTCAGAACCCGATCTTCCGCACCCCGCGGCTGTCGAGGCGTTCGGCGGCGCAGTAATCGTGGAGGATGTCAAGGGGAGACTTTTCACGGCCGTAGAGAATGGCGTTGATGGAGAACTTGCGGGCGACGTTTTCCATCTGGCCGCCGGAGAGAGCGTAAGCAGCGGCGAGAGCGGAGCATTCGGCCGGCGTGAGCGTGGGAATCATCGTGTGCCAGATCTTTTCCCGGACGGAAGCGTCGGGGCGTTCGAAGCAGATCTTGTAGAGGAAGCGGCGCTCGAAGGCCGGGTCGAGGTTCTGCGTGAGGTTGGTGGTGGCAATGAGGATGCCGTCGAGCTTTTCCATTTCCTGCAGGATGATGTTCTGGATGCTGTTCTCCATCTTGTCGACAGCCGAAGTGGCGCCCTCCTGGCGGATGCCGATGATGCCGTCAGCCTCATTGAAGAGAAGAATCGGAGCCAGGGATGAGCGACCTACCGCATCGCGGTAGCGGTCGAACACCTCCTGGATGTTCTTTTCCGACTCCCCCACCCACTTGCTCTTGATGTCCGGCACATTCACGGTCAGGATACTGCGGCCGGTCTGGCGCGCCAGCTGGTAGACGGTCTCCGTCTTGCCGGTACCGGGCGCTCCGTAGAAGAGGCAGGCAAAGCCGCTGCGGAAGCCGCTGTCCATCATCCGCGCGCGGATTTCCGAATAGCGTTCGGGCATTAGGAAGGCGCGGAGTTCATCGACCTGCTGCGCGTTTTGGGCCGTGTAGAAAAGCGCCTTCTCCGTGAGGCTGTCCGGCTTGAGCAGGCCATTGACCGACTTTTCCGACGCGCGGATCCGGAAATCAGCCAGCAGCTCTTCCCTGGCCTTCTTGCTCAGGTGGATCCGCGATGTGTTGGCCTGGCCGTCTTCACAGACATGCTCCACCAACCCCCGCTGCATCAGCTCATGACTGCCGTCCCGGAAAGCAGCCTGAGCCTTGCTGAAATCGCTTGCGTATTCATACAGATCCTTGAGTTGATGGTAGCAAATCTCGTCATCATCCTTGATTACCAGCAGGAAACAGAGCGCTACAAGCACCATCCAGTCATCCCGGTCGTCAATCTTGAGCCCGGCCAGCTGCCGGACGAAGTTCACTTCCTTGTTCGATTCGAAGAGGTCTTTCAGTTCATGATACAGGTCCTTCGCCAGGATGGCATCGTTGTCCAGGTCATCGTACAACCCCTCCAGGAAGTTGAACAGTTCGGCGGCACTGAGGCCCGTCCGCCGCGGCTGCTCCGGCGCCGCGTTATTCTTAAAAGCACGGACCACACGCACCGGGATGTCAAAGGAATCCTGGTCCTTGGCATCGCGATACTTGAGATACTTGGCCCTCACCAGCGCATTGATGTCATCGCTGTAGCACAGCGCCCGGATGTTGCTGATGTCCAGATGGCGGGCGATGTCGTTGAAGTTGACGTTGCGCGGGCCGTGCTGCAAGCAGAGCGACAGCAGCACCGCCTGCGTGGAGCTGATGGACAGGCGTTTCGCCAGCTCGTTGGCGGCATCACCGTTGTCAGCCCAAAATTCCTCTCCCAACTGGGAGTCATCCGACTTTTCCGACAGAATCTCCATCAGCTGGAGCATCGTCAGGTCGCTTTTTTTTGAAGTTTTGTTTTCCATATTATTCCCTTGTTACGGAAATAATATAGGATCGAAGGGCAAAAAATTCGAAATGACTCGCAAAAAAATGCCCCCGCATTTCTGCGAGGGCAAACGCTAATGAATGCTCAGTCGGAAAGATGCCGGCTCAGGAAGTCCAGCACATACTGGTGATAGAGCGCCCGGTCTTCGGGCTTCCAGAAGCCGTGGCCGGCCTGGAAGATCAGGTGCAGTTCGCAGTGGTCGTAGACATTGGACGCTTTGGCGGAATACTCGGGCTTCACCAGGCTGTCTTCCGTGCCGTGGACGATGAGTACGTCACCTTGGTAACCGGCAATATCCTGGTAGATGTCATAATTGTCGTAGAATTTCTCGTAATAGAACCGGCCGATGGTCATGCCCATAATCGACACGGTGTC
>Ga0265298_10005106_pt1 | contig 16573 bp, 12 predicted proteins | sample AusTroGonzalo_MG_3_FD_193486 | JGI IMG/M metagenome (GOLD analysis project Ga0265298, IMG submission 193486) | Bovine rumen microbial communities from tropical cattle in Woodstock, Queensland, Australia - Gonzalo_01 | ecosystem: Host-associated > Mammals > Digestive system > Stomach > Rumen ... | reverse complement strand
GCAATGCCACAGACGACATACTAACCTATGCTGACATCGTGGGCGAGGATGCTACGGAGGAAATCTCTGTCGACGACATCATGAAGGAGTTCGACAGCTTTGTAGGCATGCAGAGCGTAAAGGATGCTATCCGTCGCATTGCCAAGGAGATTGCCGTGCAGAAGCAACTCATCGAGATGGGCGAAGCTGCTGAGGGTCTCACCAAGTATAACTTCATCCTGACAGGTAATCCTGGAACGGGTAAGAGTACGGTGGCACGAGTATTCGGTAAGGTATTCAAAGCACTAGGCGTGACAACTACTGACCGCGTCACGGAAAAGGTACCCAAAGACATTATCGGACAGTATATCAACGAGTCTGACAAGAACATGGATGCAGCCATCAATGAAGCTATGGGTGGCGTGCTGTTCCTCGACGAAGCCTACGACCTGGAGCCGATGGATGCTGCTGGTAAGAGTACCAGCTCAGAAGGCAAGAAGGCCGTACAGTTGCTGATGACTCGTATGGAGAACGAAGCTGGTAAGTTTGTGGTCATCTGTGCGGGCTATCCTAAGGAGATGGCTACCTTCATGAACTCTAACCCAGGACTGAAGCGCCGCTTCTCGCATACCATCCATATTGAGGACTATACAGCTGAGGAACTGCTGGAGATTTATGAGCGTGCAGCTCAGGCCAAGAAATATAACTTCACGCTGGCTGACGAAACGGTGCGGATGAAGGCACTGAACATGTTCCGCAACATGATAGCCATGAAGGACGACAAGTTTGGTAATGCAGGTGAGGCCATGAAGAAAGTGGCTGAGACTAAGACGAATATCAACAACCGAATTATGGGCATTCCGTCAGACCAGTGGACACCAGAGGTGCTACATACCGCCTTGGCTGAGGATATTCCTTATGAGGAGCCTGCTAAGGTTTCTATAGAGGACTGTCTTGCTGAACTGAATGCACTGATTGGTTTGGCTGGCGTAAAGGATGCACTGACCAAGCTGGCGCATACCATCAACAATGAGATAGAGAGTGCCAAGCAGGAGAACCGTCGTCCGGAAATACCGCTAGGCCATTATCTCTTCTTGGGTAATCCTGGTACGGGTAAGACCACTGTGGCCCGTCTGATGGGTAAGATACTATATTCTATGGGGGCACTGCCTACGCCTAATGTTGTGGAGGTCGGGAAGTCAAACCTCGTAGGCAGGTATGTCGGCGATACGGAGGCTATTACCTCACATGTCATCGATACTGCTATGGGTGGCATCCTATTCATTGACGAGGCATACCAGCTGGCTTCTGACCAGTTTGGTCGCAGTGCATTAGAGACACTCGTTGCCCGATTGGAGAACGACCGTGGCAAGTTTGTCTGCATCGCTGCAGGTTACACTTATGAGATGGAGGCCTTTATCGCTGAGAACAGTGGCTTTGAGTCGCGCTTCCCACAGCGTAATCGTATTACCTTTGAGGACTATAATCCTGATGAGCTGTTCCAAATCTTCATGATCTATGCCAACAAGGGCGGCTACTTGCTTGACTCAATGGCAGAGAATGCAGTACGCGGCAAACTCACCATGCTCTACAACAACCGCGGACGCTCGTTCGGCAACGGTCGCGATGCCCGCAACCTATTTGACGAGGTGAAGAGCAACCTAGCTGCACGCCTGGCAGAAGAGGGTGGAGCCCATACCCCAGAGGAACGTAAAACAATAAAGATGGAGGATGTACTATGATACAGTGTCCGGAATGTAGAGAGATGATTCTCGAAGATAGCGCTTTTTGCGATAAATGCGGAAAAGAGCTGAAATGGTGTCCTGAATGTAAACGTCCTAAGCGTGGCACAGAGTGTCCCGTATGTGGTAACGACCTGATTCCTGGACGTAAATACTTGGCTATGACAGAGGGCGGACAAACACCAGCTGCCCAGCAGCAAGAGAAGCCACTGGGCACCGCAGTGGCCGCATCGGTTGCCTTACCTACAGCACTAGTGGGCAACGGTTGGCGCCTGCAACTGCAAGAAGGAGCCTTTGGTCGTGTGGGTGGCATGTGGCCTGAACTGGCCACTTGCACTTATGTATCCAGCAACCATGGAGTGATTGGCAAGACGGCTACTGGCTGGACCATTACCGATAACGGAACAACTAATGGAACGTATGTTAATGGCGCACGAATAGCGGCAGGCACACCTGTGGCTATCGCCAAAGACAACAATGTGAGAATAGCAACACTTGAATTTACCGTAGAATGAAAGTCGAAATTGATGCCCTATGCAAAAGGGGGCTTGTACGCGACAATAACGAGGATGCATTGTCAATAGGTGGCCTCATCCTCCGTGACAAGGAGACCAGCATCACTGTGGATACTCCAGAGGAAGGGTTCTTCTATCTGTTAGTATCCGATGGTATGGGCGGTCATGAAGATGGTGAAGAGGCAAGCGAATTCACCCTCAACGAGCTCAAGGACAAGTTTGAACAGCAAATGATTGATGCCAACAACTTCGAGGATGACATGCGTAAGATTACAAATACCATCTCCATCCAACTCAACCAGATGGCGGCAGAAAAAGGGCAACAGTTGCCTATGGGCTGTACATTGACCGGCATCGTCTGGCACTATGGTCGATTATGGCTTGTCAATGCAGGCGATAGCCGTACCTACCGCTATCGCAATGGTATGCTGCGCCAGCTAACCATTGACGAGACAGAGCGTGGAATTACAGGTGACCCCAATGCCGAGAAATACTTGCTCAACTGCATTGGTGCTGGTCAGGACGGACGTCTCACCATAATAGATATGGAAGGCAAACTGCTGGAAGATGATATACTTATCATCTGCTCCGACGGTCTCACCGATATGGTTACTGACGAACAATTGGAGGAAGCTCTTGGAGAGGGTGCCAACGCAGCCAACCTTTACCGCTTAGCCTGTGAGGGCGGTGGTGTAGATAACGTTTCCGTCATTCTTGCTCGTATCAAGAGCGAGACTTCTTGATAAGCAAACCAACAACAAAGCCCAGTAATACACCAACACTATCTGCCCAGAAGTCGAGCCACTCGCCAGAACGAGTAGTGGTACAGTAGGCTTGAAGAATTTCCATCAGGCCTCCTAAAAATATCATGCCAATCACTGCCAACAGCACAACTTTACGCCAGTCGATGCTACTGTGATGACGCAGGTATTCCCACCAAATAACGATACATGTTCCACCATACATAACGAGGTGAGTCCACTTGTCGATAAACTGAACGTCATCAAGAGGTGTCTCAGGAAAGAAAGGGGTTAAGGAGAGCACCCAGATGAGCAGGATGCAGAAGAGTGAGAGAGGGTATTTCCTTACAAATCGGATAAAAAAGTGCATCTTTTCTTTATTTTTGCTGCAAAAGTAAGAAATATTTTATACTTTTGCAAGCGCTATGACGAATAATGTGAACGAAAGAGATAATTTCGGCAGCAAGTTAGGCGTGATACTGGCTACCGCAGGTTCGGCTGTAGGACTGGGCAATGTGTGGCGCTTCCCCTATATGGCTGGCGAAAACGGTGGTGCCGTATTCATCATGATTTATGTGGTGTGCGTGCTGCTATTGGGCATTCCCTGCATGATTAGCGAATTCATTGTAGGTCGTAATGGCCACGCCAATACAGCCCGTGCTTTCCGACAGCTGGCTGGTGGCACACCATGGGCACTGATAGGTTATATGGGTGTACTGACAGGATTCCTCATCACGGGCTACTATGCAGTGGTTAGTGGATGGTGTCTGCAGTATGTATGGGCATCGCTGGTAGGTCATCTACAGGGCGATCCAGAATATTTCCGTACCTATTTTTCTGAACTTAGCAGTGACCCTGTGAAACCCGTATTATGGACGGTCATCATACTGGGTATGACATACCTGATTATTGAGCACGGTGTACGCGACGGTATTGAGCGTGCCTCAAAACTGCTGATGCCCACCTTATTTATATTATTGCTCATCATCGTAATGGCCTCATGCATGCTTCCTGGTGCCGAGAAGGGCATCGAGTTCCTGTTTAAGCCAGACTACTCAAAGATTACTGGTGACGTATTTTTGGGTGCCTTGGGACAGTCATTCTACTCGCTGAGCATTGCTATGGGGTGTCTGTGTACCTATGCCAGCTACTTCTCGAAATACACCAACCTAACGAAATCGGCCTCACAGATAGCTATCATCGATTGTATGGTGGCCATCCTAGCAGGACTGATGATATTCCCTGCAGCATTCTCTGTAGGTGTAAACCCTGATAGTGGTCCGTCGCTTATCTTTATCACGTTGCCCAACGTATTCCAGCAGGCCTTTGCCGCCTTCCCTGTAGTGGGCTACGTCATATCCCTGTTATTCTTCATCCTGTTGTCACTGGCAGCACTGACATCGCTGATGTCACTGCATGAGGTATCGACAGCCTTCTTCCAGGAGGAGATGCATACCACTCGCAAGCGCGCAGCTCTGTGGGTTACCATTCTTACTAGCATCATCGGTGCGTTCTGTTCATTGTCGCTGGGTGCCGTTGACGGACTGGTGGTCTTCGGTCGTTCGCTATTCGACTGGTTCGACTTCATCACTGGTCAGATTTTCCTACCCGTCGTAGGTTTCCTCACCTGTATCTTTATAGGTTGGTTTGTTCCCCATAAGATAGTACACGACGAGTTTACCAACTGGGGGGAATTGCGTGGACGATTCTTCCACTTCTACCTATTCCTGGTGAAGTATGTGTGTCCACTGGCAATACTGGTAATATTCCTGCACCAGTTGGGACTACTGAATTGAGAGTTGAGAATTGAGAATTAAATATGGAGCAGAGAGGTAATTTCGGCAGTAAGATAGGCATTGTACTGGCTACAGCTGGTAGTGCAGTAGGCCTAGGCAACATCTGGCGCTTTCCCTATATGACGGGACAGAACGGTGGTGCAGCCTTTCTATTGATGTATGTGGCATGTATCATGCTATTGGGAGTACCTGGCATGATAAGCGAATTCATTGTAGGGCGCCATGCACAAAGCAATGCCGCTCGCGCCTACGACAAGCTGTCTGGCGGAAGGCCTTGGCGCTATGTGGGTTATCTTGGTATCCTGACATCAACTATTATTCTTGGCTTCTATGCCGTGGTGGCAGGCTGGTGCTTGCAGTATCTCTATGCCTCTATTGCTGGACAGGTGCAGGGTGACAGTCAATATGTACAGCAATACTTCGTATCTTTCTCCAGCAACGCTTGGAAACCCGTAGTTTGTGGTCTACTCTTTGTTTTGATTACTCATCTTGTTGTGGTCCGTGGTGTACGAAAAGGCATTGAGAAGGCGTCGAAATGGCTCATGCCCATCCTACTGGTATTATTGGTAGTATTGGTCATAGCCTCGTGTTCATTGCCAGGAGCCATCGAGGGTGTGAAGTTCCTGTTGCAACCCGACTTCTCGAAGCTCAATAGCCACGTGCTTCTCGAAGCCCTCGGACAAGCCTTCTTCTCGCTGTCACTGGGAACGGCATGCCTTTGTACCTATGCCAGCTATTTCTCCAGCAACACCAATCTGCTACACTCAGCAGGACAAATCGCCTTGCTCGATACACTGATAGCCATCCTGTCAGGCTTACTCATCTTCCCTGCCGCTGCTTCTGTAGGTATTGGTGCAGATTCTGGTCCCTCGCTTATCTTCATCACGCTGCCCAACGTGTTCCAACAGGCCTTTGGTAGTGTGCCTGCGGTAGGTTATGTGGTCAGTATAATGTTCTATGCTCTGTTGGTTTTTGCTGCTCTGACATCGACCATCTCGATGCACGAGATAGGTACAGCCTTCTTTACTGAAGAACTGAAACTGCCCCGCAAATATGCTGCATGGGTCATCACAATTGTAGCTAGTGTCATTTGTCTGTTATGCTCATGGTCTGTAGGTGCCATCAACATAGAAGTGCTGGGACTGTCACTCATGGATTTCTGCGACCAGCTGACAGCCAACTTCATGTTACCGCTGGGAGGCATGCTTGCCTGCTTGTTTGTGGGTTGGTATATTCCCAAGCAAGTAGTGCATGACGAGTTTACCAACTATGACCAGCACAATCATCGCTTTTACAAGATATACCTCTTTGCTGTACGCTACGTCTGTCCCGTCTGCATTATTCTGGTATTCCTTCATCAACTGGGCATCCTATGAACCGTAACGACCGACGTATTGCACAGACAGTTATCATTCTTGCAACTCTTGCACTGATAGGTTTGTGGCTGACGGAGATTGATAAACAGACATCAGAAGTTGACAATACGGAAAAAGACAGCACGATGCTGGCTGCCAACGACTATCGCGCAACCTATTATAAGCACACATCAGCGTCACAGACTGTGGGCGAGGTACCTGTACGTCATGTAGAGGAGTTCCCCTTTGACCCCAATACTGCCGACAGCACAGCATTGTTGCGATTGGGCCTGCAACCTTGGCAAGTGCGCAGCATCTATCGTTACAGGGCAAAAGGCGGTGTCTTCCGCACCAAACAGGACTTCGCCAAAGTATATAATCTGACTAAGAAGGATTATCTACGCTTAGAACCCTATATCCGCATTTCTGACGACTATCAGCCAGCCTCAACGCTCTTTCCCAAGGAGACACGCGACACACTGCGCCACCCTGTCAAATTGAAGGATGGCGAACACATCGTGCTAAATACTGCTGACACCACACAACTCATGAAGGTGCCAGGTATTGGCAGCTATTATGCCAAAGTGATTGTGCGCCACGGCAAGTGGATTGGTGGCTACGTCAGTGTTGACCAGTTGGATGAGATAGACGGTTTCCCACAGTCTGCCAAGAAATATTTTGTTGTCAACCACCCTACTCCTCATCGACTTAATATCAATAAACTCTCATTGCAGGAATTACGTCGTCATCCTTACATCAACTATTATCAAGCTAAGACTATCGTTGACTACCGTCGCTTGCATGGAGATATCAAAAGTCTGCATGATTTACGCTTTTCAAAAGACTTCTCAGAAGACGTAATTCATCGCCTAGAACCCTATATTGAATATTAGTAAATTGACCTAAGTCAATAAGTTGCGGTTTTTAGTGTAAAAATTACAAGAAAACTTTGTTGTGTGCGAACACATTTGTACCTTTGCATCGTCTTCAGAGGAAGTCTTAAAGGTAAAAGTAAAGATTGTTTCAAGGATTAGAAAAAAAGATCATTCATATTTTGTTTTAGGTTAGTAGTTTTGGTTATGTAGTAAATTATGTTTCGAGGAAAATGATGAAACATACATGAAGAGGGACGTCCGTGAGGGTGTTCCTCTTTCTGTTATACCAATTTTAAGGGCTAACAATCAGAATCCATAGGTTCTAAAACATGTTCTTCACAGAGAACACGATCTACACTGCCAGCATCGAGCAAACGACGCTGGGCCTCCTCATAGTCCAAGCCAAGAAACTCCTGAAGCATACGCGTTCCGCGATCTACCAATTTTGCATTCTTCAGTTGCATCTTGACCATGCGGTTACCACGCACACGACCCATACGAACCATCAACGAGGTAGAAATCATATTGAGCACCATCTTCTGTGCCGTTCCACTCTTCATACGACTAGAGCCCGTCACAAACTCAGGACCTACAATAGTCTCAATAGGATAGTCAGCAACATTTGCCAAAGGAGTATTAGGGTTGCTGGTAATACATCCCGTCAATAGTCCATGTTGTTTGGCGTGCTCAATAGCACCTATTACATAAGGGGTAGTGCCAGACGCTGCGATGCCAATCACTACATCGTCTGCCTTGGGGTGGAAGGCCTGCAAGTCGCGCCAGCCGTGTTCTGGATTGTCTTCTGCATTCTCGACAGCATGGCGTAAAGCCTCATCACCACCAGCAATAATGCCTACTACCCACTCTTCTGATACGCCAAAGGTGGGTGGCAACTCGCTGGCATCAAGGACGCCTAAGCGACCACTAGTACCCGCACCAACATAGAATAGTCTGCCACCACGCTTCATTCGTGGCTCGATAGCTTCTACCAAAGCCTCTATCTGAGGAAGCGCCTTGCTGACAGCCTCAGCCACCAAACGGTCTTCATCGTTGATGTGCTGCAACAGTTCGCCTACCGACATCCGCTCCAAATGGTTGTAGCGTGACGGCTGCTCAGTTATTTTGCGTTGTACATTCCTGTTGGACATAGAACAATGGGTTATATAGTGCTGCAAAGATACGAATAAGCGAATAAAAAGCCAAAGGTTTTTGAGCTTTTTTGAGCGGGAGTATCTTCGAGACGTAGTCTCAAAGGTACTAAAAAGCAAGAGAAATGCAAAGGAAAACTTCTTTTTCTTTACATTTCTCTTGTAGTAGCTATATGATTCTGCTATCAGTATGCACTTTCGTGCACACCCTTGACAGCACGGCCGCTAGGGTCATTCATATTCTTGAAGGCAGCATCCCATTCGAGGGCAATAGCTGTAGAGCAAGCTACACTGGCCTCGCTGGGCACGCTCTTGGCAGCAGAGTCGCTGGGGAAGTGCTCAGCAAAGATGCTACGATAGTAGTACTCCTCCTTGTTCTTTGGTGGATTGATGGGGAAGCGCTCTGCAGCATGTGCCATCTGCTCGTCAGTAACGGCCTTAGAAGTGATATCTTTCAAGGTGTCAATCCAAGAGTAGCCTACACCATCGCTGAACTGCTCCTTCTGGCGCCAAGCCACCTCATCAGGTAACAGGTCGGCAAAGGCCTCGCGCACAATCTTCTTCTCAATGGTAGTGCCTGGGCACATCTTAGCTTCAGGATTGGTGCGCATAGCCACATCGAGGAACTCCTTGTCGAGGAAAGGTACACGACCTTCTACGCCCCAAGCAGACAGACTCTTATTGGCGCGCAAACAGTCGTAGAGATGCAGTTTACCGAGCTTACGCACTGTCTCCTCATGAAAGTCCTTGGCGGTAGGAGCCTTGTGGAAATAGAGGTAGCCACCGAATATCTCGTCGGCACCCTCACCACTGAGCACCATCTTGATACCCATCGACTTGATGACACGAGCCAGCAGATACATAGGTGTAGAGGCACGCACAGTAGTCACATCGTAGGTCTCGATGAAGTAGATGACATCACGAATGGCGTCAAGACCTTCCTGAATGGTATAGTTGATTTCGTGGTGAACAGTACCGATGTAGTCAGCAACCAGTTTAGCCTTGGCAAGATCGGGAGCCCCCTTCAAACCCACTGCAAACGAGTGCAGACGGGGCCAGTAAGCTTTCGTCTTGCTATCATCCTCGATACGGTGTTCGCTGAACTTCTCTGCAAGGGCAGAGATAACACTACTGTCAAGACCACCGCTTAACAGCACACCATAGGGAACGTCACTCATCAGCTGGCGCTTTACTGCAGCAGTAAGACCATCACGGATAGCCTCTACAGAAGCAGGATTATCCTTCACGTTATCATAGTCAAACCAGTCACGCTGATAGTAACGCTTCATGCCAGGCTCCTTACTCCAGTAGTAGTGACCGGGCAGGAAGGGCTCAAAGCGCTCGCACTGTCCCTCAAGAGCCTTCAGCTCGCTGGCTACATAGACAGTGCCGTCAGCATCATAACCTATATAAAGAGGTATCACACCAATGGGATCTCGAGCAATAAGGAATTCGTTCTTCTCCTCATCGTAGAGCACAAAAGCAAAGATGCCACTGAGGTCTTCAAGGAAGTTGATGCCCTTCTTACGATAGAGCGCAAGGATAACCTCACAGTCGCTACCCGTCTGGAAATCATACTCTCCAGCAAAGCGGCGACGAATCTCCTGATGATTATATATCTCACCATTCACGGCAAGTACCTGCTTGCGATCGGGCGAGAACAAGGGCTGACCGCCACTCTCTGGGTCAACAATGCTCAGTCGCTCGTGGGCAAGGATGGCAGAGCCACCACAGTAGATACCACTCCAGTCTGGTCCGCGATGACGGATCTTCTGACTCATCTTCAATGCTTTCTCACGGAGCGCTGGTGTCTGCTCCTTCACATTCAATATTGCTACGATTCCACACATAATCTCAATTGACTATTTGACGATTTACAATTTACGATTTACAGATAAGAGAGGTATAGGTAGTTGGTCTGGGCAGGATACTCAGCAGCCAGCGTGTCTATCTGGTTTACAGTAGGCACAATGCCCAGTTCCTTACGCCATTTACGAATGGTCAGACCTGCCTGTTCCATCTTCATGCGATTCTCCAAGCCGATGGCACGACCTATCTGGAAGTCAGAGAAGCCATAGACCTTGGCAGCATGCAGCAACTGATAGATTTCAGGACTGCTCAGGTATTCCATGAATTCGCTGGGCTCCATATATTCTGATACCTCAGACAAGTGACTATACTCTCTGAGTTGCTGGTCGATGTCAACAATATGCTTCAGCTTCTCCAGGAACCAGCGGTCAATCTTCGTCAACTCATGAATCTGATTGATGGTATAGCCTATTTGTAGTGCCTTCGACACCACGAAGATACGCATATCGGTAGGTTCGTGGAGCGATTTTGCTATATCTTGAATCTTGATTTCGTGATTCTCTACAAAACCATGCATACCCTGACCTATCATGCGCAAGCCTTTCTGCAGCGCTTCCTCAAAGGTACGACCAACTGACATCACCTCGCCCACACTCTTCATAGCTGAGCCGAGCTCGCGCTTCACACCGTGGAATTTGGTCAAATCCCAGCGTGGAATCTTCACTACTACATAGTCGAGAGCAGGCTCAAAGAAAGCAGAGGTCGTCTTAGTCACTGAGTTCTTCAAGTCAAAGAGACCATAGCCCAGTCCCAGCTTGGCAGCCACAAAGGCAAGGGGATAACCTGTAGCCTTGCTGGCCAATGCCGACGAGCGTGATAGGCGTGCATTCACCTCAATGACGCGATAGTCCTCAGAGTTGGGGTCAAGGGCATACTGCACGTTACACTCACCCACAATACCGATGTGGCGAATAATCTTGATAGCCAGTGCGCGCAACTTATGATATTCAGCATTGGAGAGCGTCTGTGAGGGTGCTACAACGATACTTTCACCAGTATGGATGCCCAGCGGGTCGAAGTTCTCCATATTACAAACGGTGATACAGTTGTCGAAGCGGTCGCGCACCACCTCATACTCTATCTCTTTCCATCCTTTCAGCGACTTCTCTACCAGCACCTGTGGCGAGAACGAGAAAGCCTCCTCAGCCTGAGTCAGCAGCTGTTCCTCATTGTCACAGAAGCCAGAACCCAGACCACCAAGGGCATAGGCAGCACGCAAAATGACAGGGAAGCCCAGTGATGCGGCAGCCTTCTGTACCTCCTCAACGGTAGAGCATGCCTCACTCTTGATGGTCTTCACCCCGATCTCGTCGAGCTTCTTCACAAAGAGGTCGCGGTCTTCCGTATCGATGATGGCCTGTACGGGTGTTCCCAACACCTTCACACCATATTTCTCGAGCACACCACTCTGATAGAGCTCCACACCACAGTTCAGGGCAGTCTGTCCACCAAAGCTGAGCAGGATACCGTCAGGGCGCTCCTTCTCAATCACGCGCTCTACAAACTCAGGTCTTACGGGCTGGAAGTAAACCTTGTCGGCTACGCCCTCTGACGTCTGTACCGTTGCGATGTTGGGGTTGATGAGCACACTCTCTACACCTTCTTCCTTCAGCGCTTTCAGCGCCTGCGCACCGCTATAGTCAAACTCACCGGCCTGACCAATCTTGAGGGCTCCACTACCCAGCAATAATACCTTCTTTATTTCTTTCTCCATCATCCTAACATTTTTACAAATTCGTCAAACATAAACTCTGTGTCCGTCGGACCGCTACAAGCCTCGGGGTGGAACTGTGCCGACATCCACGGATTGGTCTTGTGGCGAATGCCTTCATTAGAGCCATCGTTCATATTCACAAAGAGTGGTTCCCAGTCGGCAGGCAGCGTTGAGTCATCTACCGCATAGCCGTGGTTCTGCGAGGTGATAAAGCACTGGTTGGTGCCCACCTTTCTCACGGGTTGGTTATGTGAGCGGTGACCGTATTTCAGCTTGTAGGTGTTAGCTCCAGCGGCACGTGCCAGCAGTTGGTTGCCTAAGCAGATACCCATGCAGGGGCGTACCTCTTTATTATTAAGGAACGCACGGATATGTTCCACCGTCTTGCTACACTGCTCTGGGTCACCAGGACCATTGGCGAGGAACAGTCCGTCAAATTGCAGTTCGTTGAAGTCGTAGTCCCAAGGTACACGAACCACCTCTACGCCACGTCTAATCAAGCAGCGGATAATGTTTGCCTTTACACCGCAATCCACAAGCACTACTTTTTTCTTTCCACCTTCATTATAGCGGATAATCTCCTTACAGCTAACCTTCTCTACCCAGTTCACAGAGCCATAGTCCTGTTCTGTTTGCTGCGATTCCATCGCAGCACCCTCTATGCTCACCTTTCCCATCATCACACCGTGCTCTCTCAGCACCTTGGTCAGTCGTCGGGTGTCGATGCCTGTAATGGCTGGAATCTTTTCGCGTTTCAGCCACGATGCCAACGACTCCTTGGCATTCCAGTGGCTATACTGTTCGCTATAGTCAGCCACAACCAGTGCTTTCGGATGAATGCGGTCGCTCTCCATAAACAGGGGCAGCCCATCGCTACCCATACCTGTATCAGGCACACCGTAGTTGCCAATCAGTGGAAATGTCGTTACCAGTATCTGTCCTGCATAGCTGGGGTCGGTCAAACTCTCAGGATAGCCCGTCATAGCAGTATTAAATACTACCTCGCCAACCGTCTCGGCCTCATAGCCGAACGAGCGTCCGTAGAATACGGTGCCGTCACTGAGTATCAATCTTGCTTCTCTCATTATTAATTATTTCTGTTTGTTGTCTATATACTTAATGAATGCTTCGTTGCAAAGGCGTGTACCACCTGGTGTGGGATAGTGGCCTGTAAAGTACCAGTCGCCTGGGTGGTTGGGACATGCTTTGTGCAGACCCTCGATGCTCTGGAATACCAGTTCGATAGGAGCCTTCATATCGGCAGGTCGCAGCATCTCTACTATCTTGTTGTTAATCTCCTCCACTGTGAAGGGTGCATACAGGGCGCGCACATGATTCTCCGTATAAGGATCGTGCTTGCATGCCAGATAAGTGTCGTTAATGAGCTGCCACATACCACGTTCCTCGATGAGTGCCATCGTGGCACGGAAGGCGCAGAACTCCTCGAGTCGCGCCATATCGATACCGTAGTAGTCTGGATAGCGAATCTGCGGTGACGAGCTAACCATCACTATCTTCTTGGGGTGCAGACGGTCCAGAATCTTAAAGATGCTCTCGCGCAGTGTGGTGCCACGAACGATGGAGTCATCGATAATCACGAGGTTGTCCTCGTTGGGGCGCAGCGAGCCGTAGCTGATGTCATAGACGTGAGCTGCCAAGTCGTTGCGCTCACTATTGTCAGCGATGAAGGTGCGCATCTTGATATCCTTCCACACCACCTTTTCTGTTCTCACGTTGTAGCCCTTCTGACGGAAACCGTCTGTCATACCGTAGTAGGCCACCTCTGCCGTATTGGGGATGTAGGAGAATACGGTATTCTCTACATCATTGTCGATAGCCTTCAGGATGGCTGGTGTAAGCTGGTCGCCCAGGTGTTTGCGCTCCTGATAGATGTCGCTGTCAGAGCCACGACTGAAGTAGATTCGCTCAAACGAGCAGGCGCTCAGCTTCTGTGCTGGCATAATCTGCTCTAGACGGCTCTCACCGTTTTTGCGAACTATCAGCGACTGACCAGGCTTCAATTCACAGATGTCGTCAACATCCAAGTCGAAGGTAGTCTGCAATACGGGGCGCTCGCTGGCCAGCGCTACTATCTCGTCGTCGCGGTAGTAGAACGCAGGACGGATGCCCCACGGGTCGCGCACGGAGAACATCTCGCCACTTCCCGTCAGTCCACACATCACATAGCCACCATCATAGTGCTCCATGGTAGTGCGCAACACGTTGGCCATCTCTACATGATTGTCAATATAGTCGGTAATGTCAGTACCTTCCAGACCTTGTTCCTTGGCCTCCACAAACAGTCGCTCTACCTCACGGTCCAAGCGGTGGCCCATCAGCTCCAGTGTGATATAAGAGTCACCATAGATACGGGGCGACTGACCTTGTGCCGTTAAGAAACGAAAAACCTCGTCGATGTTGGTCATATTGAAATTACCACACAGACAGAGGTTCTTGGCGCGCCAATTGTTACGACGAAGGAATGGATGCACATATTGCAAACCACTCTTTCCTGTCGTCGAATAGCGCAGGTGGCCCATATAGAGTTGAGCAGAAGGGAGTCCTCTGCCAAAGATTTCCGTGATGGCATCCTTACCTTCCGCCTTCTCACGGAACATATATTCTGTACCCACGGGGGCGTCGAGGTCCACACAGGCAATACCTGCGCCTTCTTGTCCACGGTTGTGCTGCTTCTCCATCATCAGATAGAGCTTGTTCAGCGCCCAGTGCCGCGAGCCGTATTTCTTCTCGTAGTAGTCCAGCGGTTTCAACAGACGAATCATCGCCACACCACATTCATGCTTCAGCTGTTCCATATCAGATGCAGGCTTTTATGAACGACATAAACAATGGGTGCGGATGCAGCACCGTAGATGAATACTCTGGGTGGAACTGTGTGCCGATATACCAGCGCTTCTCAGGAATTTCCACAATCTCTACGAGATCGGCAGCAGGATTGATACCTACACATTTCATACCCTTCTCTTCGTACTCATCCTTATAGGCATTATTGAACTCGTAGCGATGGCGGTGACGCTCGCTGATAAGTTCTTCCTCACCATAAGCCTCATAGACGCGACTGCCCTTCACCAGTTCGCACTCGTAAGCTCCCAGTCGCATCGTACCACCCATCTGGGTAATGCTCTTCTGCTCCTCCATGATGTCTATCACGTTATGTGGCGTCTTCTCGTCCATCTCGCGACTGTTGGCATCCTTATAGCCCAGCACGTTGCGAGCAAACTCGATAACCATCATCTGCATACCCAGACAGATACCGAAGGTGGGAATATCGTGCTTGCGGGTATATTCCGCAGCAATAATCTTGCCCTCAATACCACGCTGACCGAATCCAGGACAGATTACCACGCCCTGCAATCCTTCCAGCTTCTCAGCAATATTCTGCTTGGTAATCTCCTCGCTGTTGACGAAGTGCAACTTCGCTTTCACATCATTATATATACCTGCCAGATTCAAGCTCTCACGGATACTCTTGTAAGCATCCTGCAGGTCGTATTTTCCTACCAGTCCGATGTGTACCTCCTGTTTAGCATTGCGCTGCTTGTCGAGGAATTCGTGCCAAGGCTTCATGGCAGGTGTCTCGCCTACGGGAATACCAATCTTTCGCATGATGGCAGCGTCAAGACCTTGGTGCTGCATGCTCACAGGCACCTCGTAGATGCTCGGCATATCCTCGCTCTGCACCACACATTCCAAGTCCACATTACAAAATGATGCCACCTTCATGCGCATGCTGTCATCAAGGTGGCGTTCGGTACGGAGGACGAGGATGTCTGGCTGGATACCCATGCCCTGCAGTTCCTTCACGCTATGCTGCGTAGGTTTCGTCTTCAGCTCGTCGGCAGCCTTCAGATAAGGTACGTAAGTCAGGTGTACGCAGACAGCGTTACGACCCAGCTGCCAGCGCAACTGTCGGATAGCCTCCATGAATGGTGCACTCTCGATATCACCGATGGTACCACCCACCTCCGTAATGACGAAATCGAGCTGATCCTCTTTCTCGTCCTCACGAAGCATGCGGCGCTTAATCTCGTCCGTGATGTGTGGCACCACCTGTATCGTCTTGCCCAGATAGTCGCCATGACGCTCACGGTCAATCACCGTCTTATAGATACGTCCTGTTGTTATAGAGTTGTTTCGTGTTGTGCGTATTCCTGTGAATCTCTCATAGTGTCCCAAGTCCAGATCAGTCTCAAAACCGTCCTCTGTTACGTAGCACTCGCCGTGCTCATAAGGGTTCAGTGTACCTGGGTCGATGTTGATATAAGGGTCAAATTTCTGGATGGTTACCTTGTAGCCGCGTGCCTGCAGCAATTTACCGATGCTGGCGGAGATAATGCCTTTTCCCAATGAGGAAACGACGCCGCCCGTGACGAAGATATACTTTCTTTCCATAAATAAACACATTTATGGACTGCAAAATTACAAAAAATATCTTTCATACGCCTATAACCCCACTAAGTTTTCATCTAAATTTTTTGTCAAAATTACAATCTGCAAGATTTTCTTCCATTTTCCTTGCAGATTGTAACCTCTACCAAGCCCCATAATATCCATTTGGACAATTGTCCGCTTTTATGCAATCCATTCGTCTATTCTGTCAGAGCTACAGTTTTCGCTGTGGCGCTCTTTTTATTTTGTTTTCCACCAGTCATCTTTCTTGTGGCAATGCGATCTGCTGTACGTTTAGCAATAATTAACAGCCACACTTGCAATCTTTTACCCAATTTGAGCGTATATATAAATAAAGATTCTACAACCTAGGTAAACCAAATATGAAGAAAACCATTACAACCATTCTGCTGGCCCTTGTCGTCATGAC
>Ga0265298_10005105_pt1 | contig 16574 bp, 9 predicted proteins | sample AusTroGonzalo_MG_3_FD_193486 | JGI IMG/M metagenome (GOLD analysis project Ga0265298, IMG submission 193486) | Bovine rumen microbial communities from tropical cattle in Woodstock, Queensland, Australia - Gonzalo_01 | ecosystem: Host-associated > Mammals > Digestive system > Stomach > Rumen ... | reverse complement strand
AAGGGAGGCCACGGAAATGGCAAAAGTAAAAAAGGAAAATATTAAAAAAGTTGTATTAGCATACAGTGGCGGTCTGGATACCTCCGTTATCATCCCCTGGTTAAAAGAGAATTATAATAATTGCGAAATCATCGCTGTCTGTGCTGACCTGGGCCAGGGCGACGAACTGGATCCGGTACATGACAAGGCCATCAAATCCGGCGCCAGCAAATGCTACATCCTGGATCTGAAAGAAGATTTTATCGCCAACTATGTATGGCCCTGCGTGAAAGCCGGCGCTGTATATGAAAAGAAATACCTGCTGGGTACTTCCTTTGCCCGTCCGCTGATCGCCAAGCATCTGGTGGACATTGCTCACAAGGAAAAAGCCGATGCTGTTGCCCACGGCGCTACCGGCAAAGGCAATGACCAGGTACGTTTTGAGTTGACGGTTAAATCCCTGGATCCGGATCTGGCCATCATCGCTCCCTGGCGTGAGTGGGAACTGCGTTCCCGGGACCAGGAGATTGACTATGCGGCAGCGCACAACGTTCCCATTCCCGTATCCCATGAAGACGACTACTCTATGGACCGCAACATGTGGCATTTGTCCCATGAAGGTTCCGACCTGGAAGATCCCTGGAATGCGCCTAAAGCGAAAATGTTCCGGGTGACCTGCACGCCGGAGACTGCGCCGGATAAACCGGAAATGCTGACACTGAAATTTAAGAAGGGTGTTCCGGTAGCGGTCAACGGCAAAAAGCTGAGCCCGGCCAAGATTGTGGAGACGCTGAATGAAATCGGTATCCGCAATGGTGTAGGTATCACCGATATCGTGGAAAACCGTCTGGTGGGCATGAAGAGCCGCGGCGTATATGAGACTCCGGCAGGCGCTATCATCTACTATGCCCACAATGAACTGGAAAACCTCTGCTTGGACAGGGACACTTATCATTACAAAGAAGGCCTGGCCATCAAATACGCGGAGCTGGTCTATGACGGAAAATGGTTCTGTGCCCTGCGGGAAGCTCTGGAAGCGTTTGTGGACGAGACCCAGAAGACCGTGACCGGTACGGTCCGCCTGAAACTGTATAAAGGCAACATCATCAGCGCCGGTGCGAAATCTCCGTACTCCCTGTACAGCAAGGAATACGTGACCTTCGGCGAAGACGAAGTATACGATCAGAGCGACGCAACCGGATTCATCAATCTGTTCGGCCTGCCGTTAGCCGTACGGGCCATGATGAAGAAAGGTACGTTGAAATAATGGCCAAGTTGTGGGGCGGTCGGTTCAGTAAGAATACGAACGAATTAGTGGACGCATTCAATGCGTCCATTAATTATGATAAGCGTTTGTATCAGGAGGATATCCGGGGCAGCATAGCCCACGCGAACATGCTGGTAAAATGCGGCATCATTCCGGAGGCAGACGGAGTGAAGATCGTGGCGGGGCTTAAGGATATTCTGAACGACATTGAAGCCGGCAACTTTGAATTCAGCGTGGCGCTGGAAGATATCCATATGAATGTGGAAGCCCGCCTGACCGAACGGATCGGCGACGCGGGGGCGAGACTGCATACGGCCCGGAGCCGCAACGACCAGGTGGCGCTGGATATGCACATGTATATGAAGCGGCAGATCGTGGAGATCGCAGAACTGCTGCTGGCATTTGAAAAAGAAATCCTGACCGTGGCGAAAAAGCACGATAAGACGCTGATGCCGGGGTATACCCATCTCCAGCGGGCCCAGCCCATCACCTTTGCCCATCACCTGCTGGCCTATTTCAATATGCTGCAACGGGACTTCCGCCGCCTGCTGGGTGTTTGGGAAGACGCTGACATCATGCCCCTGGGGGCCGGCGCAATTGCCGGGACCACCTTCCCGATCGACCGCTTTTACGTGGCGGAGCAGCTCAATTTTAAAAATGTCTATGCCAACAGCATGGATGCGGTCAGCGACCGGGATTATATCCTTAGTTTCCTGTCCTTTGCTTCCATCCTGATGATGCACATGAGCCGCCTGTCTGAAGAACTGTGTCTGTGGAGCAGTACGGAATTCGGCTTTGTGGAACTGGACGATGCCTTTGCCACAGGCTCCTCCATGATGCCCCAGAAGAAGAACCCGGATATTTCCGAACTGGTCCGGGGCAAGACCGGCCGCGTTTACGGCGAGCTGATGGCTCTGCTGACCACCCTGAAAGGCCTGCCGCTGACTTACAACAAAGATCTGCAGGAAGACAAGGAAGGCCTGTTCGACGCCATCGACACCGTGAAGTTTACCCTTCAGGTGTATAAGGATATGATCGCCACCATGACGGTAAATACGGAAAGGATGAAGTGGGCGGTGTCCCACGATTTCTCCAACGCTACCGATCTGGCGGATTACCTTGTGTGCAAAGGCCTGCCTTTCCGCAAAGCCCATGCGGTGGTAGGGCAGTGCGTGGCCTATGCGATTCGGGAGAAAAAGTTCCTGCTTGACATGACGCTGGATGAATACAAGCAGTTCAGTGAACTCTTCGAACCCGACCTGATGCAGGCACTGGATCCGGAGCGTTGCGTGAACGCCCGTGTATCCTATGGAGGCCCCAGCTACGTGGAAAATGACAAACAGCTGGAAAAAGGCGACGCGATACTGAAAGAACAAGAAGAAAGACTGAAAGAACTGTCGGATAGAATCTGAAAAACAGCAAACTCTTTTGCCGGTAAGTTTCCATAGTCAGAATTATGGAGATTTTCTGCAAAAGAGTTTTGTTTTTTTATGGCATAATCGATTCTGTTTTGTTATAATATTAAAGTAAAGTACTGTTAACGTACAGATTGTTGTTTTTTGAAAGACAGGGTGAAATCATTGCTGGAGCATTTTCAGACATTAGTCAGGACTATTGGTATTCTGGATGTAATCGATACCGGATTGGTCGCTTTTTTCCTGTATAGAATTTATATTATGCTGAAAAACACCAGGGCTGCGGCGCTGGTCAAAGGATTGATGGTACTGGCTTCGCTGGTTATTATCAGCAAGTGGCTGAACCTGCATGTCATTAACTGGATCCTGGAAAAGGCAATCACTATGATGATGGTCGCGCTGCCGGTGGTTTTTCAGCCGGAATTGCGGCGTGCGCTGGAACAGATCGGCCGGGGCCGCCTGTTCCGTAAACGGGTCGAAGTTGACGAAGCAGAACTGAATGACATGATTGAAGCGGTGGCCAATGCTGCCGTCATTATGGGGCAGCGAAAGGTCGGTGCCCTGATTGTGTTTGAGCGGGCTGTCGGATTAGAGGAAAGAATAGAAACCGGTGTTAAGATTGACGGGCTTGTAACAGACAGCCTGTTGTTGAACATTTTTGAAAAAGATACCCCCCTGCATGACGGCGCGGTCATTATCCGGGGAAACCGTATTATTGCAGCCTCCTGCCTGCTTCCCCTGACGGATGCCAGAGGCCTGAGCCAGGAATTGGGAACACGGCATCGGGCAGCCATCGGTATTTCCGAACAGTCAGACGCGCTGGTAGTGGTCGTCAGCGAAGAAACAGGGACGGTTTCTGTTACCAGGAATGGTGAGATTTATCGTTACCTGCGCAGGGAAGATGTGGTTGATATGCTGCAGTCTGCTTTAATGAGGCATCACCATTTTACAATCGGTCAGATGATCCGGGAAAAACTATATGAATTCCGCAATAAAGATACGGATGGAAAAAATGCTGAAAAGCAGGTTATAAAACCGGGAGGCAAATCATGATCAACAAGAACACGGAGAGTCGTGATAAATGGTTTGCCCGGTTTATGTGCGTACTTATCGCCTGCTGCTTATGGCTGTATGTAATGAGTGAGCAGAACCCCATCGTGGAAAAGGAATATGCAATTCCGCTGGTTTCACGCAATCTGACAGAAGGTATGATCGTATTTAATGTGCCGGAAAAGGTCAGCGTCCGGGTACGGGGTACACGGACTGCGCTGGCAAATATGCCGTTAAGCGATATTTTTGCTTACGTAAATTTGAGCAAGCTTTCTGTTGGTACACATACCGTCCTGATCAATGCCCGTTTTGCCAGGGGAGATGTGATTCAGGTCACGCCCCCTGCTGTGAATTTATTTATTGATGTGAAGAAGGATAAAATCGTGCCTGTAACGGCAGAGATTATCGGTTCACCTAACAAAGATTTTGCTGTGGATTCACATCTGCTGACGCCGTCAGAGGTTAAGGTAGAAGGAGCAGCTACCCGTCTGGAAGCATTGGATAAGATTTTCGTTCCGGTAGATGTGGGCGGCCGCAGTGAAGAGTTTTCTGTGACCCTGAAACCGCTGGCTGTGGCAAAAGACGGCATAGATATGCAGGATGTGACAATTGACCCGGCAGAGATTATCGTCCGTACAAAAATGAAAAAGAAGATCCAGACGGTCACGATTCCTGTTAAGGTTTCTTATAAAGGAGAATTGGCGGGAGGATTAAAAATTACCAGCGCTACAGTGAATCCCTTTAAAGTTACCGTGTCCGGACCGCCTTCCGTCGTAGATAATCTGAAAGAACTGAATGTGGAACCCGTTGATCTCGGACAAATAACTAAAAATGCAACGGTACCGGTGAAGATAATTCTGCCTGACGGAGTTACGGCAGCCAGGCAAACGGTTGATGTTGATTTGACGGTAGATAATGCTGCTGAGGAAAAGACAAAAGAATAGGTTTGAGTTAATTCTAAAGGAAAGAGTATTTGGAATACGATGACGCTACTGCGGCTGCGGGTAAACGATATACGTGTAAGCCTGCTCAAAGAAAAGACGTTAAAAGAGTGCGTGGCTGATAAACTGGGGATTAAGAATAATTCATTACGGAAGGTACAGGTGTTGCACCGTGCTGTGGATGCGCGTCGAAAGAATAATATAGGACTGCTGTATCACGTGATGGCGGAAGCAGATGTGCCGGAAACTGTCAGCAAAAAAATCCTAAGCCGACCGGGTGTAGGTGTTTTTGTTCCTTTGCAGCCGGAAGCGCCCCAATTGGGAGAAGTGCCTATGGTCGAGCGTCCCGTTATTATCGGCGCTGGCCCTGCAGGTCTTGTAGCTGCTCTGGAACTTGCAAAGTACGGATACAGGCCTCTTGTTCTGGAACGGGGCAGAGCGTTGGAAAAACGGGTTGCGGATGTTGACCGGTTCTGGAGAACCGGCAGTTTCGATCCGGTATCTAACGTGCAGTTCGGTATGGGCGGGGCAGGGACCTTCTCGGACGGGAAACTGACTACCCGTGTCAATGATCCGGTGATGGCAGATATTTTGCAGGCGTTTGTTAAGGCTGGCGCGCCGCGGGAAATCTTAACGGAACATAAACCGCATGTAGGAACGGATAAATTAAGGGCAATGGTTCAGGGGCTGGCCGGGGAAATCGAACGCTGCGGCGGGGAAATCCGTTGCGAAACCCAGGTTATGGATTTTCTGGTGAAAGATAACCGGCTGGCAGGATTACTGCTGAATGACGGAACAGTGCTGCCAACAGAAGCTGTCGTTCTGGCCTGCGGGCACAGCGCAAGGGATACGTACCAAGCACTGGCTTCCAAAGGCATCGGTATGGAAGCAAAGGCTTTTGCCATAGGGGTTCGTGTGGAGCATCCCCAGACATTGATTGATAAAGCGCAGTATGGGGACTTTGCCGGTCATCCCAGACTTGGCGTGGCAGATTATGCGCTGGTTTATCATACGGAAGATAAAAAACGTGTGGCCTATTCTTTCTGTATGTGTCCGGGCGGCCAGGTAGTGGCGGCGGCTTCCGAAAATGGCGGTGTTGTGGTCAATGGGATGAGTTTATATCAGAGGGACAGCGGCATAGCCAACAGTGCCCTGGTGGTTAATGTGACCCCCGGAGATTTTGGAACAGATCCATTGGCAGGGGTGTTGTTTCAGAGGAAGTATGAAGCAATGGCCTTTGAAGCAGGCGGTAAAAATTATAACGCCCCCGCCCAAAGCGTACAGAGCTTTTTGCAGGGGACACATCCTACCTTGCGGGACACGCGGAAATATTTGGAAGAAATGGCGATACAGAATATAGAGACAAGCCCGGTGAAAAAAACCGGAAAGTCTTTTTCCCCTCCTATGCCCAGTTACCGGCCCGGTGTTACGGAAGCAGCGTTGGAATCGGTCTTGCCGGTTTTTGTGGTAAATACATTAAAACAGGGGATCCGGTATTTTGGCCGTAAAATTCAGGGCTTTGACGGTCCGTCAGGTATTCTGACAGGGGTGGAAACACGTACGTCGGCTCCTTTGCGGATTGTACGCGGGGCCGATTATCAGAGCGTGACACATGCAGGTCTTTATCCCTGCGGGGAAGGCTGCGGCTATGCGGGCGGTATTATGAGCGCGGCGCTGGACGGGTATCACGTGGCCAGGGCAATTATGAAACGGTACAAACCGTTTTGATTAAGGTTTGATATAGAAGTTGATGTTTTTGATTTTTGGCCTGAAACACGGTAAAAAAGAAAAGGAGTTGTAACGAAACTGCTGATGCATGGTTACAACTCTTCTTTTTTATTTTCATAATCCCTTTTATTTTCATAATCCCTGAGAAGGCACCGGTAAAGTGCCCAGGCGGAATAACAGTCGGCCAGCGCCCTGTGTTCACCGTCCGCCTGAAGATTGTAAAATTTCATCAGTGCGTCCAGACCGAATTTGCCGCCCGTTTGCGTAGGCAACATGCGCTTGGCGATACGTTCTGTGTCCAGAAATTCAGGAAGGAACAGTTTCTGGCGGCGGAAGCGGCGGCAGGCCATATTGAGGTTCATGATGTCATTATAACCGATATCATGGCCTAACACGATGCTGTCGCCTACAAATGCAAAAAAATCATCCAAAACATCCGCTAATCTTGGCTTGTCTGCCAGCATATCTGCTGTAATGCCCGTTATAGCGACGACTCGCCGGTTTAATTTTGTGATAGGCCTTACCAGCTGCTGATAGATTTCCTGAATGTCGCCGGAAGGAGAAACCCGGATGGCGGCGATTTCTGTGATGTCTTCTTCCAGAAAGCCGGCTCCTTCCAGGTCAAAAACAACAAAACCGCAATGGCACGGATTAGGAATTTCTTTTTTGTTCACCTGGTTTTGTACCTGTTTGCGCCAGTTCTGGCGCCGCTTTTTTGCTAAGGCAAGCTGTTTCTGCCTTGGCGTCATTACAGCAGGCTGCTTCTGTTTTGGGTTAACTGTACCTTCTTTCATATTTCCTTCCTGACCATAAAATAGAATTCACCATATTATAACACATCCGTATGACGGCTCCAAATAAAATATTGAAACTGGCAAAAAGCCATGATTTAGAGTATAATAATAAATAATATGCTTGTATTGTTAAACAGTTTGAATTTTTGAGAGGGGATACTCAGATGTCTCGGCGCAGCATGTTGTATCGGATAATCGTTTTTGTTTCTCTCCTGTTCTCTGTTTGCCTGTTTCCTGTTATGGCGGAAGCGGAACATCACAGGTCTCTGTTTGCGTCTTATAAAGAGACGCTGTTTCACAGTGGAAATGGTCTGCTGTCCGATGAGGCGAACGCAATAGCCCAAAGTCACGATGGGTATTTGTGGATCGGCAGTTATGCAGGACTGATGCGTTATAACGGTCAGGTATTCCAGCAGATGAAGGATGAAAACAACCAGTCGATAGTCAGGGTGAGCTGTTTGTTTGAGGACTCCCGTCAGCGCCTGTGGATCGGTACTGCGGACGAGAACCTCTATTGCAGCGAAAACGGGCTCATCCGCAAAAAAGAAGAAATATCTGCTACCAATCAGAAAGCGATCGTTGAAGACCGGGATGGCAGAATCTATATTGCTGCCGCCAACGGGGTGGCTGTGTATAATGAAAAGGCCAGGATTCCCCAGCACTGGATTGAAGATCCGCGGCTGCAGCATCATATGGTTGTATCTCTGGCAGCAGAGGACATCGGCAGAATATGGGGCATAACCTATGACGGTGATGTGTTCCTTTTGGATGATCAGCGGGTAATTGCGTATTTTGATAAACGTTATTTTAACGGTTTCTATCCCAAGCATGTATTTTGCGACAAGGATGGTATCGTCTATCTTACAACGGCCGGCAATGCTATTCTCCGTCTGGACTCCTATGTAAATCAGTATACTGACGGGGACGATTTACGGATTAAAACTTTTATGACGGGGGAAATCGAAGATCACCGCTGCCTGTATCAGGACCAGGCCGGGCGTCTGCTGGTCTGCGCCCGTAACGGTCTCGGCTTCTTTGACCGGGATATGGTCTTCCATAAAGTGGAGGGAGGCCTGTTCGAGTCTTCTGTCGAGCAGATCATGCAGGATAATTACGGAGGCTATTGGCTGGCTTCTTCCAACAGCGGCGCATTGCACATTGCCAGAACCCGGTTTACGGATATTTCTGCCATGGCGATGCTGCCGGAGGTTACGTATAACGCGGTGATTAAATATCAGGGTGACCTGTATCTGGGGGCAGATAACGGTCTTCATATCCTTGACCGCAGTTACAACGTGATACGTAATCCTTTGACAAGGATGCTGCGAGGAACCCGGGTGCGTTATTTTGCGGAAGATGCAGATCATAATCTCTGGATAGCAACCTATCGTAAACACGGGCTGATACGATACAAAAATGGGCAGTGGCAGAAGTGGGGCGTTTCGGAAGGCATGCCTACTAACATGATACGTACGCTGCTGGTGCGCAAGAACGGGGATATTGCAGTGGGAACCGGCGACGGCCTTGTCATTATGCGAAATAACGCAATACACCGGATTTACGACCGCGATACCAGCGCAATCGAAAACGGCGTGATCCTGTCCCTGTGCGAAGATCCTCAGGGCAATCTGTTTATTGGCAGTGACGGCGACGGAATCTATAAGCTGGAAAAGGATAATACCATACAGGCGATCCCCATGGCCGACGATGGACACAGGCTGGGTTCCGTCATTTCCATGAAATGGGACACCCGGCAGAACGGGATCTGGATTAACAACGGCCGGGGCATCTATTTTATGCAGAATGAAGTGATACATAAAATAGATACCGGCTCATTGAATGTCAGCAATCTTCTGGAAGTGACACCTTCCGCGGATCATTTGATGGAAGAAAAGCTATATCTGTTTTCTTCACAGATTGCCCAGAGTGTAGATGTGGCAGAACTTCTGGACTCCAAAGTGGAAAAGAACGAGAAGATGAAATCCTATCGTTCCATTTCGTATGACAACACGTTGGATTCTTCCCTGACAATGGGCGCCTGCCATTTCTATGCGCCGGAAGAACAGAAGCTGTATCTGGCCTGCTCCCGGAATGTGCTGACGCTGGATGAACTGAAGAATTGGGAGGGCGCCGTCCAGCCCCGGGCAATGATTGACAGTATCCAGATCCGGATGCCGGACGGAACAGTGTCCAACTTGTCCTATAATCAGGAGATCATTATTCCCCAGGATTTCAGTCAATTGGATATTACCTTTGGCATTCTATCATTTGCCAATGTTAACAGCGACCTGTATTACTACCTGGAAGGGTATGATACGAAGCCGATACATGTGGAAGGCAAACAGAACCATGAAATGCATTACTCTACGTTACCGGGCGGAAAATATGTTTTCCATGTGCTGGCCAGAGGCCGTGACAATTCGTATCAGAACGAAATGTCCGCGTCTTTTGAAAAGCCTAAAAAGCTGGCGGAAGAGACCTGGGCACGGATTCTGTTTGTTCTTGTGGTCGGCTGGATTCTGATTCGTTTAACGTATTTATTTACCAAAAAGAGAAACGAAAAGAAACTGGCGGAGGCAAAAAAGGAAGCGGAAACCGCAAATCATATTGCCGAGTTAGAGGCCAAACACGCAAAGGCCGAACAGGAGCGGGCCAATGCGGAAGCAGAACGGGCCAAAGCAGAAGAGGCACGGGCTGATGCGGAAGCCCAGAAAGCGAAAGCGGAACAGGAGCGGGCCCAGGCCGCAGAGGCCAGACGTAAAGTAGAAGAGGAATTTACAGAACGTACGATCCTGATGATGTCCAATACCATCGATGCCAAGGATGAATCTACGAACGGTCATTCCCGCCGGGTGGCGCAATATGCGGTGGAAATCGGAAGAATGGAAGGACTGAATCCGGAAGAACAAAGGGAACTTTACTATGCAGGCTTGCTTCATGATATCGGTAAAATCGCTATCCCCGATAACATCCTGAACAAGCCCAGCAAGCTGACGGATGAAGAGTACGCTACCATTAAGAGCCATACCAGCAGGGGAGCGAATATTCTGAACCAGATGAAGAACCAGCGGCTGGCTGACGGCGCCCATTACCATCATGAACGGTATGATGGCAAGGGATATCCGGAAAAACTGTCCGGTGAAGCGATTCCCCCATATGGACGTATGATTGCTGTTGCCGACGTAGTTGATGCCATGTATTCCCAGCGCGTTTACAAACAGGGAATCAATATGGATGTTGTTATTGCAGAATTGAAACGGTGTGCCGGGACCCAGTTGGATCCGAAATATGCCGCTGACATGGTTCGGATTTTGGAGAACGGTTTTGTAGCGGATGAAAACCGGGAAACCATTTTTGACACGGAAGTGTGATTGCTTTAACGTAAATGCCGTAACTTTTTGTTGTATACATTTGTTGTAAACAGAAGAAGGAAAATGATGAATCATTCGAATTTATCTTACAAGATTATGGTACTATGCTGCTTTCTGCTGAGTTTTTGCATTACAGGAAAAGTTTTGGCGGCAGAAAATCAACGGTCCATATTTGCGTCCTACAAGCAGACACTGTACAATTCTTCCAACGGGATGCTGTCGGATGAAGCAAATACGATCCTCCAGACCAGGGACGGTTATTTGTGGATTGGCAGCTACTCCGGTCTGATGCGTTTTAACGGCGAGGTCTTTCAGGAAATGAAAGACATGGACGATTTTGCCATCAGGCGTGTTCGCTGTCTGTATCAGGATTCGAAACACCGTTTATGGATCGGTACCGCCGGCGATGGCGCCTATTGTTACGAAAACGGCCTTATCCGCCGGACCGACAGTATCCATGCTACCGGTCAGCGTTCTATTGCGGAGGATAAAGAAGGGCGGATTTTTATCGCTGCCGCAGAAGGCGTTGCCATTTACGACGAAAGGCAGGAAGAGCCGTTATCCTGGATCGACGACCCCCACCTGAAAAATCACATGACAGTTTCCCTGGCATCGGATCTTGATGGCAGGATCTGGGGCGTTACCTACGATGGCAATGTCTTTTTGCTGGAAGGCACGAAAATCGTGGCGTACTTTCCCAGGAATACGTTTAACGGCCAGTCTCCCAAGTGTATACTCTGTGATAACAGCGGTACTGTGTTCCTGGGAACTTCAGGCAAGACAGTGATTCGAATTGACAGTCATGTCGGATCGGGATCATCGCCGGAAAACCTGAAATACTCGGAGTTCTCTACTGCCGGTATTGAAAATCACAATTCCCTGTACATGGATCATGAAATGAAACTGATGGTCTGCGCCAATAACGGATTCGGTTTCTTTGATCAGAGCATGCAGTTCCATGAAGCGAAAGGGGGTCTGTTTAATTCTTCCGTTGAAAGAATTACAGAGGACTATCACGGTAATTGCTGGCTGGCTTCTTCCCGTGTCGGTGTGCTGAACATTGCCCGCAGCCGTTTTACGGATGTATCCGGCATTGCCATGGCGCCGGAAGATGTGTATAACGCGGTTATAAAATACCACGGAGACCTTTATATGGGAGCGGATAACGGGCTGTATGTTATGGATAGTCAGCAGAAACTGGTTTCCAACCCGCTGACCGAGTTGCTGAAGGGCATCCGTATCCGCTACTTTGCGAAAGATAAACAGGATAACCTGTGGATTGCTGCCTATAACAAATATGGCCTGATCCGGTATAAAGACGGAAACTGGCAGAACTGGACGGACAAGAACGGCCTGCCCTCCATTAAAGTACGATCGTTGCTGGCCTGCCGCAACGGTGATGTGGCCGTGGGAACAGGTAACGGATTGGTTATCATGCGTGATAACGAAATTTATAAGGTATATTCACGCTCGACTCACCATGAGGTGACAAACGGCGTCATCCTATGCCTGTGTGAAGACCCGGCGGGCAATCTTTATGCCGGCAGTGACGGGGACGGCATTTATAAGATCCGGCCGGACGGTACAATCAAGGCATTGCGTCTGGCTAAGAACGGCGATAACCTGGGCGTCATCCTTTCCATGGAATGGGATCAGAAACGCAACGGCATGTGGATCAGTAACGGAAACTACGTATTCTTCATGCAGGATGAGGACGCGGTAAAAATCAATACCGGCAAACTGAATTCCTTAAACCTGTTTAAAGTTGTGCCTGACGGTGACAGGCTGTCTCTTTTCTCCTCCCAGATGATTCAAAGCATGGACATCGCAGAATTACTGGATCCCAAGGTGGAAAAGACGGAACGGATGAAATCATATCGGTCTACCCGGTACGACAATACACTGAATTCTACTCTCACTGTCAATGCGTGCCATTACTACTCTCCGGAGGAGAGGAAGGCGTATCTTGCCTGTTCCCGCAATGTGCTGGCGCTGGATCTTAACTTCATGAGAAGAAATTATATGGTCCCGTATGCCGTGATTGACAGCATACAGATCCATATGCCTGACGGCAGCGTTGCCTATTATCCTACCAATGCAGACGTTGAGATTCCCCAGGATTTCGCCCAGTTGGATATTAAGTTTAGTATTCTTTCATTTACCAGTTCCCCATCTGAAATGTATTATTACCTGGAAGGTTATAACAAAAAGCCTATCCTCAATGAGGGAGGCCATTCTCACGTTACCCGTTATTCCACGCTTCCCGGCGGTGATTATACGTTTCATGTAATTTCTCAGAGCAAGAACAATCGGGACCTGCAGCACGAAGCAACGATAAAACTTCACAAAAGGAAAAAGCTGTCGGAAGAAACCTGGGCCCAGATCGTAGCTGCAATCCTGGCATTGGGCCTTGTGGGCGGGATCGTATATTTGGTTATGAAGAGCCGCGCCGCAAAGAAGCTGGCAGAAGCTGAAGCAAAACGGAAACTGGAAGAAGAATTCACGGAGCGGACCATTCTTACAATTTCCAACACCATTGACGCCAAAGACGAATACACCAACGGTCATTCCCGCCGAGTGGCGCAGTATGCGCTGGAGATCGGCAGGATGGAAGGGCTGAGCCCGGAAGAACAGAGAGAACTTTACTACGCGGGCCTGCTGCATGATATTGGCAAAATTGCGATCCCGGACAGTATTCTGAAAGGAAAAACCAAGCTTACGGATGAGGAATATGCCACCATAAAGAGTCACACCAGCCGCGGCGCAGAGATTTTGGCGGAAATGAAGAACCAGAGGCTGGCAGACGGCGCGCATTATCATCATGAGCGGTATGACGGCAAGGGCTATCCGGATAAGTTGAACGGAGAAAAGATTCCCACCTACGGGCGGATGATCGCTGTCGGCGATGTGGTGGATGCCATGAATTCCAAGCGTACTTATAAGGAAAGCATAGATATGAGTGTCGTAATTGAAGAACTGAAGCGGTGTGCCGGTACACAGCTGGATCCGAAATATGCAACGGATATGGTGAAAATACTGGAAAGAGGCTTTGTGGCTGATGCAGACCGTGATGTGGAATTTGACGAAGAGGTGATTACTCCGTAAGTATTCCTTAAAGCAAACGGTACTCTGGTCATTACATAGTTTGCTGCCTTTGCAATAGAAACAAAAACGGCGAAGCGAATCTGAAATTCAGAAACGTTTCGCCGTTTAGCTTTTTCCTATGCTGTTTTATAATTGTGATTTCAGGTCAGGCTTTGTTTAGTCTTAGTCGTTCACCTTTTCGTCAATATCCTTCTGCATGCGGGCGATGAAATCATCCAGTGTCATAGCGCCCAGATCGCCGCCGTGACGCTGACGCACGGCAACGGTACCGGATTCTGCTTCTTTTTCACCGACGATCAGCATGAAGGGAACCTTCTGTACCTGGGCTTCCCGGATCTTTTTGCCGATCTTTTCATTCCGGTCGTCCAGCTGGGTGCGGTAGCCAAGTTCAAACAGCTTGTCATTAACTTCTTTGGCGTAAGCCTGCTGTTTGTCGGTGATAGGCATAACCCGGACCTGATTGGGAGCCATCCATACGGGGAAAGAACCGGCAAAGTGCTCGATCAGGATGCCAATGAAGCGCTCGATGGAACCGTATACCACGCGGTGGATCATGACCGGGCGGTGTTTCTGACCGTCTTCCCCGGTGTATTCGCAGTTGAATTTTTCCGGCAGCTGCATGTCCAGCTGGATGGTACCGCACTGCCAGGTGCGACCGATGGAATCCTGCAGGTGGAAGTCGATCTTCGGCCCGTAGAATGCGCCGTCGCCTTCGTTGACAATGTAGTCCAGATGGTTGGCTTCCAGCGCCTTGCGCAGGCCTTCGGTAGCCAGTTCCCAGGAAGCGTCGTCACCCATGGAGTTTTCCGGACGGGTAGACAGTTCCGCATGGTATTTCAGACCGAAAGTGGAGTACACTTCGTTAAACAGTTTGATTACATTGGTGATCTCCGGCTGGATCTGTTCCGGGGTCATGAAGATGTGGGCATCGTCCTGGGTAAAGCAGCGGACTCGGAATAAACCATGCAGGGCGCCGGACAATTCATGACGGTGAACAAGGCCCAGTTCCGCGTAACGCAACGGCAGTTCCTTGTAGGAATGGGGACGGGTATTATAAACCATCATGCCGCCGGGGCAGTTCATGGGTTTGATAGCGTAATCCATGTCATCGATTTTGGTAAAGTACATATTTTCCCGGTAATGATCCCAATGGCCGGAACGGACCCAAAGTTCCCGGTTCATGATCATGGGGGTCATGACCTGCTCGTAATGGTATTTGCGGTGTACCTGGTGCCAGTATTCCAGAATGGCGTTGCGGATGCGCATGCCGTTGGGGTGGAAGAAGGGGAAACCGGGGCCTTCATCGTGCATGCTGAAAATATCCAGCTCTTTGCCTAACTTGCGGTGGTCGCGTTTTTCGGCTTCTTCCAGCATGTGCAGATAGTTATCCAGTTCTTCCTTGCTGGGGAACGCGGTGCCGTAGATACGCTGCAGCATCTTGTTCTTTTCGTTGCCGCGCCAGTAGGCGCCTGCCAGGCTCATGAGCTTAAAGGCTTTGACACGCCCGGTGGAAGGGCAGTGGGGGCCGGCGCACAAATCGGTGAAGTCGCCCTGAGTATACAGGCTGATGATTGCGTCTTCCGGCAGGTCGTTGATCAGTTCCACTTTATAAATTTCCTTTTCCGCGGCAAAACGGGCCAGCGCGTCCTTGCGGGGTACCTCGCTGCGCACCAGCGGAATGTTCTGCTTGACGATCCTGGCCATTTCCTTTTCAATGGCAGACAGGTCTTCCGGCGTAAAGACATGTTCGCTGTCGATGTCATAATAGAAGCCGGTGTCGATGGCGGGACCGATGGCAAACTTCACGCCAGGGAACAGATGCTGGATGGCCTGGGCCATCACATGGGACGCAGTATGCCGGATGGCATGCAGCCCTTCCTTGGTATCAGGCGTTACAAATTCAACGGCAGCATCTTTTTCAATGGTATCGCTGAGGTCTTTGTTTACCCCGTCTACTACGGCTAACAAAGCCTGTTTACCTAATTTCTGGTTCAGGCTTTTGGCGATCTCAAGATAGCTGGTGCCGGCAGCAAACTCTTTGACGCTGCCGTCTTTTAAGGTCACTTTTACGTTTGGCATTTCTTTTCCTCCTAAAACTAAAAAATCCCCGTTCCCAACACACAGGGACGAGGTTAATCGCGGTTCCACCCTTATTGGCTGCATTCGCAACCCGCTCAAGAACCGTTAACGCAGTTTACGCGGCGCTTGCTAATCTGTTCCGGCTCCGGTGCCGTCGATGCATTGCGCATCGCGCCGATGCACCCGCATCAGGCATAACCCAAACGTTTCACAAGGCAGTTTGAAGGTGGTTCCGTTTTACGCTTGCGCTGCCGCTCTCAACAAATACGGCATTTTCTGTAAGGCAGTATGTAAAACATTGTCCTTCGCATTACTTTTGCATTTTTGTTTATGCGTAAATTATAGCACTTTAATTTTGTGTGTCAAGCGTGAAAAGGAACATAATATCATAAAATTGGAAAGCGCACTTTCTTTTTAACCGTGCTTGCGGTATAATATTATAATACAAAACCATCATAGCGTATTTTGCATTCAAATTTAATTGGGGAAAAACTGATCTTATCATGAAAAGGTTACGAGTATTTCTAAGTTTTATAACAGCATTAGGTTTCGTATGGTGCCTGCTCTTTGGGATGACGGCTCTGGCGAAAGAAAAGGCTGCGCTGCTGTTTATTCCGTTGGATAACCGTCCGGTCTGCTTTTCTTATCCGGTGAAGGTTATGGAAGCGGCAGGCTACAAAGTCTATACACCGGCAGAAAACCTGCTGGCATCGCGCACCTCTCCGGCAGACACGGAAAAACTCTGGAAATGGCTGGAGAGCAGGATAGATAAGGTTGACGCGGCCGTAGTCTCCACAGACGCCCTGATCTACGGCGGCCTGGTGGCTTCCCGGACGCATTCGCTT
>Ga0265298_10005103_pt1 | contig 16580 bp, 14 predicted proteins | sample AusTroGonzalo_MG_3_FD_193486 | JGI IMG/M metagenome (GOLD analysis project Ga0265298, IMG submission 193486) | Bovine rumen microbial communities from tropical cattle in Woodstock, Queensland, Australia - Gonzalo_01 | ecosystem: Host-associated > Mammals > Digestive system > Stomach > Rumen ... | reverse complement strand
CGTCTGGACTGCATGGAAAAACTGCTGGAAAGCCGCCTGCTCGCCGACGCGAAACTGGACGAACTCGACGCCGACCTCGCGGCGTTGGAGCGCGACATTCCCCCCAACCATCAGCAGGCGATGTACACCGAAGCCGTCTTCGGTCAGGACGTCATCGCGGCAATGGAGGACGGTCTGATCGAACGCGGGTACCAAATAAATCCGCCGGGGGGATTCGCACCTTATCGCTGGATATTCCCGCAGTGGTGGTATCACGCCGCGAAGGACAAGAAGAACACCCTGCGGGTCTATCTGCTTCCGGATCTCATGCACTTCAGGATGGACTTCGTCGACAAGGGACTGCTGCTCAGCAGCATGATGCTGCCGGTGCTCGAGCATTCCGGGAAACGGTTTTACGCGCTCACGGCGCGGGTACGCGGGATGCGGACGCTGATTCGGGCGGAAAAATACCGCCGCAAACACGGCGAATTCCCGAAGACGCTGCCTGACTTGCCCGAGGACCCCTTCACCGGCAAGCCGCTCGTTTACGAAGTCGGCAGGGCGGAGATCCCCGAGCGCGTCTGGAAGAAGACCGTGGATGAGGCGACCACCGAACGGCGCACCGCCGACGTCGTGCAAGTCCATAGCGACACGGAAACGACCATTCGGCTGAAAGTGCGCTACCCCGACAGCGCCGACGACCTCACCCGCGCCGTGATAAGATACTGAATCGACCGTGAAAGGAAGCCCGATGAAAAAACTGTTGCTCATATGTCTGTGCGCGATGCTCGCATGGTGCGCGGGGTGCGCGTTTCTGGAGGAAACTTACTCATGCCACTACCATTTCACCTTCGGCAATACCGACGCCGTCGCCGATAAAAAGCGGGTGTTCGATCTGCTGAAACCGTTTCTGCTCGACCGCGAGTTCATGTATCGCGGCGAAGGCTACTGCCTTTTTTTGGATAAGCCGGTTTCCGCCTATTCCGAGGAGCAGTTGAAAAAGGAACCGTGGTTTCAGGTTTTCTCCTTTGCCCACGAGAAATCCAACGCCGCGTGTCACTACATCCCGCAGAAAAACCTGGTGGTGTTTTATGAGCGGATATACATCGCTTCCCGGAGAAAGAAATTTCTGGAGACGGTCGCGGAGTTGAAAAAAGAGCTGCGCGACAATGGATTCAAATTCAAATACGAGAGCAATGGGATCAAAAACACGCTGTTTTGGGGGAACGGCAATTTGAGGTTCATGCCGTTCCATAACGTTTCTCCGAAAATAGGGTCCCGGTATCAGGTGGAGAACTATCAATAAGGGAACGAAGGGATCATCGAAAATGAAAAAACTGCTTTCCAAAGTCTTCTTCGTTTCCGACTGCGCCAAGGGGATGCTCTTCGCGCTGACCTTGGCGACTGTCGGCAATTACCTCTGGGGATCGCTGTTCCATCTGCTGCTGCTGTGGGCGGGCGAACCCCGCCCGGTGTTGTTGTGGACGTTCGCCGTCGGCGCACTCGCGATAACGCTTTACTCGCTCTCGCTCGGGGTGGTCTCGCTGATCGGATTGGTAAAAGTATTGCGCCGCGAGCGCCGCTTCAAAGCGCTGTGGTATTTCGTCCCGGCGGGGGTGTGCCTCGCGCTCGGGGCGGTCGGTGTCGTCCGGGTGTTCCCGCCGCTGTATTTGTTTGAGAAATTGGGAGCCGACACCATCACCAAGTCCGACGCCTGCCATTTCGATCTGTGTTTGAGCGACGGCATCCCCGGCCTGCCGCCGGGCGGCTGGGCGGCGGTCTTTTTCGTCTCGCTGTTGTTGATACTCGCAAGCGGGCTGTTCCTGACGGCGACGTTCACGGCGGCGGAGGGCAAAAAATTCCGCTCCGCCTTCGGCGCGGCGATGCTCTCGGTATGGGGAGTTTTCGCCGTGTGGTATCTTTTCACCCTCGGGCTGGCTTTGCACGAGAGCCGCGAATGCGCCGCCGTGCGTCAGGCGGTCGAAAAACGTTTCGGCCGCTCGCTTACCGCCGCCGAATTGGAGAAAATGTACCGCGGGAGCGGCAAGGTCGACGCGGAGTTCTGGACGCGGCATGAAAAGCTGTACAACGCCCTGCCGACGGTCAAACTCGACAAGAGAGACGATGAGGAAAAGGCGTCGGAGTATGCGATTTGGGACCTTCCGCTCCCCGACCGCCCGAGCAAGGCAACGCTCGCGTGGTATGAAAACTACTGCCGGACCAACCGCGCAGTGTTCGATGCGTACGAACGCTGCTTCGACCGTGAACCGCCGCTCCCCGAAAAGAGTTTTCGCCGCGGCAATCTCATGGCGGAGGTGCTGCCGACATTGACGCCGTGCCGCATTTTCGTTCGGGATATCGAGCGCAGCCGTCTGGTATACTTTCTCGCCGTCAAGGACGCCGACGCGGCGTGGAAGTGCTACCGGCGGATCGGCAATTGTTGCGCGTATCTGCAAAAGGAGCCGTTCCTCATCTGCAGTCTGGTGTGGCTCGCCGTCGAGCAGCAGCGCTTGGACTGCGTGGAAAAAATGCTGGAAAGCCGCCAGCTCGCCGACGCGAAACTGGACGAACTCGACGCCGACCTCGCGGCGTTGGAGCGCGACATCCCCCGCAACCATCAACAGGCGATGTACACCGACGCGGTCCTCGGTCAGGATTGCGTCGTCGGGTTGGAGGAGGGACTGCTCGATCTCAGCGTGTCTGGACACGAGCCGCCCAATCTTCCGGGGGCGTTCGCGCCGTACCGCTGGATCTTCCCGGACTGGTGGTATCACGCCGCGCTGGACAAGAAAACCATGCTGCAAACCTATCTCCTGCCGGATTTCACGCATTTCGATCCGGCACCCGTCAACCCGGGGTTGATCATGTGCAATATGATGCTTCCGTCGTTCGAGACGGCGGGGGCCCGGTTTTACGCGCTCACGGCGCGGGTTCGCGGAATGCGGGTGCTGATCCGGGCGGAAAAATACCGGCGCAAACACGGTGAGTTCCCGAAGACGCTCCCGGACTTGCCCGAGGACCCCTTCACCGGCAAGCCGCTCGTCTACACGGTCGGTAAGATGGAGATAATCGAGCACGTCTGGAAGAAGACCGTCGAAATGGGGCGCGGCATGATGCGGATCGCCGACGTCGTGCAAGTCCATAGCGACACGGAAACGACCATTCTGCTGAAAGTGCGCCGCCCCGAAACCGCCGAAGACCTCACCCGCGCCATGATAAGATACTGAATCGACCGGAAAGGGAATGCCGAAAATGAAAAAAAGCTTTTGATCGCCGCGATGGTCGATCTGATCGGGGAGAACGAAGAAAGAGCCTTCCGGGAAAAATCGAACTGAGGCTGTGGAAATGATTTATATCACTATGCGCAAATCCTTATGGCTGATCTCACTGCTCGCAATGGGGTCGCTGTACGCCGGTGACGGGACGGCTCCGAAACGGACCGACGTCTGGGCGGAGTTCACTTGGTACGGCACGGAAAGCACGCCCACCGAAACCATCCACAAATACAAGCTGAAACTTTCCCCGAACTTCCCGCTGGATCAGGCGCAGTTGGTCGTCGCCGTGGATGTATTCGGCGGCGGCAGCTGCACCCCGCTGCGCGAGCTGGGGAACGACTTCCGGTTGAAATGTTCGGTGACCCGCTCGACCGGTCCGAAGAGGACAAAAGGACTGCTCGGTTTGCTTTTCGCCAGAAACAAACCTGCCGGTGTCATTGCGAAACTTTGCTTCGGCGGCAGCGCTTCCGGCGTCGACCGCGTGGTGGAGTTCGGGGTCCGGGACGGAAATCTACCGAAGTTCATTGTCCGCCCCCGGGTGGTGCTTCATCCCGGCGACGTCACTCCGCTGTGCGCACTGACGACGCGCGCCTCGGAAAGCTCGCCGACGACGGAATTCCGCTTTTCGCCGTGGAAAAAACCTCCGCGCGCCGGATTGTATCTGCGGCTCGTCCCGGAGGAGGTTCTGGAGAAGGCCGACAAGGGCACCCCGTACCATGTGGCATTGCGGAGCGAGGTGCTGCAGCGGCTCGGGATCTCGCCCGATACGGCGGGCGGGTGCAACCTCGACGAACTCGACTGCTGTATCGCCGAGTACGAGGCATGCCGTTTGCGCTTCGAGACCGGAACGGCGACGCTTGCGGAGCCGTTGGATGCGGAATTCTTCGTGCGCCGGGTGGTACTCCGTCAGCGAAAGCTCGATCCGCAAGAACAAAAGGAGCTGCGCCGCAAGCTTTTGGTGTGCATGCAGAAACGGCTTGAGTTGCGCAAAGCGGAATTTGCGGCCGGAATGCTGCCGATCGAAAGTGTCAAAGTTTTGGAAGAGCAGATCGCCGGATTCCGCGAAATATATCTTCCGGAAGACAACCCGAACGCAATCTCGAACGACTGAACCGAAGATAGCAAAAAGGGAGTGCATACCATGAAAAAACTGCTTTTGATCGTCTCGCTTTTCGTCTGTTCGTTCACGCTTCGGGCGGAGCCCGCCGCTCCGTTGACCGCCGAAAGCCAGCGCGCGTATTTCAAGGTCTACGACCGGCTCGTGCTGGCGATGGTCCAGCAGCGCAAGGATCGGCCCCGGAGTTGATGAAAGAGATGTCGCGTCTGGGCGAAGCGGGCGACCCGCGCGCCGCCTTTCAGTACGCCATGTATTATTCCGGGGCGACGGATGACAAAAAAGGACGCGCCATGCTGGCGAAGCTGTTCCCCGAATTGCTGACGCTGGCGCAGAAGGACGACTGGCTCGCCTGTCAGTTGGTCGGGGTATGCTATTCCTACGGGATCGGGTGCAAACGGGATGAGGAGGCAGCCGACAAATGGGGCAGAAAGTCAAGTGAGTTGATGAAAAAGGCGGCGGCGAACGACGATCCCGCCGCGATGCTCGAGGAGACCTTTCGTCTGATGATGATGGGGGACGAGACCAAAGAAGCCGAAGCCCTGCTGCACAAACTTCAAAAACACGACAGCAAGTTCGCCGAGTATGTCCTTCAGAAGCTTGCCGAAGAGAAAAAACGCTCCGGAAAATGATGCGCGGCGATTCGCGCCGCAAGCCGACCGAACCGGTGGCGCAAATGGATAAGGAGGATCGAAAATGAAAAAACCGGTTTTCGTTCTGCTCTTTGTGCTTTGTCTCATGCCGTTTGCACACGGTCATTCGCCGATCTTCTATCCGCTGTTTCACGCGAAGTGGACTCCGTTTCAGATCATGATCTGGCCGGCGGGGCTTTTTGACATGCAGGCCTCGGTCTACGGAATAGACCTGACGTTTCTCGGACGTCAGGATAAGACCTGCGGCATCAGTTGCGGGGTGGTGTCGATACACGGCGATCATTACGGTATCGGCGCAGCGCTTGCCAACTGTGTCGAAGACACCAATATCGGATTGATGTGCGGTGTCGTCAATATCATCCGGCGCAACCGCGGCGTGGCGATCGGGGTATGGAATCGTTTCAGCGACGAACCCGGAGAAGACATTACCGAGGTGGAAAATTTCCTCCAGATCGGGCTGTTCAATTCCGCGACGAACGGTCTGCAGATCGGACTGTTGAATCACAACCCCAACGCGATCATCCCGTGGATGGTGCTCTTCAATTATTCACCGCGCGAGCGGCGTACCCCGACCCCGCAATCGGAATAAGGAGGCGCTCAGTAGCATTCCGTTTTTTCCGTAAAAAAACAGTTCGGCGCCGTGCGCCGTCAAGTGTGCCCGTCAGTTCTCGGGGGCGATCAGCTTGGACGTGTTTCTGAAATTGTCGAATGTGACCCCGTTGATCGTCGTCGTCGTGTCGCCCGCGTAGATCACCGTCGGCTTGACGCACTCCGCCGCAATCTCCATAAACGCCCGAATATTCTTGGCGAACGAGGGATCGAAGGTCATCCCGGCTTTTATTTCCACCGGGATCAGCCGCCGGTTGTCGTCGATGATGAGATCGACTTCGTTCCGTCCCTGCACCCGGAAATAATACAGCCCCGGCAGCTGTTTGCCGAGATTGTACCTCGCCTTCAGCGCCTCCACGACGACCAAGTTTTCGAACAGCCCGCCGAGCAGCGGATCGCGCGCGACCTGCGATACGTTTTCGATGCCGAGCAACGAGGCGGCAAGCCCCACTTCGGTAAAGTAAATTTTCGGAGCCTTGACCAGCCGTTTCCCGAAGTTATTGAAGAAACATGGCAGTCGGAAGACGATGTAACTCGCCTCCAAAACCGACAGCCACGAGTTCAGAGTCGTCGCCGACACGCCGACATCGCCCGACAGGTCGGTCATGTTGACGACCTGCCCGACGCGCCCCGCCAGCAGTTTGAGAAAGGTCTCGAACGCATGCTGATCGGAGACGTTGATCAGCTGCCGGACGTCGCGCTCCACATACGTGGCATAATACGCAGGGTAGAGCATCGTCGGCGGAGTGTGTTCGTCGTACAGCCGGGGCATGAAGCCGTTGAAGATATACTCGTCGCGCGAAAGAGATATCCCCGCGTCCGCGAGTTCTTCCATCGACAGCGGCAGCAGTTTCAATATCCCCGTCCGTCCGGCGAGCGACTGGGATATCTCCGCATGAAGTTTCGGCTGGTGCGAACCGGTCAGGATGAAGCGCCCTTTTTCCTTCGAAGCGTCGGCAAGCAACTGAATCGTGCTCAACAACTCCGGCACGCGCTGGACTTCGTCGATGATCACCGGCGGCTTGTACAATTCGAAAAACGCGTTGGGATCGCTCATCGCGATGTCGCGGGCGGTCTTGTCCTCCAAATTCACATAGACGTGATCGGGAAACAGCAGTTTGGCCAAGGTCGTTTTACCCGACTGCCGCGGTCCGAGCATGGTCACGACCGGAAAATACCGCGCCATTTCCAACAAATACGGTGTGATTTTTCTTTTTATCATGGTAGCTCTCCCTCGTTCCGAACATACTATATCGCAATTTTGTGAAAATTACAAATCGAATTTGTGATTTGCACAAAAACGCAGGGATTCGCCTGCAAATTGGTCTAGACCAATTTTGCGGGGGCGGATTGCATTTCGCGCGCGGGCGGGGTATATTATCGGCGCAAGGCGAAATTTCGCTTTATCCCAACAGAAGGAACTCGAATTTATGGAAGACAAGATCATCTACATGCCCTGCGACACGGTCGAAGCCTTCATGCGCGACGCCTTCGTCGCCGCCGGAGTCCCCGCCGAGGACGCCGCGCTCTGCGCCAACGTGCTCATTTCCGCCGACAAGCGCGGCATCGACTCGCACGGCGTCGGCCGGCTGTGCAGTTTCTACCTCGACCGCATCCGCGACGGCGTCCAGCAGGCGGTCACGCAGGTCGAATTCGTCCGCAAAAGCGGCGCCACCGCCGTCGTCGACGGTCACGCCGGCATGGCGATGGTCGTCGCCAAGAAGTCCATGGAATACGCCATGGAGTGCGCCAAGAAGCTCGGCGTCGGAATCGTCGCCGTCCGCAACTCGTCGCACTTCGGGCGCGCGGGATACTACGCCGACCTCGCGGCCAAGGAAGGCATGATCGGCTTCTGCGTCACCAACGCCCGCCCCGCCATCGCGCCGACCTTCTCGACTCAGAACGTCCTCGGCACCAACCCGATCGCCTTCACCATGCCCTCCGACGAAGCCTTCCCGTTCGCCTTCGACTGCGCCACGAGCGTCGCCCAGCGCGGCAAGATCGAACTCTACGGAAGATTGGGCAAGGATCTGCCTCCGGGCTGGGTGATCGACGTCGAGGGCAAGACGCGCACCGACACGCAGGGAATCCTCGCCGACCTCATGAAGAGCCGCGCCGCCCTCGCCCCCCTGGGCGGCATCGGCGAAGAGGGCGCCGGATACAAGGGCTACGGCTTCGCCACCGTCGTCGAACTCCTGAGCAGCGCGCTGCAGCAGGGTTACTTCCTGAGCCAGCTCACCGGATTCGCCGCGGACGGCTCGAAACAGTCGCCGCGCATCGGCCACTTCGTGATGGCGATCAACATCGAGAACTTCACCGACCTCGCCTCGTTCAAAAAACACGTCGGCGACGTCCTCCGCGAGATCCGCTCCGCCCGCAAGGCCCCCGGCAAGACCAGAATCTACACCGCCGGCGAAAAGGAATATCTGACGCTTCTCGAACGCGAGAAGAAAGGCATCGCCATCAATACCGCACTCCGCAAGATGATGCTCAAAGTCAAGGCCGACTACAAACTCGGCGCTTGGGAACTCCCCTTCACCGAAGCGTAAAACAACCCAAAACCCAATCACGCCCCGGATGGTCATGCATCATCCGGGGATTTTTTTGTACCACGCCGGATGTCCGCCGCGCATACTTGCGTCCGGGGGGCTCCGCGCCCCCCGGAACCCCCTCGGCAAGGTTTTCACCTTGCAACCCGAGGAAAAAATTACATTTTTTCCCGCAAGTTTTTGCTTCGCTTGCGGAAAGGGGTTGACGCCCCCGGCTTATGCCTCACAGCAACGCCGTTGTCGTCCCCTATTGACGGCAAGCGTGTGTGAATTTTGCCAAATACCGGCGGTCCATCGCGTGGCCGCAAATCCTGCGCCCCTGCTCCGCCTTTTCTGGCGAATCAGGGAGCTGGTCTTTGCTATGGGCCCCGTTACCCGTATTGATTTGTCGGCAGACCATTTTACCGTACGCTCCCGACCGCAGACGAACACCAGTTTGCGCCGATAGTGTTTCTACTGCACCCCGGCGCGAAAAGCATAAGCCCGGCTTCGCCGTAAAAGGCGGAGCCGGGCAGGTGCAGGGCGAGCCCTGCCGCAGGTCAAGGGGTGCGCAACCCCTTGCGGGGCGCGACCGAGCGAAGACCTGCGCGGACATAAAAGTTCGCGCAGGGGCGGCGGAAAAGGTTCCGCAAAATCGCCCGCTTGGGAGAGTCACACACGGCGTGTCGCGGAAAGCGATCTTTGCGGAAAACAGCCGCCCGGAGTCGAGCGACAGGAGTCGCATCGGACAAAAAAATGCGTCTTTAGTGTTGCCGGCGACGAAAGAAGTAACAGCCGCCATATAATGCGGCACACCGTTCTCCGCCCGAGCGAGGACGGCACAGCCGTCCGAAGCAGGTGCAGGGCGAGCCCTGCCGCAGGGGGACCGGGGGGCGCGGAGCCCCCCGGACGCATGGTACACGCGACAGACGATCGCGTACTGCGCGCCCTTTACCTGCCGATCTTTCGCGTCACCGGGTGAAGGGCTGAGTCCAGGCCTGGAGAGTTTTGGGGTAGAAGCAGCGGCCGACCTTGGCGGGCTGGTCGCTTTTGATTATCGCGCGGACGTAGAGGTCGTCGGGGGCCATGGTGTAGCTTGCCTCGGCGCCGTCGACGGTCGAGACCACCCGCCCGACGGTGTCGTTGATGACGGGCAATATTCGGGTGTAGCGCCCCTCGTGCGGGTACTCCTTCTCGATGATCGCGCGGTCGAAGCCGCGTTTGGTGGCGACGAATTCGACGCGGTAGTTCACGCCCGCTTCCGCCTGAACTTCGACGCGGAGCGTGCCGGTCGCGCGGTCGAAGGTCACGTCTTCGAGCAACACTCCGGTCGTGGGGTAGTAGTCGCCCTTGTCCATCGCTTCGACGACGGCGTCGGCGGTGAATTCGCCCGGCACGTCGACCATCACCCAGCCGAGTTCGCACCCGGCGTAACCGTCGATGCGCTCCGGATCGCAGAAGTGGAGGTCGTCGGTCGCCGTGGCGTAAAGCAGCGGCTTGCCTTGGACCAGCCGGTGGGCGAGGACGAAGTCCCAGAACTGTTCGACCGTGAAGAGCCCGTCCGGCGGGGTGTCGGCGTCGGCGTCGTTGTTGCAGACTTCGAAGTGGCGGAACTCGCCGAATTCGACCAAGAGGCGCGGATCGATGTCCCAGAAGCGCCAGAACGGGTGGTTGAGCATGGCGAACGAGGGGTGCGGATACTTCGCCGACGCCTCTTCGTAGGAGCGCAGATTGAGCGCCAGTGCTTCGCGGGCGTCCTTGCCGTGGAGGATCGGCAGATCGCACGGCAGATTGAAGACGTTGATGTGATAGTCGGCGCGGGCGCGGTCATTGCCGCAGGGGTAAGGTTCGAGCATCAGCGTGATCTCCTCGCCGGGGACGACGAGGAACTTGCCCGGCTCCTCGAACTCGCGCCGCAGTTCGGCGTAGGTCTTGAGCTTGACGAAGCGGCGGACGGCGATCTTTTCGGTGATTATCGAACCGGGCAGCGCCTCCTGCGCCCTCTTGAGTTCGGCGCGCGACGCCATCGGCGGCCACGGACCTTCCTCCGGGGCGACGGGGAGAAACATGTTTTCGCGCTCCGGGAAGACGTTGTGATCCGAGAGGCAGACGAAGTCGAAGCCGCGGTCGCGGTAGGTCTTCAGGACCGACTCCGGCAAACAGCGTCCGTCCGACCACAATGTGTGGGTGTGGAGCGCCCCCTTTTTCCAATTCCGAGCCATAGGTGTCTCCTCGAAATAAGTGTTCCGATTTTACGGCTTATAATATATCGTACCGCGGCGCCGTTGGCAACCCGTCCGAACGGCGTAAAAACAAAAAACGGCGGCGAAGCGATTCGCCCCGCCGCCGCGACATCAAGAAAAATTCAGCGCTTTTCGAGGAACTTGCTCACCCGCTTCAGATAGTCGGGGGCGTATCCGCCGATGCGCCCCAGCTCATTGCCGTTCGGGGCGATGATGACCGTGGTCGGGAAGCCGTCGATGCCGTACTTTTTGGCGAGCTTTTCATTCTGGATGCGCAATCCGCCCGGCAGTTTCGCCTCTTCGGGGAAGTCGGCGAAAAACAATATCACGTTGTCCTTGGCGAACTCCTTGAACGCCGGCGTGTCCAGAACGTCCTTCTTGAGCTTGACGCAGTACGGGCACCAGTCGGAGCCGGTGAAGAGCGCCAGTATCGGGCGACCGGACTTTTCCGACGCCTTCTGCGCCTCGGCGAAGTCGTCGTACCAGCCCTGCGGAGTGGTGCTGCCGACCGCGGCGAAGAGCGAAGCTCCGCAGCAGGCGCCGAACAATGAGAGCAGCAGTTTTTTCATCTTTCTTCTCCCTGTCTTAGGTTTTCGCGTCGACGATGCCGACGCTTCTTACATTAACACGCCGGGGCGTTTTTTCAACCCCGCCGGCATGAAAAAAACTCCTATTCGGCGGAGCCTTTCAGGATGCCCCGCAGTTTCCCGAGGTAGTCCTTGGGGTTCTTCGGGCCCCCGGATATTCTGCCGAGGACCTTCCCGTCGGGCGAGAGCACGACCGTGTGCGGAACGCCGCCGCCGTATTTGCTCCACAAGTCGCGGTTTTGAGCGACCAGTCTATTGCGCCGGGGTGAAGCCGACGGTTTTCAGAAACTCCGAGGCGAGTTGAGGCCACGAACGCACTTCCGGGTGCTCGTCGCTGCGGTTGCCCAGGCCGAGGCCGTGTTTGCCGGAGGGGTAGACGTGGAGCTCGGTGGTGTTGCCGGCCTTCCACATCGACTCCGCAAAGGCGAGCGAATTGCCGACGTCCACCGTCTGGTCGGTCGCCGTGTGCCACAGGAACGCGGGCGGCGTTTCCGCCGTGACGCGCCTGTCGAGGTCGAGCGGAGCGAGCTCTTCCTGCGTCGGCGTGTCGGTGCCGAGCAGCCGTCTGCCGCTGCCGACATGGCCGTGCGTGAGGTAGATCACGGGGTAGCAGAGGATCATCGCGTCGGGGCGGGCGGACTCGCGGTCGGCGGCGTCCCCGGCGGCGGCGTCGATCTCCTTCCAGATTGTCCCGGTGCACGCGGCGAGATGCCCGCCCGCCGAAAAGCCGAGGATCGCGATATTGTTTTTGTTCAATCCCCATTCGGCGGCGCGGCTGCGGATCAGCTTCAAGGCGCGGAGCGCATCCTGCTGGGGCGCCGGGAAGACGCTCGGGGAAACGCGGTACTCCAGAGTCGCGGCGTGCCAGCCGAGCTCGTTGAACTTCTCGGCGACGGGAACGCCTTCGTACGGGGCGCGGTCGTGATATCCGCCGCCGGGCAGCACCAGCACCAGTCCGGCGTTTTTCGAGCGCGGATGATCGAGGATGGACATTTCGAGGAAAGGCTGGAAATCGCCTTCGACCGGACGCGGCCAAAGCTGAACATTTTCTTTCATGACGGGCAGAGACTCCGTATCTGAATATGGTGGACGACTCCGGCGGATTCGATCCGCCGCCGATAATATATCCCCGTCAGGTGGAAAATCAAACACCCCGGCTGTATATTAACTCCATGTTGTATGTTTTTTGGTATGCGAACACTTTGAGGAGCTGAAATATCATGCCCGAACTCGAACGTCCCGCCGATTTCATCCGCGAGATCGTCGCCGCCGACATCGCCGCCGGACGCGATCCGAAATCCATAATCACCCGTTTCCCGCCCGAGCCGAACGGCTATCTGCACATCGGGCACGCCAAGGCGTTCTGCCTCGACTTCGGCATCGCCGAGGAAAACGGCGGCAAGTGCAATCTGCGCTTCGACGACACCAACCCCGCCAAGGAGGATACCGAATACGTCGACTCGATCATCGCCGACGTGCGCTGGATGGGCTTTGAACCGGCCAACATCTTCTACGCGAGCGATTACTTCGACCGGATGTACGAGTGCGCCGAAAAGCTGATCCGAAAGGGGCTCGCCTACGTCTGCGACCTCTCGCCCGAGGCGTGGAAGGAGTATCTCGGCACCTTGAACACCCCGGGCAAGGACTCGCCGGGACGCGCGCGGACGATCGAGGAAAACCTCGATTTGTTCCGCCGGATGCGCGCCGGTGAGTTCGAGGACGGCGCGATGGTGCTCAGGGCGCGGATCGACATGAATTCTCCCAACATCAATATGCGCGATCCCGTGATCTACCGGATCAAGCGCGCCCACCACTTCCGCCACGGCGACAAGTGGTGCATTTATCCTATGTACGACTTCGCGCACCCGCTGGAAGACGCCTTCGAGGGAGTGGTCTACTCGCTCTGCACGCTGGAGTTCGAGATCCACCGCCCGCTCTACGACTGGGTGCTCGCCGCCCTCGATTTCGAGAACCCGCCGCGCCAGATCGAATTTTCGCGCCTGAACCTCACCAACACGGTGATGAGCAAGCGCAAACTGCTGCAGCTGGTCAAGGAAAATTACGTTTCCGGCTGGGACGATCCCCGGATGCCGACGATCTGCGGTCTGCGGCGGCGCGGAGTCCCGGCGGCGGCGATCCGCAAATTCTGCCGGACGGTCGGCGTGACCAAATTCGACGGTCTGACCGACGTGGCGCTTTTGGAGCACTGCGTCCGCGAAGAACTCAACGCGACGGCTCCGCGCTTCATGGCGGTGCAGAATCCGCTCAAGGTCACGATCGTCAACTACCCCGCGGAGGGCGTCGAACCGCTCGAAGCGCGCAACAATCCGGAAGATCCCGCCGCCGGCGGCCGCAAACTCGAATTCGGCCCCGTCTTGTGGATCGAAAAGAGCGACTTCATGGCCGAACCGGTCAAGGGGTATTTCCGCCTCGCGCCGGATAAGGAAGTGCGGCTCCGCTACGGCTACTACATCAAGTGCGTGGACTTCGTCCGCGACGAAAAGGGCGAAGTCGTCGAGCTCAAGTGCACCTACGATCCCGAAAGCCGCGGCGGCACTTCGCCGGACGGGCGCAAGGTCAAGGGCACGATCCACTGGCTCAACGCGGCCACGGCGGTACCGGCGGAGCTGCGGCTCTTCGACCGGCTCTTCAGCGTCGAACAGCCCGGCGCGGACGGCGCGGACTTCCTGACGCAGCTCGATCCGGATTCGCTCAAGATCGTCGCCGGATTCGTCGAACCGGCGGCGGCGGAACTCGCCGTCGGCAGCGTGATCCAGTTCGAGCGCCTCGGCTACTACGCCAAGGACGCCGACTCCGCACCCGGCAGACCGGTCTTCAACCGGACGGTGTCGCTCAAGGATTCGTGGAGCAAGAAAAACGCCTGACCTCGGAGGTTAAAAATGAACGCCGGCCTGATCGAAAAATTCCAGAATACGGTCAAAAAGAGTTTCATCGGCAGGATCGTACATATCCTCCACATCTGCGTCGTGCGCTTCCGCGAAGGCGAATACAGCCGGTCGGCGGTGGCGCTGACCTATTACACGCTGTTCGCCATCGTGCCGATGCTGGCGCTGCTCTTCGGCATCGCCAAGGGCTTCGACATAGACACCAAACTGCGGGCGTCGCTGACCGAAAATCTGAGCCATCACCGGGAGCTGTTGGACTATGTCTGCAACTTCGCCGACACGACGCTCAAACAGGCGCGAGGCGGCGTGGTCGCCGGGGTGGGCGTGGCGGCGCTGTTCTTCGCAGTGATCGGGCTGTCGACCAACATCGAGCGGTCGTTAAACGCGGTGTGGGGTTTGCCGCCCCGCCGGAATCTTCTGCACCGGTACAGCAACTACATCGCGTGTCTGGTGGTGATCCCGATGCTGATGGTGATGGTGAGCAGCGCCGGGGTGTTCCTGCGGACGCTGGCATCGCAGAACACCGTGACGGGATTCATGTTCACCCGCGTCATGCCGCCGGTGCTGGCGTCGCTGATCTTCTTCCTGATCTATCTGCTCGCGCCGACCACCCGGGTGCGGCTGGTCCCGGCGCTGGTGGCGGGGATCACGGCGGGCATCTGCTTCCAGCTGCTTCAGGATCTCTTCGTCATGCTCCAGAAGTCGATCTACACCTACAACCGGGTGTACGGCAGTTTCGCCGCGCTGCCCTTGTTCATGGTATGGCTGCGGTGGTCGTGGGAGATCGCGCTGTTCGGGGCGGAACTCGGATTCGTCATACAGAACGTCGACACGGGGATGTTCGATTTCCCGAAGGGTTCGGAGGGCGACAGCCAGCGGTGCCGCCGTTTCCGGCAACTGGCGGTGGCGCGCCGGATATACGCCAAGTTCTACTCGGGCGACGGGGCTTCCGGATTCGACGAGCTGGTCGGGGCGCTGGCGCTGCCGATGGTGTTCGTCGAACGCGATCTGGGGGCGCTGGCGGACGCCGGGGTGGTCTGCCGCGTCGAGGACACGGCGGAGGGCCGCGCCTATGTGCCGCTGTTGCCCCCCTCGCTGACGATCGCGGAGTGCCTGCAAAGACTGGACGCCTGCGGCGACGACGAGATACCGGGCGCTTTGCGCGAAGCCGAAGCCGCCCTCTCGGACGCGGAGGAAAAACTGCACCGGGCCCTGCTCAAATGTCCCGACGATCTGCCGCTTGCCGAAGTGGGCAGGACGGACCGCTCCGCCGCGACCGCCTGACTCGGGGGTTACTTGCCCTGCTGCATCGCGGCGGCCGCCTCGCCGATCTTGCGTTCCAGCAGAGAGGCGAACTCGGGGACGAGCGTTTCCTCCACGGCGACGGATTTCCTGCCCACGGGCGAACGGTAAAAGCGGATAAGTTCCCGCAGTTCGTCTTCGGTGTATTCCCGGGCGTAGATCGCCGCCAAGTCGTCCTTGAGCGCCTCGAAGCCGAGGGCGCGGCGGTAGAACGCCAGAAGTTTTTCCCGATGCTCCGCCAGTTGCGGCTGGATGGCGATCTGCTTCGTCAATATGGTGCGGCAGGTGCGCTCCAGAAGCTGCGGCGTCCCCTTGGCTTCCAGAAATTCGACCGCCGCCGCGCGGTGCGAAGCCGTCGGCTCGGCGGCGAAAACGGCAGCGGCGCAAAACGCCAGAATTGCGGCAAGGATCATTTTCGACATTTCGATCTCTCCTCTTATTTTCCCGCCGGGGCGAAGATCGCGCTTCCGCGCGCGAAGTCGATCCGGGCGAGTCTCAAATAGATGTAGTCGCCGGGCTTGTAGCTGCCCTCCCCGCGCTCCGCGACGGCGCGGCGGCCGTGGCGGAAGGCTCCGCCCCGCAGCTGCTCCATCGGCACGAAGCCGTACAGCCCCAGTTCGCCGATGTCGACCTGAAGTCCGGCGTTCAGCACCTTGACGATCACGCCCTCGTAGAAGTTTTCCGCGCCGCCGTCGAGCTGTTCTTCCAGATAGCGCAGCTTGAGCCGGTCGTTGGCGGCGTAGTAGGCGTTGTCGTTGCGCTCCTCCTGCTCCGTAAGCTGCGCCGCCGCGCGTTCGAGCGACCGCCACGACCGGGTGCGCTTGTGGCAGTCGTAGTTCCAAAGCTGCTGGTGGACCAGCAGATCCGAGTAGCGCCGGATCGGGCTGGTGAAGTGGCAGTAGCGCGTCTTGCCGAGCGCGAAGTGCAGCTGCGCCTGCGCGGCGTATCCGGCGCGGGGCAGCGCACGGAGCAGATGACTCAATATCACCGGGCGCCGCGGATCGTCGGGCAAGGAGGAAATGAACTTGTTGCACCCCTTGCGGTCGGCGATGTTGCCGGGATAGAGGTGAAACGCCTCGTCCATGAGTTCGGAAAATTCCAGCGTCTTTTCGGGCGCCGGTTCGGGGTGGATACGGAAAATCCCGGCGACGCCGGAGTTTATCAGTTCCTCCCCGACGGCGCTGTTGGCGGCGAGCATGAACTCCTCGACCAGATTGTCCGCCTCGCGCGAAAATCGGCGCATCAGCCCTTCGATCCGGTTGGTCGTCTCGTCGCAGAGCACGCGGATCTCGGGGAGCGGCAGTTCGATGAACTGCTCCGTCTCCATCCGGTGGCGGCGCATCGCCCCGGAAAGGTCGAGCAAGGTCCTGATCGCCTCGGTCTC
>Ga0265298_10005101_pt1 | contig 16582 bp, 13 predicted proteins | sample AusTroGonzalo_MG_3_FD_193486 | JGI IMG/M metagenome (GOLD analysis project Ga0265298, IMG submission 193486) | Bovine rumen microbial communities from tropical cattle in Woodstock, Queensland, Australia - Gonzalo_01 | ecosystem: Host-associated > Mammals > Digestive system > Stomach > Rumen ... | reverse complement strand
ATTCAAATTCAATGGTCAATCAGCAATGTTCAATGGGCAGAACTGAACTCGCCCAGCGCTATTTTCCCTACATCCAGCCCAAATCTGCCTGGGAGAAACTGAGGGCACTTATGCAGGAAGATCCGGCACTCGCGCCCCTCGCGACAATTCGGCGACGAACGTTTCTTCCAGCAGAAGTAAACATTATTTACCAACACTTAGGGCAGCCGTAACTGCCCTATTTTTGAGATTTTCAGCCTCCGGGACTTTGGTCTATGGAAACTCCGATTTTAAAAACTTAAAAGTTCCACTTTCCAAAAAGGAAACCAAAGGTTTGCTTAGCCCCAAAACAGCCATTGTTTTAGATTTGTCGTTTTGTTAAATAATTTCCAAACGTCGAGACAAAAGGACAAAAGGACAAATACTTTTTTCACTTCAACAAATAACCTTATATTAAATTATATATATATTAATATAAATATAATTATATTATAATATAATTGTTCTTGTCTTAGTGGCTGTGTCATTTTCAAAAATGTTTTTGTCCTTTTGTCCTTTTGTCCTTTTGCAAATGGATTTTTTTCGTTTTCCCTTGTTTGTTTTCAGGAATAATGCCTATCTTTGCAGCAAATTACAAGAGATTATGGATAATAAGAAACCCATCGATGCCAATGACCTGTTCATCCTTCAGGGCAAAGTGACCTCGATTCATCGCGACACCCGCAAATACTAAAACTTAACATATGAAGAAATCAATGCTTACCATCAGTATTCTGTCATCGCTGGCCTCATGTACGTCAGTTTCTACAGAGAATGAGGCTGTACAGCCTCTGACAATCGACGACTTGGCCATCCAGGTCAGTAAGGATGAGAACCGTGAATTCTCATTCACCAACAAGCGCTCGGCCTATTGGTATGGCAGGACTCATCAAGACCATTTCGGCGAGTGGTTTGCAGGATGGAATATTTCCACCCGCCGAATTCTTTCAGACTATTCGTTGTCGATGGATGACCAGCCACTGCTCAGAGCCGAAGCAGACAGTACCACGGTGGCTCCCGATGGCATTGTCAGGCAGTGGTCACAAGCCAGAGAACAGATGGTGTTGATTGATAACGACGACCTGATACTGATTGCTGTCGAAGCACCCCAAGCCAAGAATATCAGCATCAGCTTCGACAAAAGGCTAATCGTCAAGACAAAAGGAAATAAGGAGGCGCTCTATCTTATACCTGAGCAGACACCAGAGCTGATGATCAAGGCTGTCCCCGTAAAACCTGCCGATATCCAAACAGCCGATAGTACTTTGACCGCACCTGCTCAGGCTGGCGGTTTTCTGTTGGCATACGGCACGGAATCACATTGCGACTCCCTGATCAGCATGTATCGTATCCAAGGCGACAGTCTGCTGGAAGCCCGCCGACAGCGGATGAACACACTGCTATGCGAGAACGTGCCGATGAACAGCAACTTGCCAGAACTGGACAAGGCGATAGCCTGGCTGACACTTACCACAGACCAGCTCATCACCTGTCAGCAAGGCAAGGGTATCTATGCCGGACTGCCCTGGTTCAACACATATTGGGGGCGCGACATTTTCATCTCGCTACCGGGTGCCACGCTGGTTACAGGCCAGTTCGGCGAGGCTGAGGAAATACTCAGAGACTTTGGACGGTTGCAGGATCGCCGCGAGGACTCGCCTACCATGGGACGTATCCCGAATCTGGCTACTCCCGACGGTGTATGGTACAACACCACTGACGGCACTCCCCGCTATGTGATGGAGACAGAGGAGCTGCTTCGTTATACGGGTGACAAACAGTTCCTTCAGGATGTCTATCCCACCATTGTCATGAGCATTGAGCAGGCCATTGCCCGCTCCACCGACGAGAAAGGCTACCTGCTTCATGCAGATGCCGACACATGGATGGATGTGAAACATGAGGTGCCAGCCTCACCCAGAGGCGACAGGGCCAATGACATTCAGTGGCTCTGGTACCGGCAGCTCATGGCTGGTGTTGGCCTGGCAAGACTGATGAATGACACCGCAAATGCCGAGAAATGGGAGCAGAAGGCTCAGCAACTGGCCAATAACTTCGAACGCGATTATTGCGACAAGGCCGACACCCTGATATACGACCACCTGAATAGTGACGGTACGCCCGACAGACAGTATCGCCCCAATCAGCTGTTCTGCTTCGAACTGATTAGTGATGAGGAATTCAAGAAGGCGGTGACCATAAAGGCATGGGAGAATCTTGCCTATCCTTGGGGAGTGGCCTCGTTGGAACAGCACGATGGCCAGTTCCATCCCTATCACCATTGGGACGAGAAATACCATTTCGACGACGCCTATCATAACGGCACGGTATGGCTCTGGTTGAATGGTATATTCATGCAGCGCATGATTGAATACGGAGAGGTTGAGACCGCATGGCAACTTTTCTGTAATATGAACAGGCAGGCTCTGAAAGAAGGAGCCATCGGCAGTCTGAGCGAATGTGCTGATGCTCACCCGCATCCAGGTGAGCAATGGGCCGAAAGGTCGGGCACCTTTCTCCAGGCATGGAGTAATGCCGAACAACTCAGGGTGTGGTATCAGTGTTTCTTGGGTATCCAGCCCAACTTACTCAATGGTGTGGTGACGGTGAAGCCCATGTTGCCAAAAGAGATCAGCCGCCTCTACCAGCGGATCAAATTAGGTAAAGGATATCTTATCTTCAACTATAAAAACGGGAAGTTTGACATCCGCATGGACGGTTTAGATGCTAGGTTGCAGTTGATCCTTCCGGAAGAAGGATCATCTAATAGCAATATTATCCCGTTTTGTAAACCAGACAATAGTATCATCTTGAAATACAAATGAATATATGTACGCCATCGTCGACTGTAATTTATGTAAAAATAGGATTAAGAACGCACGCGGGGACAGGAGTCTTGTGAGATGGAGACAGATTCTTTAATTTGTTTGAAATAAGCAAGGATGTGGAAGCCAGCCGGTTTCCACATCCTTTTTAAGTGCCGCACAGGGAAAGTGGTGTGAGACTACATGCGGGCCTTCTGCTTGTCGCCGGCACCAGAACCACGATATTTCGAACGGGCCTCGTTGAACTTCCACGTGAGGTCGAGGGAGAAGGTACGGCGGGCAGGATTGTAGACGGTAATCTCGCGGATGCCATAGATGTTGCCGCCGTTCTTGTTGGTATTGAATATATCGTAGCAGCGCAGGTCGGCTGTCAGGGTGCCGAGGCGGCGCAGGTTGAAGTCGCGCTGCACGCCGATGTCGCTTCTGAAGACGGTGCGGACGAGGCGGAAGTTGTCTATGTCGCCTTTCGACGCCAGGCGTATGCCTGCGCTCAAACGCCAGCCATGAGGCAGCTCCACGGTGTTGTCCCATCCAATGTTGACATACGGACGGCTGAGGGTGATCTCGCTTCCGTCGGCACATGGTGACTTGTAGTTCTGGAACTGGGCATAGATGAACCATGTGGGATGCCAGCAGCCGATGGTGGGTCTGGCGTAGGGATTGAGGCTCAGCCGGTTGTAGCCGTCGCTGCCGTTGATGTAACGGACGAGGCTTACCATGGGATCGTCAGCGCCCGGGAAGGGCTCGGTGGCCATCGTCACAATGTCCTTGGTGCGCGAATAGGTCACGACCATGCCTGCCCATTTGTAGGCTACGTTGAGCGAGAGGTTGTGCGTATAGGTGGGGCGCAGGTAGGGGTTGCCGCTCTGGTAGGTGTAGCGGTTGATGTAAACCGTCGAGCTGGTGAGGTAAGAGTAGCTGGGGCGCTCGATGTCCTTGCGATAGGAGAGCGAGAGCTGCATCTTGCCCACAGGCATGGAGAGCGTAGCAGTGGGGAACCAGTCGCCATAGTTGCGGCAGACTTCATCCTCCCGCACGCCAAAGTTGAAGTAGTCGTTGGTGAGGTGTTCGTAGCGCAAGCCTACTTGGGCATAGAGCTTGCCGAACTGTCGCCCGTACTCCACGAAGGCGGCAGCCGACTTCTCGTTGATTTCCGTGTCGGTGGCCTTCACGGGCAGCGCCTCGGCTGAGTTGAAGGAGTAGGCATCGGTGCGGTGGTTGTAGCTGTATTCGCCGCCGACGCTGAGATTGCCTTTCAACACTGGATAGCTGAAGATGAGCTTTGTAGCCCAGAAGTTGTTGCTGCTCCTAGTGCTGTTTTTCACGTCGTGGTAAGAGCGGACGTTGTTGGCGTCTATGGTCGTCTCCTCCGTGCTGTTGTCCTCAACGGTCTTGTCGAAGAGGCCGTCCACGTTCAAGTCGATGCCCACCTTGCCCACCTTGCCGTTATAATAGGCATTGAAGATGTGCTTGCGGATGTTGTCGACGCCGCCAATGATGTGGCTCTCCGAGCGCTCGGTATAGACGCCGTTGACGTAGTTGTCGGTATAGAAGAATGCGTCGGAATCGCCGCCCGGATGGCGGTCGTACTTATAGAAGGCTCCAAAACTGTGGTTTTCGTTCGGCATATAGTTCACCTGCAACTGTGGCGACCACCCCTTCCGCACACTCTCCCTATCCTGATTGCTGCGACTGAAGTAGAAGTCGGGACCAACGTAATAGGTAAGGTTGTGCTCCTGCACCGACTTGTAGTGACCGTAGCGGCCTGCCCACAGTGAGGCTGTGACGTCGAGGCCTCCTGTGCGGTAGTTCACGTCGAGGTTGTTGGTCAGCGTGTGGCCGTACTGGTAGATGAAGCCGGCATTATCCTGAAAGCTGAATCCTTCGCCCTGCGCCTTCTTGAGCGTGATGCGAACGACGGCCTTCACCGAGGCTGCATAGCGGGCACCGGGATTCTGCACCACATCCACATGCTGGATCTGGTCAGAGCGCAGACGACTGAGTTCGGTGATGTCCTGCACCTTGCGTCCGTTGATATAAACCTCGGCCTCACCACGTCCCAGCACCTTGACGGCACCGTCGCGTTCGGCTTCCAACGAGGGAATCTTGGAGAGTGCGTCACTCACGGTTCCTGCTTTCTCTAAGATGGTTCCTGCAACGGTCGTCCGCATGGCATCGCCCTTTACGTGAGTCTTGGGCAGCTGTCCCTTCACCACGACCTCGCTGAGCAGTTGCGTGTCTTCCTTCATCTGGATGGTAAGACCCTCGCCCGCGTTTATATATAAGGTCTGATAACCCACGCTGGTCACCTTGAACAATCCTTGGTTTATATCTGTCACAATCTTAAACACGCCGTCCATGTCCGTCATCGCCCCCTGCACGAAGGCCGAGTCGGGCAGCGACAGTAGTACTACATTTACGAAGGGCATCGGTTCGCCTTTCTCGTCAATCACTCGTCCGCCCCAATCCTGTGTCTTAGCGAAACTTGTCAGACTCATCATCATTGTAGCTATCAATGCTACCAATTTTAAATTTAACTTTATCATAACATTACATTTTTGAATAATTTGTCAGTCTGACGATGCAATGATATGATAAAGTTGCGTTTTATCTCCAATTTGTGACGAATGGTACGATTCTGTGACGAATGGATTGGTTGTTACTTTAGTTTGCCGCTCAGAATTCTTTATATAATAGTAGAGGGGAGCAAATTTGCTCCCCTCCATTATATTCAGAATTTCCTATTTGCCTTTAGAGGCTGAGGCTCTTCTTGATGGCCTCGATGCGCTCCTCGGCTGCCTTGGTGCACTTGTCGTAGTCGGCAGCGCCCTTGAAGGCGGAATCCTTGATCTCGCAGTAGAACTTGATCTTCGGCTCCGTGCCCGAAGGACGTACGGAGATCTTCGTGCCATCGGCGCAGAACCACTGGAGCACATTGGCCGTGGTGGGCATGTTCAGCTTCTCCACACTGCCGTCCGCCTTCTTGCCTTCGAGCGTCTGATAGTCCTTCCAGAGCACGATGGGCTCGCCACCCAGTTCCTTCGGCGGATTGGCGCGGAAGTCGACCATCATCTGCTTGATCTCGTCGGCACCGCTCTTGCCGGGCTTCACCACGTTGATGGTGCTCTCCTTAGAGAAGCCGTACTCGGCGTAGATGTTCATCAGCAGGTCGTAGAGCGTCATGCCGTTGTCCTTGGCCCAGGCTGCGATCTCGCAGATGAGACAGATGCTGGCGGGGGAGTCCTTGTCGCGCACCTTGTCGAACGGCAGGAATCCGAACGACTCCTCACCGCCGCCGATGTACTTCTTCACGCCCTCGGAGATGCGGATCTCGTTGGCAATCCACTTGAAGCCCGTGTAGCAGTCGCGCAGCTCGACGCCGTTCTTCTTGGCAATCTCGGCGATCTCCTCGGTGGTGACGATGGTCTTCACGAGGAACTCGTTGCCCTTCAGCTGGCCGAGCTTCTTCTTATTGGCGATGATGTACCAGCAGAACATCATACAGGTCTGGTTGCCGTTGAGGATCTCCCACTCGCCCTTCGAGTTGCGGCAGACGATGGCGAGACGGTCGGCATCGGGGTCGGAAGCGATGACGAGGTCGGCATTGAGCTTCGTACCGAGCTTCATGCCGAGGGTCATAGCCTCAGCGTTCTCGGGATTGGGCGACACGACGGTGGGGAAGTTGCCGTCGATCTCCATCTGCTCGCGGACGACGTGGATGTTCTGGAAGCCCCATGAGCGCAGGGCCTCGGGAATGATGACGCGGCCCGTGCCGTGCATCGGAGAGTAGACGATGTTGAGGTCTTTCTGACGCAGGATGACGTCCTGATCGACCATGGCCTCCTTGACGGCCTGCAGGTAGTCCCAGTCCATCTCACCACCGATGATCTCGATGAGGTCGTAGTTGGGCTCGAACTTCACCTGGTCGATGGTCACCTTGTTCACTTCCTCGATGATGCCTACATCGTGGGGAGCAAGCACCTGGGCACCGTCGTCCCAATAGGCCTTGTAGCCATTGTACTCGCGGGGGTTGTGTGAGGCGGTGACGTTGACACCTGCCTGTGCTCCCAACTGACGGATGGCGAAGGAGATCTCCGGCGTGGGGCGGAGGCTCTCGAAGAGATAGGCCTTGATGCCGTTGGCGGAGAAGATGGCTGCCACGGACTCTGCGAACATGCGTCCGTTGTTGCGGCAGTCGTGACCTACGACGACGGCGAGATCCTTACGGCCAGGGAAGGCCTTGAGGATGTAGTTGGCGAAGCCCTGCGTGGCCATGCCTACGATGTACTTGTTCATGCGGTTGGTACCGGCTCCCATGATGCCACGGAGTCCTCCTGTACCAAACTCGAGGTTCTGATAGAAGGCGTCGATGAGGGCGGTCTTGTCCTCTGCATCGAGCATTGCCTGTACTTCTTTACGTGTCTCCTCATCAAAGGCGGGAGAGAGCCATTCTTTTGCCCGTGCGGTGCACTGAGCGATCAACTGTGCATTGTCTGCCATAATCACTAATTCTTTATGTTTTAGACGTTAATAATACTTCTAATCCACAAAGATACAATAATTTTGTTTATCGTTTATGGTTTATAGTTGATAGTTGATTACTTTTATAAATAATTAACAAGAATTGTCTATCATCCTTTCAGCAGACGGTCAATCTCGTCGAACTGTCTGCCGAGGTTGAGATTGAAGTAGATGCGGTAGAGAGCGGGCCCCCATTTCTCCTTCGCCTCAGGGGCCAGACGGCGGTAGGTCTCCATGTAAGTCTGCGCCTGCTGGTAGAGCTTGCGGATCTGTTTCTTCTGGCGGCGGGAGTCCATGTCGAGGATGATGTTCAGACAGGCGGTGCCGGCATTGTAGTAGGCATCGGCCATCTGGTCGTTGAGGGCGATGAGACGGTTGCTGATGTCGAGACTCTCGTCGTTACGCCCGAGGTTGAGGAGCATCGTGGACTTGGCGAAGAGATAGAGCTCGCTGAGGGAGTCGGTTTTCAGGGCCTCGTCGACGACCACCAGCGCCTGCTCGTAGTTACCCTTGGCGGTGTAGGCATCCATCAGACGGGGGAAGAAATAGGTAGACTTGGGAAAGAAGGCGAATCCCTCCCAGAGGATCTCGCCATAGCGCTGGTTGTCGCCAAGCTGCCGCCAGGCCTCGGCCACGAACTGGAGGGTGTAGTCGAGCTTGCTGGTGTCGCGACGGGCGAGCTCGGAATGACGGAGGGTGAGCACAGGGTCGTTCATGCGATAGCCGCAGTAAGTGGCCCAGTAGGCCGTCTCGCCCATACGCTTGTCGCGCTCCATCAGGCGCTGGTCTGCAAAGAGCGGCTGACGGTCGCAGTCGATATAGGTCTCGAAGAAGTCGTAGGCGGTCAGGAAGTCACCCTTGCGCAGATGGTAGGCTCCTCCGAAGAAGAGGTTCGGACGATAGCCGAGCAGACGCAGGGAGTTGTCTTTGCGATAGCTGGGATCCACCCTACCCTTCTTGTCGGGCAATGCATCGACGGAGTCCAGCCGCTCTGCGACGGTAAAGATGCGGCGGTTGAGGGTGAAGAGCGCCAGGGTGTCGATGTCCTGGTGCTTGTACATCCGCTCGTTGAGTTCCTGGTATTGTTTCTCCACGGCTTGCAGCCAGAGGTTGTAGATGCGGGGGTTCTGCTGGTTGACGGAGTCCTGCAAGAGCTTGGTCATGAGCTGCTCTGCCTTGTCGAAGTTCTTGCCGCTGCGCAGATAGTTCTCCGCCTCGGCCATCTGACGTTTCTGGGCGAAGGCTGGGAAGGTGATGGTTGCGATCAAGAGAAGAGTGGTTATCCTGTGTGTCATTGTGTCTTTTATAATATAATATAATGTGTCTAGCCGATCTGTTGGAGTGTTTCGTAGATGCGTTGTACGGGGAGGCCCATCACGTTATAGTAACTGCCGTGAAGACCTGTGACGCCGATATAGCCTATCCATTCCTGGATGCCGTAGGCACCAGCCTTGTCGAAGGGCTTATAGCGGGTGATGTAATAGCGGATCTCGTCGTCGGAGAGCGTTTTGAAGGTGACATCGGTGGTGACGGCAAAACGGCGTTCCGTCTCACGGGTGAGCATACAGACGCCCGTGGTGACCTGATGGGTGCGTCCGCTGATAAGCCGCAGCATCCGTTCAGCGTCGGCCTCATCGACGGGTTTGCCCAGGATCTCATTGCCCACGATGACTACGGTGTCGGCTGTGATGACGAGTTCGTCGTCGGCCAGCGTGGCACGATAAGCATCGGCCTTCTTGCCTGCGATGTAGAGGGCCACCTCAGACACAGACAGATCGTCAGGATAACTCTCATCGATATCCTGCAACACCCGCACCTCGAAGGGCATCCCCAGCCCAGCCAGAAGCTCTTTTCTCCTCGGCGAATTACTCGCCAGCACTATCCTATACATAACCTTACCACCCGAAGGCCTTGGCATTCATCACCCACTTGCCCTGAGCGCGGAGCGTCTGTTCGATGACGTCACGTCCACAGCCGTAGCCACCCTTGCAGTCGCTGACGTAGATGGAGGCCTCCTTAATCTCCGGACAGGCATCCTTCGGACAGACGGGGCACCCTACCCTACGCATGATTTCCAGATCGGGTATGTCGTCGCCCATATACATCACCTCTTCGTCTGTGAGGCCGTATTTCGCCAGGAACTGGTCATAGGTCTGAATCTTCACGGCACAGGCGATGTAGATATCCTCCACGCCCAGCCCCTCGTAACGATGGCGCACGCTTTCGACCTTAGCACCCGTCATGATGGCGATGCGCAGGCCGAGCTTCATCGCCAGCTGGATGGCGTAGCCGTCCTTGATGTTCGCCGTACGCTGGGGCACGCCGTCGTTGCCCATCGTGATGGTCTCCGCACTCAGCACCCCGTCGATATCAAAGATGATGGCCTTGATCTTATTTAAATCGTAGTTGATCATCACTCTCAATTTTCAATCTTCCTTTAAAACTTGTTCAAGTGCACGTTCTCCCACTTCAGCTTCTCTTCGCTCTGGGGTTTACGCTCGTCAGCCCAGTGGCCGATGGCGAGGATGCAGAGGCACGAGAAATTCTCAGGGATGTCGAGGACGCCACGGATGACGGTATCGGCAGAGGTGCCGTCGTCGAGCCCACGCCCGCGCATCTGGATCCAGCAGGAACCCAGTCCGAGGTCTTCGGCTTGATACTGCATGGAGATGGCGGCGATGGAGCCGTCTTCCACCCAACAGTCGTTCTGCAGGGGATCGCCCAGCACGACAATGGCTACGGGGGCATCCTTGAGGAACTGTGAGCCGAGGTTCTTCGCATCGGCGAGTTTCTCGAGGTCGAGCTTATCGTCGACGACGACGAACTGCCAGGCACGCTGGCTCTTGGAGGTGGGCGACATGAGGGCTGCACGCAGGATGAGCTTCATATCCTCTGCATCGATCTCCTCGTCAGTAAACTTCCTATGGCTGCGGCGCTGCTGCGCCAGGTCTTTGAATGATGTCATATCAGATTTTGTTTTAATTCGCTGCAAAGTTAGTGAAAAGTTAAGAATTAAGAGTTAAGAATTAAGAAAAAATAGAGAGCCGTAGCAAATTTTTCACTTTTCGCTCTTCACTTTTCACTTTTTATTGTACTTTTGCAGTATGAACGGACTGAAGACCACCATTTACAGGAAGACCGAAGACCTGCCGCCGCTGAAGGATGCAAACTTCTTTCACAGCACGCGGCTCTTCAAGATGACGAGGGAGACGCCCCGTCAGAAGCCTTATATGGTGGTGGTCACGAATGCGCAGGGCGAGGTGGTGAGCCACATGCTGGGCATCGTGCGATTCCGGACGTTCCTCTTCCCCCTGCTCGTCCACTGCCGCGTGCTCGGCGAGGGTGAGTATTACAACGACGACCAGTATCCGCGCGACCAGCTCTTCGGCCTGATGCTCGAGGCGCTGGCGAAGGCTCTGAGCAACCGTACATTCTATATAGAGGTGAGTCACCTGAGTCAGAAGATGACAGGCTACAAGCAACTGAAACAGCAGCACTTCTTCCCCGTACACTGGATGAGTATCCACAACTCGCTGCACCGTCATGCCCCAGAGGAGCGCATCAGCGAGAAACTGCAGAAGCGTATCGACAACGCCCGCCAGAAAGGTGTGACCACTAACGAGGTGCAGACGGAGGAAGACTTCGAGGCCTTCTCAAAGCTGCTGCGGAAGCATAACTTCTGGAAACCAAGGCGCTACATCCCCGACAACCAGTTTTTCAGGAACATCATGAGCGTAGAAGACGGACGGCTGTTCGTCACGAAGTATCACCAGCGCGTCATCGGCTGTTCTGCCATCGTATATAGTGAGGGGAATGCGTATCTCTGGTATTCTGCGTTCCGACGGAAATCGTACATCCACGTACATCCTGACGTGATGACCATCTGGGACACGATGCAGGACTGTTATCAAAGAGGCTGCGACCACATGTGTTTCATGGATGTGGGCCTGCCGTTCGATAAGAATCCTTTCCGCGAATTCATCTTGCGCTTCGGCGGCAAGGAGCAGAGCACCTTCCGTTGGTTCCGTTTCGGCATCCGCTGGATCAACCGCTTCCTCACCTGGCTCTACAGGGAATAGTTATTCCTTGCCCTGCATCATCCTTTCAAGCTCGTAGGTATTGGCATTCATGTCCACCTTACGCTCCTTAGGGATCTCAGGAATGGTGTAGATACCCTTGCCATCATCGGCAAAGGGATCTTCGCTGTCATCTGTCGGAGGTGCCACAGGGTCTTCCTCTGGCGTGATGAACTCTATCATCGACGATGAGTCTGCCACTTCTTCCAGATAACGATTATAACGGTCTTCGGCTGTCTGCTTGCACCCGACGGATGCTGTCAGCAGCAACGCCATACCGAAAGTGAAAATCGTTAGTCGTCTCATATCATTTCAGGTTTTTATATTCTTTCCACTTGCTTCACGCCTCTCACGGTACGCAACTTCTTCAACAGCGCCTCCAGGCGTGAAGTGTCTTCGAGCATCACGACGAGGTTGCCACTGAACAGGCCGTCGTGGGAGTCGATGTTAATACTGCGCAAGACGAGCTTCTCGTCCTTCGAGATGATGCTCGTCAGATTGTTCACGATGCCGATGTCGTCGTTGCCCACCACACGCAGGGTGATAGAATACTGCGACGAGCCCTTGCCGCTCCAGCGAGCCTTCACCACACGGTAGCCGTAACGGCGTCTGAGTTCCGGAGCATTGGGACAGTCGATGCGGTGTATCTTGATGCCGCCGCTGATGGTGACGAAGCCGAAGATCGGGTCGCCATAGATAGGCGAACAGCAGCGTGCCAGCTGATAGTCGAGGCCCTTGAGGTTACGGTCGATGACCAGCACATCGTCGGAGACTTGCGTGTTGAGTCCGGCAATCTTCGACTCGTCGAGCTCGAACTCCGAGGCCGAGCGTGCGACATTATCGCCCGTGATGGTCTTCTCGCCCTCACGGATCTCTATATATTTATCTACGACGGCGTTCGCATCGATCAGGCCGTCGGCAATCTGCTTGTAGAAGTCGCTCACCTCCTTGAAGCCCATCTTCTTGATGACGTGGAACATCGTTGCCTCGTTCTGTTCGACCTTACGGTTCCTGAACTTACGCTCCAGCATCTCCTTGGCAAAGAGACCGTCTTTCACCTGTGTCTCCTTCAGCGCCAGACGGATCTTCGACTTGGCACGCGAGGTCTTCACGATCGAGAGCCACTCCTGACGCGGTTTCTGTGTGGACGATGTGAGGATCTCCACCTGGTCGCCGCTCTTCAGCAGATAGCGGATGGAGACCACACGGCCGTTGATGCGGCCACCCGTACACTGGTTGCCGATCTTCGAGTGAATATGGTAGGCGAAATCGAGGACGGTAGCTCCGACGGGGAACTTATAGAGATCGCCCTTGGGGGTAAACACGAACACCTCGTCTTCATAGAGATCCATCTTGAACTGGTCCATCGCCTCCAGACCGTCGGCATGTTCCAGCATCGAGCGGACACCGGCGAGCCAGTCGTCAAGCCCGGCCTCTCCCTTTACGCCCTTATAGCGCCAGTGGGCTGCCACACCCTTCTCGGCTATCTCGTCCATACGCTCCGTACGGATCTGCACCTCCACCCATTTCTGCTGAGGGCCGAGGACGGTGATATGCAGACTCTCGTAGCCGTTCGACTTGGGCACGGAAAGCCAGTCGCGCAGACGCTTGGGATTAGGCTGGTACATATCCGTCACGATCGAATACGCCTGCCAGCACTGCATCTTCTCCTTCTCCGGCGGACAGTCGATGATGATGCGGATGGCGAAGAGGTCATAGATACCCTCGAATCCGCACTTCTGCTTCTTCATCTTCTCCCAGATGGAGTGTATCGACTTCGTGCGGCCTTTGATGTGGCAATTGATGCCTGCCCCCTTCACCTTCTCCTCCACAGGACGGATGAACGCCTCGATATAGGCATCACGCGAAGCCTTCGTCTGGTTCAGCTTCTCACGGATCAGATAGTAGGCGTCGTGCTCCATGAACTTCAGCGAGAGGTCTTCCAGCTCGCTCTTCAGCTTATAGAGTCCGAGCTTATGGGCCAGGGGTGCATAGAGATAGGCGGCCTCCTGCGACACCTCGTTGACGAACGCCTCACGCTCTTCGCGGCTCCCCTCGTCAGACTCTTCCAGGAAAGCCTTCATCTGCCGCATCAGGTTCACACGGTCGGCAATCATGATGAGCACCACGCGCATATCCTCTGCAAAGGAGAGCAGCAGGTTACGGAAGTTCTCACTCTCGACGACGGGGTTCTTCTCATAGAGCTGACGGATGCGCCCCAGGCCGTCGATGATGCGCGCCACAGACTCTCCATAGCGCGCCTTCACCTCGTGGTGGGAAATCATCCCCTTGTCCACATCGGGCACAAGCAGGCAAGCCTCCACAGCATCGTCACCCAGACCGATTTCCTCGGTCAGGATAGCAGCCGTCTGAGCGGCCATTTTCTTCTTCTCCTCGTAGGTAAATGTGAACAAATCTGCCACTAAAACAAATTTTTGATGGCAAAGATACATAAAATCTCCTACGGATTACACGGATTTTACATATTTTTTATTAAAATACGCAATTTTTCCGTAGAATCCGCACAATCTGTAGGAAAAATGATTATCTTTGCACCATAATTTTAACTAATGACCACAATTATGTTATCAGAAAAAGACTTAAAACAGATTGCCCAGAAGGGTATCACCCCTGAGCAGATTGAGAATCAACTGAACGAGTTCAAAACCGGATTCCCCTTCCTGAAGCTGGAGGCCGCCGCAGGTATCGGACGAGGCATCATCGCCCCCAATGCCGACGAGCGCAAGCAGTTTGAGGACACCTGGAACCAGTACAAGGCCGCAGGCAACAAGATTGTGAAGTTTGTGCCCGCCTCTGGTGCTGCCAGCCGTATGTTCAAGAATATGTTTGCCTTCGTCGATGCCGACTACGACGTGCCCACCACCGACTTCGAGAAGAAATACTTCGACTCGATCGAGAAGTTCGCCTTCTACGACGCCCTCGACGCCGTCTGCCAGAAGAACGAAGGCAAGGGCATCAAGGCCCTCATCGCCGAAGGCAAGTATAAGGCCGTAGCCGCCAACATGCTGAAAGCCGAAGGACTGAACTACGGTCAGCTGCCGAAGGGACTGCTCCTGTTCCACAAGTATCCCGAAGGATCCCGCACACCGATGGAGGAACACCTCGTGGAGGGAGCCCTCTATGCCGCATCCAACGGCGAGGCCCATGTACACTTCACCGTCTCCCACGAGCACATGGAGCTCTTCAAGGCCAAGGTGGCTGAGAAGGCAGACTCGTTTGCCAAGAAATACGGCATCAAGTACGACATCACCTTCTCCGAGCAGAAGCCGTCTACCGATACCGTTGCCGCCAACCCCGACAACACGCCGTTCCGTAATGACGACGGTTCGCTGCTGTTCCGTCCCGGTGGTCACGGAGCCCTCATCGAGAACCTCAACGAGATCGATGCCGACGTCATCTTCATCAAGAACATCGACAACGTGGTGCCCGATCGTCTGAAGCCCGAGACCGTCGAGTGGAAGCAGGTCATCGCCGGTGTGCTCGTCACCCTGCAGAAGCAGGCCTTCGAGTATCTGAAAGTCCTCGATGCCGGAGCCTCCGACGCCCAGCTTGAGGAGATCGCCAAGTTCGTCAGCGAGTGCCTCTGCACCGATGCTAAGGGCAAGAAGGCCGATGCCGCCTACCTGCGTGAGAAGCTGAACCGTCCGATGCGCGTCTGTGGTGTCGTGAAGAATGTAGGTGAGCCTGGTGGCGGCCCGTTCCTCACCTACAACCAGGACGGCACCGTCAGCCTGCAGATCCTCGAGAGCTCGCAGATCGACACGAACAACGAAGCCTACATGAAGATGTTCACCCAGGGTACGCACTTCAACCCCGTAGACCTTGTCTGCGCCGTGAAGGACTATCAGGGCAAACCTTTCAATCTGCCTGCATTCGTCGACAAGACCACAGGTTTCATCTCTTCTAAATCGAAAGCCGGTAAAGAGCTGAAAGCCTTAGAGTTACCAGGTCTGTGGAATGGTGCGATGAGCAACTGGAGCACCGTCTTCGTCGAAGTGCCTCTGGGTACCTTCAACCCCGTGAAGACCGTCAACGACCTGCTCCGCGACCAGCACCAGTAAACGGGTAAAAGAAAAAGAAAATGGTCAGGCAATCCGCCTGGCCATTTATTTTGCCAACAACTTTTCCAACAGTTTCAGTCCCTTGTCCGTACAGACGCCCCGCAGCGTGATGACAGCCAGGTTCTTGAAGATTTCCTCGAAGGAGTACTGCTGATACAAGCGGGTCTCCATCACGTGTTTGTTCACGGCTTCGAAAAGCACCGACACCAGTTCCTCGTTGAACTCCTCACGGAAATAGCCCTCCTGCCTGCCGCGCTCGAAGAACTTCGCCGCCTCCTTGCGGATACGCTCCTTCTGCGCCTTCAGATAATCCGCCAACTGCGGATACTGCGCCATATCGGCAAAGAACTGCGGATTCGTATGACGAATCTCGTCTATCTTCTTCCGGAAGAAGACCATCACGATCTCCATCACATTCTTGCAATGGGCAATCTGCACCTCCATGTTCAGGCGGCGGTCCTCGAAATACTTCATGACGCACTCCGAGAGCACTTCCTCCTTGGTACTGAAAATCTCATAGAGCGTACGCTTGGAGATCTTCAGTTCAGCCGCCACGTCGTCCATCGTCACCGCACGGATACCCCGCGCGCGGAAAGCCTTCAGCGCCGTCTCGATGATCTTCGAACGCAGACCCTGTTTATAAGCCGAAATGGGTTTCGTTTCCTGCATATTCATACAAATTCGGTGCAAAGTTACAAAATTAAGTCAAAACAGAAGCGTGAAAGTCATGTCCTTTAACTCCTTTTAACGGCTTCACCCCCCTTTAACTCCTGTATTTTTTGTACCTTTGCGCCCGATTTTCAATATAGCATCACAAATTTTAGGATAATAATACACAAAAAACTATGGTCAAAATCACGAAAGAAGCCGCTCTTGAATATCATGAGAGCGGGCGTCCTGGTAAAATCGAAGTGAAGCCCACGAAGGCTTACCGTACTCAAACAGACCTCTCACTGGCCTACTCTCCCGGCGTCGCCTTCCCCTGTCTGGAAATACAGGAGAATCCCGATGCAGCTTATAAATACACGGACAAGGGCAACCTCGTGGCCGTCATCTCCAA